>Ga0136642_1000272_pt1 | contig 30329 bp, 21 predicted proteins | sample LowCatLa1302831Y_FD_115313 | JGI IMG/M metagenome (GOLD analysis project Ga0136642, IMG submission 115313) | Freshwater microbial communities from Lower Cathedral Lake, Yosemite National Park, California, USA - 13028-31Y | ecosystem: Environmental > Aquatic > Freshwater > Lake ... | reverse complement strand
GGTGCGATTGGCGGGTGACTTTAGACCGGTGGTGTCGAGAATGGCGGAGAACTTTTTCCGGTCCTCGGCGAGCTCGATGCTCTCGGGCGAAGTGCCGATGACGTTCACGCCGTTGGCCTTTAAAGCGGTGGCGAGATTGAGCGGGGTCTGGCCGCCGAATTGGACGATCACGCCGTCGCACTTTTCCTGGGTGTAGATCTCGAGCACGTCCTCGAGCGTGAGCGGTTCAAAATAGAGGCGATCGCTGGTGTCGTAGTCGGTGGAGACGGTTTCCGGATTAGAGTTCACCATCACGCTCTCGTAGCCGATCTCCCGGAGGGCGAAGCTGGCGTGGACGCAGCAGTAATCGAACTCGATGCCTTGGCCGATGCGGTTGGGGCCGCCGCCGAGAATCATGATCTTCTTCTTGCCGCTCGGCGGGAGGATTTCGTTTTCGTCGCCGTAGCTAGAGTAGTAGTACGGCGTAAAGGCCTCGAACTCGGCCGCGCAGGTGTCGACGAGGCGGTAGGTGGTGTTAACACCCGCTTGTTTACGATGGGCGCGGACCGCGTTGAGATCGGACTTAAAAATGTGCGAGAGCTGCGCGTCGGAGAAACCGAATTGTTTCGCCCGGCGCAGCGTGGTGACGTCGATCGTTTTGAGCGTCTTAGTGGATAACTCCTGCTCCATCTCGTGGATCTCGCGGAGCTGATGGAGAAACCACGGGTCGATCTTGGTGAGCTCGAAAATGCGCTCCACACTGTAGCCGGCGCGGAAAGCGTGGCGCAGGTAAAACACCCGCTCAGAGTTCGGCGTGCCGAGTTTCGCGTTGATGATTTTTTCGTCGAGAATCTCGTCGCCGCCGAATTTGCCGCCACCGCCGAAACCGCGGGAGCCGACCTCGAGCGAGCGCAGACATTTCTGCATCGATTCCTTGAACGTGCGACCGATGGCCATGGCCTCGCCGACCGATTTCATCGCGGAGGTGAGAGTGGTGTCAGCCCCGAGGAATTTCTCGAAGGTGAAACGCGGGATCTTTGTGACGACGTAGTCGATCGTGGGCTCGAAGCTCGCGGGCGTGACGCGCGTGATGTCGTTGCGCAACTCGTCGAGCGTATAGCCTACGGCTAGCTTGGCGGCGATCTTGGCGATCGGGAAACCGGTGGCTTTCGAAGCCAGGGCGGAGGAGCGCGATACGCGCGGGTTCATCTCGATGACGACCATGCGGCCGGTCACCGGATCAACGGAGAACTGAATATTGGAACCGCCAGTCTCCACCCCAATCTCACGGATCACCGCGAACGAAGCATCCCGCATCACCTGATATTCTTTATCGGTGAGCGTCATCGCTGGGGCCACGGTGATCGAGTCGCCCGTGTGGACGCCCATCGGGTCGAAATTCTCGATGGAGCAGATGACCACGCATTGGTCCTTATGGTCGCGCATGACCTCCATCTCGTATTCTTTCCAGCCGAGGAGGCATTCTTCGACGAGCACTTCGTGGACCGGCGAGAGATCAAGACCGTTGGCGCAGATGCCCTCAAACTCTTCCTTGTTGTAAGCGATACCGCCGCCGCTGCCGCCAAGCGTGAAGGAGGGACGGATGATAAGAGGAAATGCCCCGAGAAAGTCTGCCGCGTCCCGGGCCTCGGCCATCGACTTCACGGTGCGCGATTTCGCGACATCGAGGCCGATCTTGATCATGCATTGTTTGAAGAGCTCGCGGTCCTCGCCTTTGTTGATGGCATCGGGCTTGGCGCCGATCATTTCCACGCCGTATTTAGCGAGGATGCCGGCCTTGTTAAGCTCCATCGAGAGATTGAGCGCGGTCTGGCCACCGAGGGTCGGCAGGAGCGCTGACGGGCGTTCGGTTGCGATGATTTTTTCGAGCATCTCGAGGTTGAGCGGCTCGATGTAGGTGACATCGGCGAACTCCGGATCGGTCATGATCGTGGCCGGATTGGAGTTCACGAGGATAACGCGGTAGCCTTCTTCGCGCAGGGCTTTGCAGGCTTGGGTGCCGGAGTAATCGAACTCGCATGCCTGACCGATGACGATCGGACCGGCACCAATGATGAGGATGGATTTCAGATCAGGGCGTTTGGGCATGAGCGTAGATTTTAACGAGGGTTGAGCGCGCCGAAACGCGCGGCAAGCGGGAAAGCGCGGACCCGAGCAAAACGAGTTAACGATCTCCTTTTACGAACCCTTGCCGCCCCCCATTTCTTTGCTCATGGGTAAAGAAAATTCAGCCCCATGCTCGCCTTCCTCGCCCTCCTTGCATTGCCTCAGTTTGACCTCGCCACCGCCGAGCGTCCGCGGCTCGTACCCGCCGCCGAAGCTTCCGTCCGTGTTGAGCCCAAGACTCTTGTCACCGCGCGCAACCCGCGCAGCGCCGGCGGCCTTCATGACTTTTCCTCCGAAGGGGATTATTGGTGGCCAGATCCGAAAAATCCCGACGCGCCCTACATCCAGCGCGACGGTCTCACCAACCCCGACAATTTCGTCGCTCACCGTCAGTTGCTCCTGAGTTTTGCGCGCGACTTCGGCATCCTTAGCGCCGCCTACAAAGTCTCCCACGAGGAACGCTACGCCGCGGCCGCCGTGCGCCACCTGCAAGCGTGGTTCGTCGATCCGGCGACGAAGATGAATCCCAACCTCCTTTACTCGCAGGCGATTCAGGGCCGCAGCACCGGTCGTAGCATCGGCGTCATAGACACGGTGCACCTCGCTGAAGTTGCCCTCGGCGTTGAAGCCCTGCGCGGCTCCAAAGCCCTCGCTCCTGCCGCCGACGCCGCGATCACGGGTTGGTTCCGCGAGTACCTCGCCTGGATTCGCACGCACCCGTACGGCGTCGACGAGAGCAACGCTAAGAACAACCACGGCACCTGCTGGACCCTCCAAGCCGCCTGTTTTGCGCGGCTCGTGGGCGACACCGCCGTCCTCGCCGAATGCCGCCAACGCCTCGTCACCAGCCACCTGCCCAACCAGATGGCGGTCGATGGCAGTTTCCCGCAAGAACTCGCCCGCACCAAGCCCTACGGCTACTCCATCTTTAACCTCGACGTTATGACTGCGATCGCCGTCGTGCTTTCGACGCCCGGCGACGATCTCATGAATTTCCAACTCGCAGATGGCCGCAGCCTCGTGCGCGGCGTCGACTTCCTCGCGCCCTTTCTCGCCGATAAAAACGCCTGGCTCAAAACCGTGCGCAAGCCCGCCACCTCCGGCGCCTCACCCGAGCCGATTAAGCCCGATGTCATGTATTGGGACAACTGGCCCGTGCGCCAACCCGCGTTGATCTTCGGTGCACTGGCGGCCGGCCGGGCTGATTGGGTCGCTCTCTGGCAGAAACTCGACGCCGATCCCACGATCGAAGAAGTGCGCCGCAATTTGCCCGTGCGCCAGCCCGTCCTCTGGCTGCGCTGATTTAAAGCGCCATCGCGCCGCCCCGTTTTTTAAGGATAATAATTCTCGTTGGGCTCGCCCACCGTTTTTAGTTTTTTGTTCTCCACACTCGTGACACGGCGAAAAGGTTCGCCCGGCTTTGGATCCCAATTTCTCCAAGCGGTAGGCTCAGTATTGGCGAGGCGTGATCGGGCGCTCTCCCCGTTCTCGTTGACGGCGGTGACGTAGTATTCGACCACCCCCGGTCCGGCCATCGCCTGGGTCGGGGCCGGCAGCGGCGCACACGCATGGATACTCGCGCGATGATCCACAAAGGTGCGTTCACCGCCGTGGTAAAGCAGACCAAACCGGTTCTCGCCAGCGACCCGGGCATACAGTCGATATTCGGTTGTCCCCAGGATTTCACCCCAGCTCAACTCTGCGCGACCCTCGGCCAGCTTCAACCGCAGTCCGTCGGGCGGAGGGGGCGGCGCGCTCGTCACGTAGAGCGGATATTCCGGTCCAGGCGCGCTTTCGTGGTGCGCGTTGAGCGCTACTGCGCGGACGTGCACCTTTTGGTCGTTTCGAAGTCCCCCCACCGTGAACCAGGGCGTATCCCGGGTCTCAAGCGCCTGCCAGTTAGCCCCTTGATCCTGGCTGAGTTCCAGCCGGTAACTGGTGGCGGCGGCGACCGCTGCGAGGATAACGCGAGCTCCTCCGGAGCGATTCTCGGTACGCAGGATCCTAGGCGCTTCGGGGGTGGGGGTGGTGGCGGAAAACTCCCAGCGATGCTCACCGCGGGTTAAGGTGATTTCGATGCCTTCGGCGCTTACAGCACTTGGAATCGCGACCCCGTCTAGGTAAAGGCGCAGACCATTGGAAAAATGGGGTGACTGGATGCGCACTAAGGTGGCCGCGGGCGCGTTAAATTTGCCCAATGGGGGTTGTCCGGTTTCGATGCGTCCACCGATGCCTAACTCGGCGTCGAGCGTCTCAAACGTGATGCCGGGTACACCGATATGATTGCCGTGAAACAGCGCGAATTCGATGCCCGTAGCCGTGGTACGGATGAACCCCGCTGTGCCCTCAAAACTTAAATCCCCCTGGTCGAACCGTACCGGTTCCGGCCGCCGGAAAACCAGATCCGTGATGCCAGGTAACATTACGCGACAGCCAAAAGCCGTGCCTTCCGCGTGAACGTCGGTGCGGTGGCTCACCACGGCGAGCGAATCACCCATGCCGTCAAACCAGGTGCCCGCGCTCGTGGCGGTGCTGATTTCAGTGCGCTGTGTTTCCCGGCTGCCGAATGCGCCCAATAGGAGTTGGATTTGCGGCAGGGGATCGCCTTTGCGCACAAACCAAGTCAGGCGGTGAATCAGGGCCTGATCCGCCACGCTGTCGTAGAGGACAAAATATTGGTTGCCCGCCAGCAGCACGCTCCGGCCCAGATATTCAGGGAAAGCGTAGGCCCCCGGCCCACGGCGCGGGACTAGTTCCGCGTATTGCCCGGTGCCTAGATCATACATCGGGCGCACGAGCCCGTTCATGCCAATCGAACGGAAGCGCCCCTCTTTGTAGACGCCGAAACTGGTGCAAAAATCCGTATCTTGATCGTCGCGGTCGCCCACGTCTTCGGGGCCGGTGTAGCTGTACGATTTTCCGCCCGCGTAAAAATAAAGAAGGCCGCAACCGCCTTCGCCCGAGCGGCCCCAGCGATAATTGGGTCCCTCGTCGATTTGCTGTAGATGGATAGAAACCTCTTCTGAGGTGTCGACGCCCGCTCGCAGCACGATGCCGTAGCCAGTAAACTTGGTGCTGCGTAGGTGCGGATTGGTGCCGCGGTTGTCCGCGGCTGGGTACATGACATCCCAGGGGGACTTCGCATTCGCCGAGGACTCGGAGTCTCCGTCGGAAGGTCGGGCTGCCCACAGGGCGTGCTCCGCCGCCAGGGGCGCATAATTTCTAAGGCAATACCCCAAATACCACAGTGAACGCGGGGAAATCCGCTGCTCGGAGTGGGCGCCCTGCGGCGGATACACGCGCCTCGGACCTTCGCCCGGGCCCACGACCCCCCACTCACGACCTTGGTCGACGCGCCGCAAGTTGGCGTAGGCCTTTTCTGATTCGCCGTTAAAGGGCGCCGAAAGCGCCTGAGCCAACCACTCCGTCATGTCCGCCAACTGCGGCGAGAGGAAGCGCTCATTCCCATCGTAAAGTTTGAGCAAGTAATCGGTGCGTAGCGTGGGGCGCAGGAACGCCCAGACGTAGGTGCCGAGGTTTTCCGTCCAGCGCCCGCCTTGGGCGTTCCAGGCTTCGACGGCTGGTCGCGTGTTGAAACGCGTGTTTAACTCGACGCTTTTCTCCCACAGGTCCGCCCACGTCGGCGCCAGCGCGTGATCCGGGAATAAGTATGCCATGGCCGGCGGCACGGCCTTCACATCGGCCAAGAAATTCGGGTGACCCGCCAGCATCGGCGCCACGGGCATAAATTCCTCCTCGGCGTGGACGTAAGCTAAAAATAAAAACAAGGCAGTGAGTCGCTGCCGTTGCCGCGTCTCCAGCGCCGGGGCGTTCGCGGTAAAACCTTCGATCCAGCTGCCCAAAATCTGACGGCTGGGCACGGGGCTGAAGTTAATGATGTTACGTCCTGGCAAGGGCCCGTGGCCCGCCATCTGGCGGGTGCCGGTTACCGGTAGCGTACACACGTAGGGCGAGGTCATCACCCGGTGTACAAAATCTTGCGGGTCCTGCAGCTTGCCGGCATCCAGAATTTTGGCGGGCCGACGGAGCGTGTCCGGATAATTAAGGACCCAATCCTTTACCCGGTTTAGATCGAGCGAACCGTAACGATTTTGTAGATACAGCGTGTGCGAGGTGAACGTAAGCGGCACTTTGTAGCCGGCGGCTTTTTGCTGCGGTGAAACCTTGCTTTCCAAGTCGAGCATGGCGGCCCGATCTTTGGCGTGGTCGTAGCACGCTAGGCAAGTTGAGCGGCGCCCCTGCACCAGCGGCCACTCCCAATAAAACCGCTCGTCTTGGTAAAAATAACTCACCTGCAAGCGCGGGGATTCGACCTCGTACGCGTAGGTGTGATCCTGCCAACCCGGCACCTGGTCGATGAATACCCCCAGGGCATCGTCGGTGGTGCGGTTCCAGAAATTGGCAAAGGTTGCGGTACGAAAATTTCCTGGCGCCCGTTCGTAAATGCCGAGCGTAAACGGGAGCTGTCCTTCCCGCAGCGGGGGACGGTTAATCCCAAAAGTACTATCGATTGTTTCCCAATTATACGTGTCGTAGTTGCGACTCGTATCAGGCAGGGGAAAGGGGTGATTGGGCGCCTGACGATGGGTCGGGTGCAGTCCGCTCCAAGTCGAAGTTATTAACCCCTGCTGACCGGGTAGCAGCCCTTCCATATTTTCTTCTAGGCGGATGAAATCTAGCAGAGCGGTGCAGGTGACCGTGGCGATGTAGGTAGCGCCTTTTTCCGTCGTATAGGCGATTTCGTAGCGGATAAAAAGTGGGCCATCGGCCGTGCGCTGGGTGGTAATACGCCGTACAGGATCGTCGGTAAAAACGAGCTTCGATTCGCCAAACCAGGCCCCGCCCCGCGAGACTTGCATCACCGGGCCCGGAGCCACTCCGTGGATTTCCTGACTAGCGGGAATCCGCACCCGCATCGTGCCAGAGTCTAAAATAATCGTGTCGGCGTCGCGCACCTCGCTGACCGGTGCGGGCGGCTTTGCTGCAGTCGTGGCGGCGGCGAGAAAAAATTCCCGGCGGCCTCCACTCGGTAAATCGCTAAAAAAACTTAGTTTCGCTCGGTGTCTTCCATTAGGCTCACGAGTTATATCGGAAAATTGGATGGGTACGTTTTCACGGGTATCAGCGAGCGTGAGCACCTGTTGGCTCAAATTGAGATCACCTTCCCATTGGACCGGATATGTTAAAAGTGTGCGCGGCCACCAATAGTACGGGTGCTCCAGTAAATCTTGGATTAGAAATCTGGCGCGGCCTTGGCCGTCGATTGCCAGCGGCTGGAACAGCGCGGGCTCACTCGCCGCGGCGCGCAGCGAGGTTTCCGAAAGCACGCTGGGGAGCGCAATGAGGCTAAAGATGAAATCGCGACGATTCATGGACGCATTGGTTCGTGCGCTCTAAGCAAGGTCAATGCCGCGACTTGAGCTTTCACGGTTTAATCAGCCGTGGCCGTTCAGCGATCCGGGCGCTTGATCGCGAAACGCTCGGTCGTCCGCGTGTAATCCTCGCCTCCGAGCCGACCCACGAGATCCAGTTTCGCCGCGTCGGGTAGCCCATCGGCGCCGAGCACGGCATCATCGATGTGCATGCCTAGGATTCGCCCGAAAACGACATTGGCCGCACCCGCGCCTTCGCCAATTTTTACGACGCTATGCAGCGCACATTCAAACGCCACGGGCGCCGCCGCCACCCGCGGTGCACGCACGTACGTGCTGGGCTCCGATAAGATGCCAAACGCCTCAAATTCACTCTCCCCGTGCGGCAGGAGCGCGGCGCACGCATTCATCGGCTCGGCGAGCGCGAAGGGCACCACGTTAACCACAAATTCCCGCGTCGCCTCAATGTTGCGCAACGTATCTTTCGGTGACCCGTCGCGTTGGTTGACGGGTACAAACATGAGCGTGGGAGGATTTGCGGTGATAGCTTGGAAAAACGAGAAGGGCGCGAGATTGGTTTTCCCCTCAACCGAGAGCGTCGCGACCCAAGCGATTGGCCGGGGTAAAATAGTGGTCGTCATCCACGCGTAGGCTTCGGGGCGCGTGAGCCGGGCGAAATCGAGGTGCATTCCTCACACCCTGCACATTTGCTCACCGGACGCCAAGCCTCGCGGTGGCGCCCTGCTTGCACTGTTAGGGAATTTTGCCGGCGCGTTAAATCTCGATTCTATCCTTCCATAACAGTCTTTGCAAAGTGGGATTAGCTACCCAGCTTCATCTCCACCCCGTGTATACCCACATGCTTGCTCTCGCTGTTTTATTCATTGGCTTTTTTATAAGTGCATCTGCCGCGCCCCTCTCGCGTTATCTCGATCATAGACCTGAGGCGACCCTGCGACTCGATGCCGTGGATCAGGGCGTCGTACTTTCTTACGGTGACGGCCCAGATCGCTGTGATTATTTGGGCGCCCGTGAGGCGGTCATTTTTGAAGATAAAGGCCTGTTTTATCTCCATTACGATGGCGCGGGTCCCCGAGGTTGGTTGGCCTGTCTCGCCACCAGTCGCGACCTGATTCACTGGGATAAAAAGGGCCCAATCCTAGATCTCGGTGCCCCTGGCAGCCTGGATTCCGCCTCCGCTTCTTCCCCCTGGGTGATTAAAGATCAGGGGATCTGGCACATGTTTTACGTCGGTACTCCCCACGCCACCAATTCCATCAACCGGATACCCATGTTTCCTTATCTTACGATGAAGGCGCGCAGTACCTCACCCGTGGGGCCTTGGGTAAAACAATACGACTGCGTTCCGTTTCGCACGCAGCCAGACTCATATTATGCGGCCACCGCTAGCCCTGGTTGGGTGCTCCCCTACCACGATGAGTTCCTGATGTATTTCAGCGCGTCGGTCGAGAAGCCAAAGATTTTGCGTACGCTTGGATTGGCCAGTACGCGAAACCTAGATGGCCAATGGACCGTATCCGAGACCCCGCTTTTTCCCTTGGAAGAGCAAATCGAGAACAGCGCGATCTATTACGAGAAAACTAACGACACGTGGTTTTTGTTCACCAATCATATCGGGCTAAATGAAAAAAATCAGGAATACACCGATGCCGTCTGGGTTTACTGGAGCCGCGACCCGAAGCATTGGCTCGTGGAGCAAAAAGCAATCGTGCTTGATGAGATAAATTGCACGTGGTCGAAGACCTGCATCGGCATGCCCTCGATTCTGCGAGTCGGTGATCGGCTCGCCTTATTTTATGATGGCGCGGGTGAGTCTAGTATCAGCGCCATGCACCGTAATATCGGACTGGCTTGGTTGAAACTTCCGCTTACCCCTCCGGGCCAAAACGCCCTAGGCCAGTGAACCCGTGCTATAAGCTCCAGTAGGGCCGAGATTCACGTTACTGAATTGTAACCTGAGACGATTGACGAAGCATTTTTCCGTGAAATGGTGTGTGTGTTGCCGCTTAGCGGCAACATTGTCTGGGGTTATACAGAAAGTTAAGGGCCGGCTGCGTAGGGGTACGCAGCCGGCCCAATTTTTTTAGGATGCGTAGATTAGTCGGCTAGTGCCCAGCCTCGAGCGCCATGATTGTCTCTTGCCAATAGTTCAGTTGCCCAAGAATCCATAATCTATGGCGCCCCCTACGTCTAAGCCGGTTGAGCGTGCCGCCACGGCGAGCTCAGCATCACCCCGTCGCCTCGCCTCGCTAGATGCTTATCGGGGCTTGGTCATGTTGCTCATGATGGCTGAGGTCTTACGCTTTAAACGCGTCGCGCTAGCTCTGCCGGAAAGCAAATTCTGGGCTTTTCTCGCCGCCCAACAATCCCATGTGGAGTGGGTCGGTTGCTCGCTGCACGATTTGATCCAGCCTTCGTTTTCTTTTTTGGTGGGAGTCGCGTTGCCGTTTTCCATCGCGAGCCGGCGCCAGCAAGGCCAGAGCACTCCGACATTATTGGGCCATACGCTGTGCCGCGCGGGGATCTTGGTTATGCTCGGCGTCCTCTTGCGTTCGGTGGGGAAGGGGACCACGTATTGGACCTTTGAGGATACCCTCACGCAAATCGGACTCGGCTACAGTTTTGTTTTCCTACTCGGATTGCGTCCCGCACGGGAACAATGGGCGGCATTTGGCCTTATTTTAGTCGGAGTATGGGCCGCGTTTGCGCTCTATCCCTTGCCGGTGGCGGGATACGATTACGCTCAGGTGGGAGTCAGTTCGAATTGGCTAGAGACCCATGGACTCAACGGCTTCGCGGCGCATTGGCAAAAAAACACTAACCTTGCCGCGGGCTTCGAGCGCACCTGGCTCAATTTTTTCCCCCGCGAAAAACCGTTTCTTTTTCACCCAGGGGGTTACGCCACCCTCAGTTTTGTGCCGACGCTTTCAACGATGATTCTAGGTTTGATCGTCGGGGGCGTGCTTCGCAGCGAACGGACCGACCGAGAGAAAATTCGCTGGTGCGTGACCCTAGCCATCAGCGGGCTGCTGGCTGGTGCTCTACTCGGCTGGCTTGGGGTGTGCCCGGTCGTAAAACGCATTTGGACCCCAAGTTGGGTCCTCTTCAGCGGTGGAGCGTGCGCACTGTTGCTCGCGATATTTTATGCGCTTATGGACGTCGCTCAACGCGGACGCTCCCTGTTTCCCCTTGTTGTCATTGGGACTAATTCCATCGCCGCGTATTTAATCGCGCACCTCTTCGTGGATTTTATCCGCCAGCTGCTCATCACCCATTTTAGCGCGGCGATTTTTCGCTGCCTGGGACTGGCTTATGAGCCCCTCTTACTCGGTGCAGCGACGCTCGCTCTGATGTGGGCGCTACTCTACGGCATGTATCGGCAGAAATGGTTTTTGCGAATCTAACGCCTAGCCTAATCCCATTGAATGCTTTGGCCCTGATGCCTTACGGCAGGTCGCGTGGGTTCGCTCCCCGCTTTCCCCAGGCCTGAACGAGCATCGCTAGTTCCAAGGGCTGGACGCCAAACGACGGTGTCGTCGTCCGGCTCGCCTTGGCATAAGCGACGGAAGCGGTGAGTTCGATAGTCGCGCGTAAACGCGGATCCGCTTGCGGATCCAACTTCTCTTGTCGCACCAACGCGCCGAGCGCATAGCTAAAATTGGTCACCCCCACGTGTTCAAATTCATCGATCACCGACTTCACGCCCGCCTCGGTGGCGCGGAGTAGTTGCCCGCGGGCGAGCGTTTCTTCCAGGGGGATTACGGCCAAAAGTTCTTGGGCCGCGCGCAAGATAATCAGGTGATAGACAGTCTTGGCGTTATGGGGATCGACCCAGCGACCGTTCTGCATTTGGCCAGGCGCGAGGCAGGTGCGCCAGCGCCGCAATGCAAAATCGAGATACTTCCGCTCCTGAGTGGCGGCGTAAGCCCGAGCGCAGAGCGCTAGTGAGAAGGCATTGTAGTTGAAATTGCGCACACAGGGCTGGGTCAGCGTCCAAGCCGCGGCCCGTAGGCCTGCGGCGCGCCAGTGCGGATGGTTATAGCACTCCGCGGCACAGAGCAGGGCGAGTCCGCCCTCTCCATTGTCGAATTGAACACTGCCATCCGCGGGAATACCGATAAAAAAGCCATCCTGCAACATGCCAGGGTTTTGGTTGGCCTGATTCTGCAGCAGGTCGGTTATCGATGCGTTCTTACCTCGCACATCCGGCGTCGGTAGGTGGCCATCCGGTTGCTGGATCTGCGCTAGAAAATTACACGAGACCCGGACCACCGTATCGACGAGCGCAAGATCCTCGGCTTGATTGCGCGCGATCGCTTCACGCAGAGAACAAATGGCCATCACCAGACTGGCATAAGCCCTGGGTTCTAGGGTGCGGATAGGCGTGCCAGCGGCTAACTTCGACGCGGCGGCATGATTTTTTAGAGCGCGAACAAAAAGGGCTGTTACCTCCGCTTCGCTCAGCGGATGCATGGCGGCCCGCATTCCGGGCAGTGGCATTTCCGTCAGTCCGGCTTGATCGCCCAGTATGCGTTGCAAGGCCGCGACGGCCGCGCGGACCTGAACTTCCTCGCTGCCTTGCATGGATCTTTCGAGGCGCCGCCGGGCTTTTTCATAGTCCGCCTGCATCGTGGGCGTGGGGTGATAGACGCGCTGGCCAAACATCAGGGTGCCACCCGCCGTGATGCCGGCCTCACGCTCTAAGCGTTCGATTTCGGCGAGCGCTTCCGCGAGTTGACCGGCATTAATTAAAAGTTGCACCCCTGGCATCGCCTGACGCGCTGCGGCCAGGTGAACGCCATCATTCATGCCTTGGCCCCAATATTTTTCCACCAAGGCCAGCCGGATTTTTGCCCGTGGCAGATCTATCAGCGCTTCTGCGCCCCTTAGCCCGATCGCTGAAATTAATCCCACCGTCCCAAGCAGCAGGGAAACTTTTAGGATGGATAATCCGTGGTGCTTAATCGGGTACAGGACTTTCATGGTTTCGTCCTCGCTCGGTGTGCGATCACTCACGTAGCAAGAGTCCGGGCGATCGCACTCACATGGATCGCGGCGCAATCAATCGTCGGAAACCCAGGATCCACTGAACTGAAGGGCAAGGCCAGATCGGTGCCAGCCAGCATGACGGCCTCTACGCCAAAATTTTTCACTAAGTTCTTTCCCGCCGTGAAGAAGGTGTGGCGCTGCGACTCGGTAAGGGCCCCAGCCGTGGCCATCGCTATATAGGCTTCATGTACAGCGGTGAGTTCCGCCGGCGGCGGCGCTATTACCTCAACCTCGCGCATCGCGCCGTAAAACCCAGTCTCCATGACTGAACGAGTTCCGATGAGACCCACTCGGCGCAGCTGGCGCTTGGCCAACTCTTGTTGCACTGCCGTCACCAGGTCGATCACGGGTAATGGTGAGACCGCTTTAAATTCTTCGATACAAAAATGTCCGGCGATCGAGGTGATTGCGATGATTTGGGCCCCCGCCGCTTTTAAGCGCGCAGTCAGCTGCTCATAGATTTTAACCTGAGCCGAAACATCTTTGGCGGCTTGGTGCCGCAGCAAAGTCGCCGTATCGGCGTGCGCCATCGTAAGTTCTAGTTTCACTCCGGACTGATTGAAAATCCGGATGAGAGATCGGTAGTAAAAATCAGTCGCAGCCGGACCAATCCCGACAATGAGGCCTAAGTGCATCGGCTCTTCTTGGGGGTAATCAATAGGCGGCTCAAGCTTCCTGTGCCCTAAAACGGCAGCAGCACAGGCAGCCCGCGCCGACGCACCTTCACCAACGTACTTTCTCGGGGAAGAACTCCCGGATAAGTTCTTCGTAATAGGGCTTTAATGTCTTCACGTCGGGCGCCTCGTGGCTCTTGGTGTAGAGATCGTAGGTGTTGAATTTTAAAACCCACGGCATCATCGCCCGATCGGCCGTCGTACAGAATTGGTCATACGCGCCTTCACGGTGCCACGGATAAAAACTATGGTAGCGCAGCATCGCGAGGCCCTCGGCGGGCAAGTAGTCTTTCGCGACGTGATAAATGTATTCGTCATGGCCCCAAGACAGCACGACTTTCTCTAAGCCGCAGTCGGGTTCGTAGATTCCGTTGGGCGTCTGGAATCGAGCGATCTGGCTGTCTGAATTGGCGGTAAAGAATTGGGGAAAAACGTTTTTGTCCGAGAATGCGCACCCCGTCGCAAATGTATCGCCCACGACCGCCCATTGCGGCTCGCCCCATAGGCAAAGAATTTTCCCCAGGTCGTGGATTAATCCGGTCAGAATCATCCAGCGCGGTTGGCCATCGCGTCGCATCGCTTCGGCGGTTTGCAGCAGATGCTGCAGCTGCGAAAGATCAGTGTCGGGATCGGAATCATCCACGAGCTGGTTGAGGTATTCCATGGCTTCCCAGATGCCCATGGTCATGCGGTTAAGGCCGAGATATTCTTGGCGCTTGGCGACAGCAAAAGCGTGGGTCTGGTGCGTGTGGTTAAGCCGATAAAACTCGCGCACGGTGGGCCGCGCTTCGGCTTCGTAAATCCGGAATTCTTCTTTTTTCTTGTCAGGCGCGATGCCCACAGCTGGCGCTTTGCGCGCGGGGGCCGGCGCGGGCTCGGGATATCTATCCTTCAGAAAATCTTCCCACTCATCGAGGCTGGCGAGGGGTTGGTCTGAGGCGGGATTCACGTTGGAAGACATGGTAGCGCGGTGGGATGTGACGCGGGGGTTCCTTAGACCTTGAGCTAAGACGCTCACCGAGTCCAGCGGAGGTTGTTCAAGCTTATTAAAAAATGAGCAATGCGCTCAGACCTTGGGCCGGGGGCGCAGGTGCGCGAGGCCGCCGTCGATTGAGTAGATCTGGCCGGTGACCCAATCCGCATCGGGCGTGAGCAACCAAGCGATTAAGCTGGCGACTTGCTCGGGCCGGCCGATGCGCCCGAGCGGGTGCATCTTTTCGGAAAACGCACGCGCCGCTTCGCTGGCGAGCAGCGGGGCGGCGAGTGGCGTATCGACGAGGCCCGGCGCGACTGCGTTGATGCGGATATTGCGCGGCGCATAGCTGGCGGCGGCGGAGCGCACCAGCCCATCAACCCCGGCCTTTGCCGCGGCGATGGCTTCATGGGCGGGTAAACCGGCTTGTGCAGCGACGGAGCTCACAAAAACGATGCTTCCTTGGTTTTGGGTCTGCATGGGCCCGAGCGCGGCGCGCAAACCGTAAAAAGCGGAGTTGAGGTTTAAATCGAGGACGCGGAGCCATTCCTCGGGGCGCGTCTGGTGGGCGGCCTTGATCAAAATAGATCCTACGGCGTGCACGTAGCCATCGAGCCGGCCGAAATGTGCGACCGTGGCAGCGACGGCGGCCTCGACCTCCGCGGGCTGGGTGGCCTCGGCGGTGAGGGTGAGCAGGCCGGGCAATTCGGCTTGGAGGGCGGCGAGTTTACCGGTGTCGCGCGCGTAACCGGCGACCGAGATTCCCGCGGTATAAAGGCGGCGAGCTAGGGCGGAACCGATGCCACCTGTAACGCCGCCGATGAGTACAATCGGCGACGGCGCTGTTGCAGCAAGAGAAGAAGTCATAGCCCTAAGATTGAGGGAAAATGCCCGACCACAAATCTTCGTTGTAGAAAAATCAATTTAGATACCGCGCGACCCTTATACCATGGCTTGTTCGGCACTCACGATGGGCCCTTTCAGACATTGGGCCATGCATGGCAAGGCGGGATGGGTTTCCGCCAAAAAATGCGTCACCCATGCGATGTTTCGGGTGTAGAATACGAGGTATTAAACCAATAAAAACCGGCAGGTGATTCTTTGCCTTCCGGTTTTATTTTCCCGCCATGAACATCCACGCACCGCCGGCGGGCTCATCCCGAGAGCCTTCCTCCTCATCGAGCCTGAGTTTACCAGGATAAATCACCTCTTATTTCGCATTTGAACACCTTATTAATTCTCTACTAGCGACGGCTCTGCCCCCTTGGTGGCCTCAGAGTTCTAGCTCCTAGATATCAATTCTAACAGGAGACCTGTTAATATGAATATCTCGAGTGTAAGCTTCGACCCCGCCACTCCCACAATGCGGATGACCGCCTCGCTTTATGCGCGACACACGAATGCCAATCTAGCCATCAATCCGGTGGATTGGGCCGGCGATTTGGATACGATCCACGATTTGAAAAAAGCGCTACTCCAAGCCGTCGATGTAGGCGACTTCGCCAAGGCGATGCACATTTTACAGGCTTTGCAGAACCTGCACTGAGCTGTGCACCGCCCGGTTGCGCTCGGGCAGGCAGGGTTTTTTACCCCACCTTATTTTTTAACTGGCTTACTTGGCGCTGACGCCGGGGACGGTGCCTGCCTTGATCAAAATCATACTCTCGGGCTTGAGGTATTTTTTGATCGCAGCGTTTACCTCAGCAGTGGTGAGGGCGTTAATTTTACCGGGGTATTCGTCGAGCCAGTTTAGGTCGTAGCCACGGTGCACCGCGCTCAGCATCGCACCGGCGAGACCGTCGGTAGTGGCGAGTCCGACCTTGAAGGAGCCTACGAGATTGCTCTTGCGGCGTTCGACTTCGGTGTCGGTAGGGCCCGCTTCATACCAGCTCTTTAATTGGCGTTGGGTGGAGGCGAGGCCTTTTTCAAGGAGCGCTGGGGCGAAGGTGGCCGTAATCTTCCAGTCGCCGTCGCTGAAGGTGTCGTGAGCCATGCTGGAGCCAATACCGTAGGTAAGACCTTCTTTGTCGCGGACGTTGGCCATGAGCCGGCCGGTGAAGCCGCTGCCGAGAATGGCGGTGCCGACGCGCAGGGCTTGGTAATCCGGGTCGTTGTAGTTGAGGCCACTCGATTGGCCGAGAACGACGCTCACGCTGGTCTTGTCGGCCATGAATACGTTTTGGTCTTTTGCTGCATCGGTCTGCGTCGCTTTGGCAGGACGAATGAGTGCGGCGCCGCCCGTCCAGCCGGCAAAGGCGGTGGAGAGTTCTTTTTGGATTTGCGGAATGTCGAGGTCGCCGACCACGACAAGCGTCAGGTGATCGGGGCCGTAGTATTTTTTGTGGAAGGCGACGACGTCCTCAAGCTTGGCGGATTCGATCGCGGCGAGCATTTCATCGGCCGGGGTTTGGCGGTTCGGGTGACCGATGGGATAGACGGCACGGGTGAAGGCATCGGCGGCGCGGAAGTCGGTGTTTTCGAGCGAACGCTTCAGGCTCCCGGCGTATTGTTTCTTAGCTTTGGCAAATTCCTCGGCGGAAAGAGCAGGAGTGCGAAGCTGTTCGGCGATGAGGCTGATGACCAGCGGTACGTCTTTCTTCAGGCACTTGGCGCTCACGGTGGCCACCTGCGTATCAACGCTGAAGGCAATGTTGGCGCCGACCGATTCAAGTTTTTCGGCGATTTTGAATTTATCCTGTTTGGTGGTACCTTGGTCCAGCAACATGCCGGTGAGAGCGGGGATGGCGGGGTTGCCGTCGGCCGCAAAGGCGTCACCCGCGGGTAAGGAGGCTTTCATCGTGACGACCTGTTTCACCCCCGTGGGGTAAGCAATGACGTCCATCCCCGCGATTTTGGTCCGGACGGCGTTGGGCGCGATCTTAGCGCCGGAGCTAACACTGGAAGTAGAACCGGCGGCAGAGGTTTCGGCGAGGGCGAGCGGAGTAGGGTGGGACGCCTCGTCGAGACCGGGCGTGCGGTAATAGTACGGTCCGTCACTGAGCGCTGGCTTGGGAGCGGGTTTAGCCGCTGGTTTGGCGCCCGGGGCGCCCCCAGCGGTGGTCGGAACAAACCAACCCGTGGTGCTCTGGTCGATGTTGAGGTAGCGGTTGGCCACGCGCTGAACGTCGGCGACGGTGACTTTTTGGGCAGCCTCTTCGAGCGAGTAAAACAACGCCCAATCGCCGGCGGCGATGCATTCGTTCAAATTGCCGGCAATAGCGAAGGAACCGTCGCGTTGGAAGGCAGCATCAGCCAAGGTTTTGGCGACAGCGGCGGCGACCTCGGTCTCGGTCACGCCCTCTTTTTTCAAACGTTCGACTTCATCGACGGCGATTTTCTCGACCTCATCATGCTTCGCGCCCGGCGCGAGTGGGGCGAAGATGATGTGCATCGTCGTGTCGTGATTAAAACCTGCAAAGGCCTGGACCCCGGTAGTGAGATTTTTATCGGTCAGGGCTTTATACAGTCGGCTATTTTTGCCGTCCGTCAGAATGGCGCTAAGAACAGACATGGCCGGAAAATCGACGTGGGTGGCGGCGGGCATTTTGTGTCCGACGGCAACAACGCCGAGTTGGCCGCTGCGTTTGATAGTAACGCGCCGGGCGCCGGTCTGCTCGGGTTCTTCAGTGTAGAGCTGCGGGATTGGCTTCGGAGATTTTGGATAAACGCCGTAGAACTGTTTTACCAAGCCAAGTGCGGTCGGCGTTTGGAAATCACCGATGATCGAGACGGTGGCATTATTGGGCCAGTAGTAGGTATCGTAGAATTCACGTAGTTTCTCGATGGAGACTTTTTCAATGTCACTGCGCCAGCCGATCGTAGAGTGGTGGTAAGGGTGGGCGACGAAGCCGGCTTGGAAGATTTCCTTGATGAGAGATTGGAAGGGGGAATTTTCACCGCGTTCAAATTCGTTGCGTACGACCGTCATCTCGGGGGCCCGGTCTGATTCGAGCAGGAGCAAGTGGCGCATACGGTCGGCTTCCAATTCCACAACCATCGGAAGGTGCTCACTGCCGAGATTTTGGTAGTAGTTGGTGCGGTCGAGCCACGTGGTGGCATTGTACAGCGCGCCGGTTTTTTCAAGGAGCTGATCGACCCCCGTCCCCTTGGAGCGGAGGAATTTTTCGGTGCCCTTGAACATAAGATGTTCGAGCAGGTGTGTCGCGCCGGTGGTGCCAGTGACTTCGTTTTTCGAGCCCACTCGGTAGGTGACCATGAACGTCAGCGTGGGGCTTGAATGCTCGGGCATGAGTAGAACGGTGAGGCCGTTACTCTCAAGGGTGTATTCGGAGATACCGCCGACAGTGCGGACGAATGTGAAGCCGTCGATTTTGGCAGCGGCGGGTATTTCGGCGGCGCGGAGCGCTGAGCCAAAGGCGAGCGTAACGAGGGCGAAGGCGAGGAGACGTTTCATAATAAAAGATGAGTTAACCAGGGGGATGATGTTTTGAAGTGAAACCGTAGCGCTAGACGGCGTTTCGCCAAGTTGTTAGCGATGAAAAATTGGGGCGGGTCCGCGAGTGGTTTTAACCTGGGGCACGGCGGGTGGCGCAGAGGTAGTGGCGGGTCCGGTGATTTTTTTAACGCGACTAATATGGCGGTTAGGACGGCGCTTAATCGCGGCGTGGTGCGCGGGGTCGTGCGGTACGCCGAAGCGTTCTAGGCATTCGAGGCACATGGCTCTAGTGGATATTAGGGTTGGGCGAGACGCCGGGCGAATTGAGCGGCGTGCAGGTTGGCGGGCACGAGGTCTTTGGGTGGAATCGCTTCAAACCACGGCCCGGAGCCGTCAAGTTTGCTGGAAAATTTGGTGCGCAAGCCGATGAAATTCATGGTGACAGGACCCCAGGTTTTTGGCGCCGGCTCGAGCAGGCGGGTGGCGCGAATATTCCAAAATGTTTCCCAACCGGCACTTTGGCGGCCGAGACTGGCGCCACCACCACAACGCCAGATGCGTGTGCCGCGACCACAGTCGATGTCGGTAAATAAATTTTCGTACGGCGTGTCTTTGTGGTGATCGAAATCGAGATCGAGGCCACGGCCTTGGGAAAAGACGTTCCCAGAGGCATGTTCGACGGTGAGGTCGTGGACATAGGGCGCGCGAACTTCGAAGTTGGTGACAAGATTATCCTCGGCGTTTTTGACCTGGAGGGCGTGATGGCCGGTGCAATCGGGCACGCCGGCCTCGACGGTGCCACGGGCAGCATCGGCGGTAAGCAGGACGTTATCGAGGGTGCTGTGGCAGGCGACGAGGTTTACGCCGAGATCGCCATTGTGGATGGCCACGTCGCGGACCCAGCAGTTGAAAACGTTGCGCAACTCGATCGCGTTGTGGCCATCTTCCTTGAAGTGGCCGCGGTACTTGGTGCCGGGAAATGCGAAACCCAAGTGTTCAATGCCAGCCTCCGTGACCGTGGGATTAAACGCGCGTAATTCTGGGCGCCACACCGCGCGGGTCTCGAAACGCAGCGGGCGATCAAACGTCACCCTCGCACCCGTGATCGCGGTAATACGCACCAGCATTTTGGTATCGAGCGGCTTACCCTTGGCGATGTCGCCGGGGTCCTCATTGTAGAGATAAGTTTTGAGACTCTGGTCGGGTGTCTCGCGTACGATGATGAGGACGTGTTGTCCCACGGTGAGGCCGGTGACGCGGTCAATCTCAACGCTGTGATCGCCGCGGTGAGCGACGGCGGTGATCTGTGCAAGCGTTTTGGCCTGATAATCGCCTTGGATGGAAACAAACGCACCATCAAAGGAGTACCCGCTGGCGGGCGCGCCTGTGCTGGTGCGGCCTTTGCGCGGATGGACGACATCAAGCCCTCGAGGAAACCAGAGAATGCTTTGCGCGCGACCTGCCCCACGCAGGACAACGCCGCTGCGTGTGAGGCGTAGATAATCGGAGACGAGGTAACGCCCCGGCGGAAGATAAACGGCACCGGCCGCAGTAGCGTCGATCGCGGCTTGAAGCGCTCGAGTGTCGTCGGTCACGCCGTCGCCGCGGGCGCCGAAATCATGGACGTTGGTCGCGCGCGGTAATTCTGGAATCGGTTGTTCGCCGCGGTGGTAACCGGCGTAGGAAAAATCCGGGAGGCGGCTGCTCGCAGACCATTTTTCACCGGCCTCGCCCCAGAGTTCGGAAAATACCGGAGCGGCGATAAGGCGGGCGAGCGACAGGAAAAATGTAGCGGCGCCGAGCGTGATAGGGCGGCTAACAAAGGAGCGGGTCATAGAAAATTTAACGTTTAACGAGCGAGGGCTGCGGCGGGCGTTGGAGTGTTTGTGCTCGTAGTGAGCGGCAGCACGCGAAGGTAATCCGCGGGCGGGCGGCCAACGGGACGCAGATCAGCGTGGGCGATAGTGATGTCGCGAGATTGAGCTTTTTGTTCGGCGGTCATTTGGCCCTGACCGCTTTCGGTGATTAGAATGAGGCGCTCGACCATGCCGGGGTCGCGCCGGCGGACGCGCTCGGCGGTGCCCAGCCCGAAGCGCATGTGGCCGGCGCCAAGAATTACGACGGCGGTGCGTGGCTCATCAGGCGGGGCTTGCACGCGGCGGGCGGTGACGATCTGAGCGGCCATGGTTTCGTCGCGGGCGGCTTGGGCTTCGAAGACCGGACGGAGTTTGGCGGGATCGAGCGCTAGGTGTTGGGCGAGCTGGAGGTTGGTGAGACGCTCGTAGACGGGATCAGCGGTGAATATCTCGGCGGGCAGTTGCGCACGGAGCTCAGGGGTGAGCAGGGCGAGGCCACCGCCGCGACTGACGGCGCGGATCGTGGTGGCGGGGGCGTTGAGGCCGCGAATCGGGATGCGGTTAAGGCGGGCGAATTCGCAGAGCGCGCGGTAGTCGAGGTAGTTGGCCCATTTTTTCGGCCAGTCAATGTCACGGGCGAGAGTTTCAAAATCGATCTCACGCCGTTCGTAGTGATCAATGGCAGGTTGGTCACGGGCTTCGAGTTGTTCGAAGCATAACACTAATGAAAGTTTTCGTAAAAAGAGCTGTTGGAGGATTTCTAGCTGAATCGTGTGGTGACGCGCGATCGTGTGCGCCTCCCCGATGTAAACGGCACCAGCGCTTGCGAGATCGGTGAAGACATCCTCGTTGGAAACCTCCTCAGCTTGGACTAGATCGAGCCAGAATTCGGCGGGCGGCGGAATTTGAGCTACCCTTTTAAGGGCCATCGTAGAGCAGCCTGCACTCAGCATCAGGACGAAAATAGCGATTCTGGCACGAGCTAAAGTCATGGGTTTTTGCCGGCGGGAGTGGCGGTGATTTTTTCGCGCAAGTGGGTCGTGCGCGTTTTCGATTCGGCGTTGCGCACCGCCATGGCGTAGGCGGCAGGTTCGCCGATGATGAATACTTTTTTGCGGCCGCGCGTGATCGCGGTGTAGATCAGATTACGCTGTAACATCATGAAATGCGCTTTCAATAACGGCACGATCACAACGGGGTATTCAGAGCCTTGGGATTTGTGGATACTTACCGTGTAGGCGAGGGCGAGGTCGTTGAACTCGCCGCGTTCAAACGTGTGGACGTCGCCATCGAAATCCGCCGTGAACGTGCCGCCTTCAGCGTCGATCGTCGTGATGACGCCGATGTCACCGTTGAAGAGGTTTTTGTCGTAGTTGTTGCGCAGCTGGATGAGTTTGTCGCCTGCGCGAAATTCGCCGCTCGGGGTGCGCAGGGCTTTGGCGCCGCGCGGGCTGGGGTTGAGCGCGGCTTGGAGTTGGATGTTAAAATTGCCGACGCCAGCGACGCCCTTGTGCATCGGCGCGAGGACCTGCACATCGCGGATCGGATGCGGCCGTTTTAATTTTTGCGGAATGAACGTGGTGACGAGCTCGAGAGTTTTGCGTACGCAATCCTCGGCGTCGGTCGCGACGATGAATGTGAGGTCGGCCCAGACTTGGATGGCGGATACTTCATTGACGGCTGGCGGCAGAGACGGGTCGCCGGCGTTAATGGCGTGGGCGGTGATGACGATTTGGCTCTGGCCTTGTTGGCGATAGATGACGGCAAGCCGCGTGACGGCCGGCGCGTGCGGCGAGGACTCAGCGGTGGCGACAGCGATGAGGTCTTTAAGGACGTTGCCAGCGCCGACGCTTGGGAGTTGGTCGGTGTCGCCGACTAGAAGCAAATGCGCGCGCGACGGGACGGCTTGGAGAAGTGCGGAGGCGAGCCGGTTATCTAGCATCGAGGCCTCGTCTACGATGAGAAAATCGGTGGCGAGGGGCGCGGATTCGTTGGCGACGAAGCCACCGCCGGCAGGATCGTATTTAAGCAGGCGGTGGATCGTAGTCGCGAAGCCGCCGGTGGTCTGGGCTAGACGTTGCGCGGCGCGGCCAGTGGGAGCGGCTAGGTGGACGCGGACCTTTTTGGCTTTTAGGATTTCGACGAGAGCGCGCAAAATGCTAGTTTTTCCCGTTCCAGGCCCGCCGGTGAGGATCGTGAATTTTTTAGTGAGGGCATTTTTTACAGCGGTCCGTTGGAGCTCGTGGAAGGTGAAGCCGGCTTTGGCTTCCGCCCAAGTGACGGCGGCGTCTGCTTTGATTGCGGGCAGACCGCTGCCGGTGCGGGCTAGGCGAGCGACGACCTCCGCGATTTTTTGTTCGGCGCGGTCGTGGTGCGGAAGCTGGATCAACGCGGAACCCGGGAGTGGGTTTTCCACGCCGGCGGGTTGATGACGCGAAAGAGCTTTGGCTTGGACGAGGGCGTCGATGCGGGCGCTGATGTGCTCGCCGCTCGTCTCAAGCATGGTGGCGGCGTAGTCTTGGAAATCGGCTTCGGGGTAGGCGGTGTGGCCCTCGTCTTGGAGCGTCTCGAGGGCGTAGATGAGGCCGGCGTCGAGGCGGGGCGGGGCATCGTTGGCGAAACCGAGGTTGATGGCGATGCGGTCGGCGGTTTTGAAACCGATGCCATCAATCTCGCGAGCGACACGGTAAGGTTGTTCAAGCAGAATGGGCTTGGCTTGGGCTCCGTAGCGCTCGACGAGCTTCACGCATTGGCTGGGTGTGACACCGTAGGTTTGGAGAAAAATGTACAGTTCTCGTTCGGTGCGTTTGGCATCCCAGGCGGCTTTGATGGCGGTGGCGCGCTTGGGTCCGATGCCAGGTACATCGCGAAGCTTGCCGGATTCCTCGGAGAGCACGCGAAACGTGTCGGTGCCAAGAGCGTCGACAATTTTATTGGCGTAGGCTTTGCCGATGCCGGGAACCAGACCGCTGCCCAGGTACTTGCGGATGCCGTAGACGCTAGCGGGCAGTTCGCTTTTAAACGCGGCGATTTTGAACTGGGCGCCGTGTTGAGAGTGTTGAGTCCACTCGCCGGTGAGATGGAGCGTTTCGCCGCATTCGACACTAGGGAGGGCACCGACAATCGTGACTTTTTCGATTTTTTCTTCAACCGAGGTGGCCGTTTTTGCGCTCGGCGGTCGGCTGTCTGGGCGAAATTCCGCAATGGTATAATGATTTTCCTCGTTATGGAAAATGATGCGTTCGAGGACGCCGGTAAGCGTGGAATGGGCGGCGGGCGGTGACACAGGCGGTAAAAGATGAAGCGGGAAATCAAAGCGTGGCAAACCGGGGATTGCGGGACAAGGCAGAGGCTATCAGACTAGCTAAATGAATACGATCGTACCCAGTTCGTTTTTGCCGGTGATTCAGTTGGCGATCACTCCAGTGATTTTGTTGAGCGGCGTGGGTGGTTTGATGATCACGTTGACTAATCGGATGGCGCGGGTCGTAGACCGCACGCGAATTTTGGCGGGGCAAGTGCGGCAGGCGGCCTCGCAAGAGAGTGAGGAGCGTGAGCACCTGGAGGATCAGTTGGATATTTTGTGGCGACGGGCGCGGCTAGTCCAACGAGCGGTGATGTTTGCCGGGTTGAGCATGTTGCTGGCGTGCGTGCTCGTGATGGTTATATTCGTAGACGCTGTGCTGGAGCGCGAGTTTGCCGTGGAGATGGTAGTGATTTTCTTGGCGAGCATTGTGTGCTTGATCGCGGCGCTCACGGCGTTTCTACGCGACATTGTGGTGTCGCTACGGGCCTTGAAACTTGAGGTCGTACGGGTGCGCGGGCTCAGTCGCTGAGGACGGCTTGGATCTCAGCGAGGCTTGCGAAAACGCGGGCGGCGCCGGCGGCTTGGAGTTCGGCGGCTTGGTGCGTACCCGTGGTTACGGCCCAACACGGGAAACCGGCATTGAGCGCGGCTTGGACGTCGTAGGGTGAGTCGCCAACGAGTAACGTCGTGGCGGGTCTGGCCTCGAGCAGCGCAAGCAGGTGCGCGGTGAAGGCAGGGACGGGTTTGAGCCAGGGGGTGTCTTGAGCCCCGAGGTTGGCGTGCAAGAGCGGGCTGAAGCCCAAATGGTCGCAAATCAGACGCGAGGAGGTTCCGAGTTTGTTGGTGAACACCGCGGTCTGGTCGCCTTTGGCACGGAGCGCTGTAAGCAGTGCATGGGCGCCGGGTAGGGCGACAACGTCCTCGAGCATGGTGCGATCCCAATAGGCGCGGTAGATTTTGACGGCGGCGGGGACTTGTTCGGGACGGATAAAGTTGAGTAAGGCATTTTCTAGGCCGCCGCCCACTGCGTTGCGCACCTGTGCGAGTGTAGGCGCTGGTAGGCCCAGTTGCGGCAGGGTATGCGCGTAGCTGCGATGGATGGCAGCAAAGTGGTCAATGAGTGTCCCATCGAGGTCGAATAGAAAGGTGCGAAACTGCATGAGATCAAAAGAGTGGTGGTCTAGAAGGGGCGGAGGCACGGATAATTTTTAGGGTTTGGTTTTAAGCCAAGACCGCTACAACCAAGTCCATGTCTGATAATGCTGATCAACCGCAGGCCCACGTGACCGTGCAACCGGGCTTGGAGGGTTGTACGGTGATACTAGCTGGGGTTTGGCGCATCACGGCCACGCCGCCACGTTGGGCGGAATACGTGGGTGAACAGAAACCGGACCGCCTCAAAGTAGAGATGCAGGCGGTGCAGAGATGGGATTCGTCGCTGCTGCTGTTTCTTTTTGAAGTGCAACAATGGTGCCGGGCGCACGAAACACAGTGCGATCTCGAGGCGGTGCCGGCGAAGGTGCGAACCTTGTTGGGCCAACTGGTCGCTTCTCATGAAACGAGTGTGCCGTTTGACCGGTCAGAGAATTTTTTAACGAGCTTTGGCTTGGCCACACAGGACGCATGGAAAAAAGTGCGTGAGATCATCGCCTTTGTAGGGGAGTGCGTGATCAGCGCATGGCGACTGGTGCGATTGCCGCACAAATTTCGCTGGCGGGACTGCGTGGACGAGATGCAGCAATGTGGCGCGATGGCGCTACCTATCGTTAGCCTGATTAGTTTTCTCGTCGGGCTAATCATGGCCTATCAAGCCGCGGTGCAGTTGCGGCAGTTTGGGGCGGATATTTATGTGGCAGATCTGGTGGGCCTGTCGGTGGTGCGTGAGATGGGGCCGATGATGGCAGCGATCGTACTAGCCGGACGAACGGGTGCGGCATTTGCGGCCACTCTCGGTAACATGAAGGCCAATGAAGAAATCGACGCGCTCGCCGCATTAGGGATTTCGCCGGTGGATTTCTTGGTATTACCGCGGATCGTGGCGCTCGGATTGATGATGCCGTTGTTGGCGCTCTATGCTAATTGCGTGGGCATCGCGGGCGGCATGATCGTGGCGCTCGGGGTGCTACAGATTCCTCCGGCCGCGTATTGGATCGAGACGCAAAGTATCATCGACCTTTCAGATGTGAACACCGGGTTATTCAAGGCGCTGACGTTTGGCTTATTAATCGGCCTGGCAGGTTGCTTACGTGGTTTGCAGGCGGACCGCAGTGCAGCCGGGGTGGGGCGCGCGGCGACTTCGGCTGTCGTGACGGCGATCTTACTGATCATCGTGTCAGACGCATTTTTCGCGGTGGCATTTAATATCCTCGGTCTATGAGCGCGTTAAACGTAAATCACACCGGAAACGGCTCTCCGGCGATCGAGGTGAGTAGCTTGGTCTGTGGCTATGGGGATCAGACAATCTTGCGGGATGTGTCTTTCAAGGTGGCCCGCGGGGAGATTTTTTTCATCGTGGGCGGGTCGGGGTGCGGAAAGAGCACGTTATTACGGCATCTCGTGGGCCTAAATACTCCAACCGGTGGGAGCGTGCGTTTTTTAGGGTCGCCGTTTTCTGAAGCCGATGCGGGCACGCGGCGAGCCCAGTTACGGCATTTCGGGATGCTCTTTCAAGGGGGTGCCCTGTGGAGTTCGCTGACGTTACGGCAGAACGTGGCGTTGCCGCTCGAGGAATATACGTCGCTCAAACGCCGCGAAATTGAAGAATTATCCGCGCTCAAACTCGGGCAGGTGGGGTTGGGCGGCTACGAGGATTATTATCCTGCGGAGATTTCGGGCGGTATGAAAAAACGCGCGGGTTTGGCGCGGGCCTTGGCGCTCGATCCGGAAATAGTGTTTTTTGACGAACCATCGGCTGGGCTTGACCCGGTGACATCGCGCAAGCTCGACGAGTTGATTGTGGAAATCCGGGCGATGTTCGGGACCACGATCGTGGTGGTCTCACACGAATTGGCTTCGATCTATGATATCGCCGATCGGGTTATCATGCTCGAAAAGCAGGCGCAGGGCATCATTGCCGAAGGTTCGCCGCGGGCGCTCGCAACTACAAGCAACGATCCACGGGTGAAGGAGTTTCTGACCCGCGGCACGGGCAAGGTGCCACTTTTATGAAGCACCCAGACTCACCCTCGGAGCTTTCCGTCGGTGTCGCTTTGTGTCATCGTTGCTTCCGGCTGTCCTTTTAACCAAATTTTGCTTCATCTCTTTACCACGTGAAAACTAAGGTCAGTCCCGCCATCGTTGGAGCATTTGCGCTGGGAGCGTTCGCGCTCGCGATCACCGCGTTGCTGGCGTTTGGCGGCGTGAATTTTTTCTCTAAGCCGCAGCGCTTTGTGGTCTATTTCGACGAATCGATCCATGGGCTCGATCTCGGTTCGCCCGTGAAGTTACGTGGCGTGCGCGTCGGCCGCGTGGCCGATCTTACGGTGCGTTACGATGAACTCAAAAACCACTCAGTCGTGGTTGTGACCTGCGAATTTAGCCGCAACACGCTCACCAACAATCAAGGTGCCTTGATCAACGTTGCCGAGCGCGGCGAATTACAAACGCTAATCGACCACGGCCTGCGCGCCCAGCTCGGCGTGTTAGGGCTCGCGACAGGCATGCTTTTTGTGGAGCTGGATTTTCTAAACCCGAAAGAGTTTCCGGCCGATACCCGCACCAAAGAGTTAAAATACGTTGTCGTACCAGCGGTTCCTTCGGCGATTTCGGAGTTTCAGGCCAGTGCAAGCGAGATTCTCTCCAAGGTACGAAAAATTGACTTCGATGGATTCTCCGTGGAGCTGAAAACTTTGCTCGCCACCACGCGTCGTCAAGTAGACGGCCTGGATCTGAAAGGGGTTAGCACCCAGTGGCAACGCACCGGAGCGGCGGTCGAGACCCTCGCGCGTTCGCCCGAGTTGAAGGAAGCTTTCGTGAATCTTAATGCCACCTTGGTTGATCTACGCACCACTTTGGCGAAGCTCGATGGTCAGGTAACTACGACTGGCGCGGATGTCCACGCCACCCTAGGCAAGGCCCAGGAAACGTTGCAGAATTTCAACGCCACCGCGCTCACGCTGCGCAGTTTCATCAACGCTCAACAAGGTCTAGGTGAAGGCGCAGGTGAGGCTTTCGGCAAACTCTCCGAAGCGGCTGATGCCGTGCAGCGTCTCGCCGATTTTCTCGAACGCAACCCCAACGCTCTGCTCACCGGCAAGAAGGCGCCGCGTTGAGTAATTTTCTTGCCCGCATTTAACTTCCCCTTCGCGCGTATGAGCACCCAGAAATTTTTCACGCAGAATCAAAGTTGGCGTTCAATATTGGCCCTCGGCGCCTGCGCGTTGCTCGCGACGGGCTGCAACATCATCCCTTCCCCGACGGCGGACACTACGCGATACTATGTGCTCTCGGTGCCTTCAGTCGGTGCGGCGGGCGCTCAAGCAATCAATGGCGGGTTACGCATCGGTTTAAGAAACGTAGAGCTCGCACCCTACCTCAAGAAAGGTTCGCTCGTCGTGCGAACCGGGGAAAACGAACTGGCATTTCCACCTGAGGCGCGCTGGGCGGAGCCGCTCGAGCAAGAAATCTTACATGCGCTGCGCCTGCAATTGTTGGCTTCGCCAGCGGTCGGTCGGGTTTTTGTACAGCCGTTCCCGTTTGAAGAGCCACGCGATTTTGACGTGAGTGTGCGTCTACTCCGCGCCGAAGGGGTTTTGACCTCTGTCGGTGGCCCCGGCGCGGTGCAGCTCGTTGCTATGATCGAGGTCACGCGTATCGGAGCTCTCGGTGATGTCGTCGCTCGCCGGCGTTTTGTCGCGCCGGAGATGGCTTGGGATGGCAAAGATTTTTCCCAATTGGCGTCGCGTTTAAGCGCGGCGGTGGCGGCCTTGAGTGAAGAGGTCGTCGGTGTGTTGCCCGCGAAATTATAATCGCTTCCCGCGGGTGCAAAAAAATCGGGCCTTGGAAGGCCCGATGCGAGGCGGCGATCTAATTTGCGACCGCCGCTTTTATTTTTTTGCGGGTTCGCGGTGAGATTACTTTTTCAATGCAGCGGCAATACGTTGGAGTGCAGTCTCAACGTTGGCGCGCGAATTGAACGCGCTGATACGCACGTGGCCTTCGCCGCATTTGCCGAAGCCGGCGCCGGGTGTGCAGACCACTTGGGCGTTGTTTAGCAACAGATCGAAAAATTCCCAAGAATCGCGGCCGGTATTGACCCAGATGTAGGGCGCGTTGTCTCCCCCGACGCAGCTTAAGCCGAGTTGCTTGACAGCGGTGCGAATGAGCGCGGCGTTGGCGAGGTAGAAATCGGTCATGGCTTTAACCTGCGCTTTGCCTTCGGGCGTGTAGATCGCAGCCGCAGCTTTTTGGATCGGGTAGGCGACACCGTTGAATTTCGTGGTGTGGCGGCGATTCCAAAGGGCGTGGACCGAGTGGGGTTTGCCGGCTAGGTCGTAGGCCACGAGACTCTTGGGGACTACGGTGTAGGCACAGCGGGTGCCGGTGAAGCCGGCGGTTTTGGAGAAGCTGCGGAACTCGATGGCGACATCGCGCGCACCGGCAATTTCGTAGATCGAGTGAGGGATCTGCGGGTCGCGGATGTAGGCTTCGTAGGCGGAGTCGAAGAGGATAATCGCGTTGTTGGCCTTAGCGTAGGCGACCCAAGCGGTTAGTTGCTCGCGCGTGGCTACGGCGCCAGTGGGGTTGTTGGGGAAACACAGATAAATGAGGTCGGTCGCGTTGCCCGGGATGGCGGGCACGTAGCCATTAGCCGGGGTGCAATCTAGGTAGGTAATGCCGGTGTAGCGGCCGTCGAGGTTAGGTCCTGTGCGGCCGGCCATTACATTGGTGTCGATGTAGACCGGGTAAACGGGATCGGGAATGGCAAGCTTCAGGCCCTCCGTAGCGAAGATTTCCTGGATATTGCCACAATCGCATTTCGAACCGTCAGAGATGAAGATCTCATCGGCTTCAATCGCACAGTCACGAGCGCTGTAATCGTGTTGCGCAACCGCTTCGCGCAGGAACGCGTAGCCCTGCTCAGGACCGTAGCCTTTAAAAGTGGCCCGTACGGCCATCTCGTCGGTGGCGGCGTGGAGTGCGGTGGTGCAGACGGCCGGGAGAGGTTCGGTGACGTCGCCGATCCCGAGGCGAATCACGGGCTTATCAGGATGAGCGGCGACGTAAGCGCTGACGCGCTTGGCGATGTCGGCGAAAAGATAGGAGGCTTTGAGCTTGGTGTAGTTTTCGTTGATGCGAATCATGGTTAGGGTCGGTAAAAGTGGTTAGGATTATGCGAGGAAATCTGTGCTGGTCGTAGTGAAAAACTTGAACAAACGCGGCGCGGAGGGTTTGTTCAAGCCCGACGTTACCCCAAATCGGTGCAAAACCCCGTAAACCATCCCGGGCCTAAAGACCCGGGCTTTAACGAATGAAACCAAAAGCAAAATCCAGCACCGCAGGCGCAACGCAAGTTGTGACGGCGACGGATCGCGCCCAAGTTTCACCGGCGAAGC
>Ga0136642_1000271_pt1 | contig 30360 bp, 38 predicted proteins | sample LowCatLa1302831Y_FD_115313 | JGI IMG/M metagenome (GOLD analysis project Ga0136642, IMG submission 115313) | Freshwater microbial communities from Lower Cathedral Lake, Yosemite National Park, California, USA - 13028-31Y | ecosystem: Environmental > Aquatic > Freshwater > Lake ... | reverse complement strand
TTGAGCGAACAGAAAAAACATTGAAAGACGAACTTCAGAGTTTGTTGCGCATGGTTAGAAATGATTCGAGAGGCGTGGAGCAGTGTGTGCGATCATTGTCTGAAACTGCTAAAAAAAAATGTGATGAAATTCAAAAGGAAAACTTTTTTCTTCATGTTAAATTTTTGGAACGTCTTACATCGTAAATAAAAAAAAGACAATCTACTAGCTAAAACAAAAAACAGTTTTTGTCATTAATTAAAAATGGGATCTCTCGCTTCAACTGTCTCGGGCGTCGCACCGTCGACTGATCAAGTAACCAAAGCGCTCAATTTTGGTGTTCAATATGCCACTGAAATTGCGATATCAACTGTCTCATTCATAATCGTGATTGTTTTACTAGTTCAGATGGTTTCTTATGGGAGAACGTACAAGAATATTCACAGGTTTTTCAGAACCACAGTTACATTTTCAGCAAGCGGAAACACACTTTCAAATACAAGAGATCCGTACAACCTTATTGAAAAGCCGTCCACGACGTCATCTGTAACGCTTTTTACACTGACAAGAAGCGGTTATTTTTTTGCTGGTTCCAACGTAAAAGCGTATTTGGTTTCCGACGGAGGAGGCTTTGTGTCTGTTTCTAAGCCGACCGCGACGACGTTGAGTTTAAAGCCGTACAGAATTATGGCGCCCATCCAGCCAACAGCTGTTTCATACACAAGTGGATCTGTTACTTTCACTGTTCCTTACGGCGGACAGTACTTCGAGGTGGGAGACACTTTTGTAGGAAGCGGCTTTACGTCCACAGGTTATGGTTTGTTAAACGCTACGCACACGGTTGTTTCTTCGACTGCAACGACCATAGTAATAACTAATGCTTATTCAGGTTTAACTGATACTGGCGGGACCTTGACCCATGTTTTCCCGAAACCAATTAAGAGCGGAACCTTGGACATTTTTGTAACTTTTCCTCAGCTGGCGACAAAGTAAAAAAGTCTAAAATTGAATTCGTACATGTAAGAATAAAAAAAAGGAAATCTATCCAAAAAGTCTTAGAAAAAAATGAGTTCTAAGGGCACTGCAGCAATTGGACTCGCCACTATCGGGGTTTTTGTGGTATCCCTTCTCTTGTTTGTTGAATTGTTTTCGTTTGCGCGTGCATACAAGAACGTGAACCGATTCTTCTTTACGAGAATAACGTATACGGCAGGTTCGAGCTCTGCTACTGTCGCAGACACTCAGGACCCTTACGAAGTTTTTGGACTTCCGTTTACGGCGTCTCTTGTAACCGTCGCTTTAATAAAACCTTACAATGTCGTATTAACTTTGGACCAGTCAAGCAAGTACTCGTTCATCGGAGCAACGATCGATGCCCAAACGGAAGATGGCGGTTTTGTAACCGTAGACAAATCTTTAGCCAACAACTTGATCTTGACTGCGTACACGCTGACTCCCGGATCTACACCGATTTTAAACACCGGAGCGAATACCATTAACCTGCGCATTACGTGGAACAAGGCAGCGTCGCGGTAAAAAACAGAAAAATTTTAACTTTATTTATTGTACCGACATTTCCAAAAAAAAATGCGATCACCTAAAAAATAAAAATAGAAATGCGTTCCCCCAAATCGCCCCGATCGCGTTCTGGAAAAAAATTAAATTTAAGTAAATTTTTTACTGAGACACAATTAAAATCCTTGAAGAGAGAAGCTAAAAAAGTTATGAATGGTTCCTTGTCTCTTTCAAAGTTTAAGATATTTTTAAGAAAGATGCTGTCTAAGTCAAAGTCGAGATCGCTTACACTTAAAGGAGGAAGTATTTTCTCTAGTATTCTTTCCTTTTTCAATTTTCAAACTAAAAAGCCGCGAGAACGTACCCCCGAGGAACAAGCTCAATATGAAGAAGATAGAGAAATAAGTAGGCTAGCGGCAGAAGCCGCAGATAAAGAATATGAAGAAGAAATAGCTGCGTTGAATCTTCGTTATCATTGAGGAAATGAAAAAGCATTGTTTTTAGTTGGAGGAGCAAAAAGAATTACTAATTACATATTATTGTGCAACAACAAATTTTGAATATTGCAAACTTTATCCTTATTGGGTCTAGGCTTTTTTCGTTCCCTTAAACCCTCTTAATCCTCCTCCCCCTCTTTCTCAAAACTTAAAGACTTTAACCTGAGCAAAGACATCAATCAGCTTCGACCAAATTAGGAGAAATGATAATTGTGTGCTTTGTATTAGGACCTCCCAAGTCGCACTCGATTACGAGAGGCTGCTCCGTATTGTCGTCCGGCAAATGAATTAACGCCCACTCGCAGTCCATGTGTGATAAGAACGTTCGAAGTTTTGAAATGTCGTAGGAGTTGTTGCACTTTTGCTCCATGCCCTCTTGAGATCGCGAGGATCCAGGGATGGACGTCCATTCCACGACGCCGTTGCGAGCAGATTTGCGCGCGCTGTGATAGAAGCCGTGGTTTCCAGATGTTGAGCCACTCTTGAAACCAATGCTCATTCGCGAATGCACAATGCTGTCGTCATTCTCGTCAACTCTCTGAAAAACTTCAAAGCGAATTGAAGCAGCTCCGCACTTTTTCGCATTTTGGCTCAATTCCTTTAATGTCTTGAGCTCAACCGTAACGTGAAAATTCAAATTGATGGAGAATTGAAGGGGTTCTTGGCTTGATTGATCTAGAAGGGCGCATGAATAAACTGCTCTGACGTCGTCTTCATTTGAGGCAGATTCAAAGGTCAGCGCGTCAGACGTGTTATTGTATCGCGTTATGGTCAAAACAGCCTCTTTAAGCACGGAGCAGTTCATTGTCTGCATGAACGTTTTGGTTGCTACACAAAAGGTAATTGCGGACACCTCCTCCTTCGTAAGAATTTTTTCCCCAGGACCCGAAACGCCAGGGTCGATATCGCAATCGAATTTGCTAATGTTTGCAAGAGTTGCGCAGGTATCGTGGGCCTCGAGGCGAAGTCCGGTAAAAGTAGAAGTCATGGCCAGATTGAAGCGCATTTCATTGACTGCATTTGCTACCGGTAGCATAAACCTTAAAAAGTTTTGTCCATTTGTAATTGTAATGCGAAAATCATAATTCTTCTTCTTTTCAATCTTTTTTTCAGCCACAAGAGCCAAAGATTTAGGAGGGGATGGAATTACAATTTGCTTTTTTGATGATTTAGGAGCTGTAGACGGAGGCTTAGGAGCAGCATTAGGAGCAGTCTTAGTATTGGGATTAGCTTTAGCTATAGGAGCACTAGGAGCGGTGCGCGGACGCTTTAATTTAGAGGGTTTCTTATCCTCCTCTTCACTACAACTACTATCGTCAATAAAATCATTTATGGAGTTTGAAGACGATTCTGAGTTTGAACTCCCCTCTGATTCGGAACCGGAGTGCGCAGCTTCCTTTTCAACATATTTCTTACTAACTGGAACTCTTGAAGACGCCATTTGTTATTTTTTGTGTATTTGCAAGTTTGTTTATAATATTATATATATTATTAATATTTTATTTTTTTAGGATTAAAAAAATGAACATTGATTTTTTGAGCCAATGTGGTCGCGTAAAGAAAACGAGCGTGGAAATGATGAGAGATCGCGGATACAATATTAAAGACGAAGTTTGGATTTTGGATGCAAAAAAAACTGATCTGTCAATAAGTTTAACGTTTTTGAAAAAAGCAGCAGAACGAGAAATCTCTCTTTGTTCATCCTTTAGCCATCTCTACTTTGCAATGCCAGGGCAGCCGGATATTCCTTTGTGCCTTGCTGTTCACTTCTTGGATCGAAACTTTGACGAGAACAAGCAGCGCGACAAGATGGTGTCGACAGAGCAATTTAAGGCTATTTTGCGTGAATACTCCAAGCAGAGCGCAAACAAATGCCTTCTCATAGTTCCCACCAAGCTTTCTCCCCAGGCCAGAAAAGAAGCCTCTCGATCCAATCTAGGAATCATGCACCATGATGAACTTAAATTCAACGTTGCGCGGCACTGCATGGTGCCCAAACACACTGCTGTTTCAAGAGAAGACGCTGCAGTTTTTTACGAATCAAGAAAAATAGATTTGCATCAGCTTCCTCTTTTGAGAGAGTCTGATCCAGTTGCCAAATACTACGGATACGCCAAAGGAACATTAGTTCGTGTCGACAGACCCGGGTGGACAGTTTACCGAGTGGTAGGAAGCGGAGGCGGTGAAAATTCTCTAGGGTTAGAGGAGGAGGACGATTTAGATTTAGAGGAAGACGATTAAGGTTTTTTGTTTGAAAAAGTAAAATTAAGATATCCGAATAACTCTCCTTCCCCTTAAGTGTTGCGGACGCGGGGGAGACGCGTTTTTTAATGAAAGATTCGGTTTTTCGTCTCGAAATACGTTTGTTTCGACTGCGGCGTGATTACTCTGTACATTACTCTCCCTCTCTAATCTCTCTGGTCTGCGGCTAGGATTAGGGCTATTGTGGAAATGAGTTCTTCTCGGAGATTCTAACATTGGAATTTCGTATTCGCCTACTTCATTAAGATTGATTCCGATTCTCTTTTCCCGAAGTCTCTTTGGAGAAAGCCGAAAGTATTTTCGTTGTTCGCCGACGCTTTGTCCCATCAAAGTTGCGACGTCTTCGAGGTCCTGAGTGCTCATTTGATGAGTATCGAGTGCGCTGATGAAACTGTGTCTCGCGGTATTCATTGTCACTGCCTTTCCATCGAATATCTTTTTAAACGCACGTTGAGCCCACCTGGAAAACGACTCTTCAGTCTCAAACTGAGCATTTGTTTTTGGTGACGTGAACAAGACCGTTCTGGGATTCTGTCTAAAAGATTCGTTTATGATTTCCTTCAAAGACTGCGGAATCGGTCTTTTTAAAGTTCCGTGAGTCTTTGTGGTCTTGTGATTTCTGACTAAAAGAAACGATTCCTTGTCTAACCCGTTCCAAATTAGAACGTTTCCCCCATCCTTGTATTTTTCATCGGCTCCTTTATCTTTTGAAGACACAACAGTCACAAGGCCCAAGTCACCACCACGTAACGGTGGAAAACCACACCCCCCGCTAAATCCAATAAGTAAGTGGTTTGCACTTCCAAACTCTGCTTTACGCAATTGCTGTTCTGTTGAAAGCCATTCGGAATGCGGGCACCAGCTATCTGCTTCGCGAACAGATAATTGGGACGTTTTGGCAACTTTGTCGACTTCAACACTAATTTCCTTGTTCAACTCCTCCCATTTGGATTTCACTAGTTGAAAATCGGGATTGTTTTTTGCTTCTTCGCAATTTAATGCGTGATGAAAAATGTTTCGCACTGTCTTAACCCATGCGTGTTTTGTCCTCAGCGCGTTTTGCGATGCAAGAATCGCATTTTTTGAACTTTCAAAGTCTAAAATTGATTTTAAAAGAGGGTTTTGAGCGTTCTGCCAATCCGAACATGCGTGCATGTAGAAAGACCTGCACGTCTTTTGATATCCTAGTTTTGTGCTTAATGCGAGAGACTCAGCATTCGCAATGCAATCAAGAAGCTTAACGTCACATAATTCTTTTGTAGGTGAATGAGACATTTTTATTTCTTTCTTTCTCCTTCATAGAATACTTGACAAAACAAACAACAAAAAAATGTTTTATTCAAGGTTGAATCTTGAAACGTATTCATTTTCACAATTGCTTGAATTGCAAAATCTGTTAACAAATTTAATTATTTATAAATTTGAATATGTGGAAAGGCTTGAGCGAGTGACGTGGGAAATGATTCGAAGAGTTAACACTGCGCATCCCGAGCGCGCGCAAACACCGCCGAAAAAAAAGTATTTGAATTGATTTATAATATTTTTAACCTTAAAAGTCCAGTAATTTTTTAAGATAACTAGGATCTTTCAAAAGTTTTCTGGGCTCCGAATGATCACCATCAACGTGAATCTGAATCGGAAGTTTTCCTAAAGAATTCTTTGCGTTGCCAAGCTCTATAAACTGCTCATAATTTATCAGCTCGTCGTGCCTTGATCCGGACATTACAACCTTGAAAGGCATCTTTTGAATTGCTGTGCTCAAATCTAAATTATGACCTAGAGCTGATTTAAATGAATAGTCGAGCAATCCAAACATTGGAGAAGAATTCCAATTCGTTCTCTGTTCTCGCACATCGGAAAGGCTTGTAAATGGCGACAACAAAATTAGCTGTGGATTAATCGGCAGGACGGTATTCGAATCAACATACGACTCGTACCAGCGCAACAAACCGTACGTGGCCACACCGGTTCCCAACGAGTACCCGATTAAAAGAACAGGGCTTCCTTTTGATGCAGCAAGATCAATGACTTCTGCAGCGGATGCAATTAACAAGTCAATGCTCATCGACTGCATTTGGTCAATAACATAAATTGTACAGAAAAATCCTAATGCTTCGAACGACTTAAGAATTTCTTCACTCCAGTCAATTGTTTCAGACAGGCTTGTTCCAAGGCCCTGGAAATAGACTACAGAGATTTTTCTGAGAGGCGCTTGCTTCTGCTCTGTTTCAAGGTATGTCGCGTGCACAAAAGGGTCCGAGTTGAGCCTAAACAATCGGGCATTTACAATTTCGTTTTTAGATATCGGAGAACGGTTTTGGACTCCCTTGAATAAAGTAAGGACTTTCCAGCCGACTTTAAAAAAACTGTCTTGCCACAATCGTGAAAAACTTGCTCCTCCTTCTACTCTTTGGCTTTGTTGTCTCTTTCGTGATGGTCGTCGGCGCCTCGGACTCTTTGATTGCTTTTTCCTGGAAAAAAAGCGCCTTCGAGACATTGTTTTTCTTTTATGCGTTCTTAACAATCCGGTTTGTTATGAATGTGTAGGTAGTCAAGCCCGAAAATTGTGATTGCGTCCAGGTATATCCATCTATAGATGCGTTGTACGTGATGAGTCCGGAATTGGGAGAAGAAGGATCAGCACACCCGCCGCTGCACCCAATCAAGGTAGCAATGCCTCCACCTACGAGCCATTCAGTTACGCTCCCCTGGTCAGCGTCGTGAATTAGAATTTGACCCGAAAATCTCGGGAAATCGTACGTAGCATTTTGAGCAATATTGTAGATTGTAAATATGCGCTGATCGGGATCATACGATACCCAAGCCCAAATAAAGAGAACTAAAAACAGAATAAGTGCAAGCCATAAGAAAGACTGCGATTTCCAATCATACATACGTACAGGCTTTAAGATGGCAGCAGGCGCAGGCGGCTCTTTTACTAGAACAGGCGGCGCGGGTGGTTGGGAAAGAGCAGACGGCGCTTGTGCTTGCGAAAAAGGCTGAGTCACTGCACCAAGAACAGGTGTTAATGCATAACCAAGAACAGGAGCCGGTGCAGAAACTACAGAAACTAACGAATCTGGTTTTCCAAGTAACGAGTCCATTATTACTTTTGTTTTATATGTGTATATAATTTACTCTTCAACCAATTGGCTTCGTAGTGTTTCTAAGTCTCCTTTCCAAACATTAATCAATGGATTAAAACGTTCAGCACTATTTTCAATTGTTGTCAAAGTTGTAGAAGTTTCATCCTTGTCTCTCCCTCTTCTTTTTGTTGCAGGTTTGTGCTGCTTCTTGTCCCCACCTTCCAACACATTTGTTTGTTTTTTCTGAAATTCCTGATTTTCCTCCTGCACAAACGACATGAGTTGCATCCACACAAGTAAAGCTGACCCCAACATTTGCGAAGCAGATGGAAAGATTTTAAAGAGGTTGATTCCGACTGAATCCGACCGCACAGGGGGACCTTTTGATACGTCGTAAATGTTTGAATCAAAGAATTCGTCCTCAGCCGTCATATCGAAGGTTCTAACAAATCCCAATGATTGCGTCAATTGCGAACATAAATTTCTTTCGCAATCTAATGCTACAGACACGCGCGACTTTTCAGCATTTGCTTCAAGCAGAACAAGTACGAGCAAAGACGCAAGGAAACTCTCGGATCTATCTTCATTTTTTCGGCACCAAGCAAACATTAGCAGTCCTGCTTTGGACGCAAATGCAAATTTATCCTCTTCCAAAAAGTTAGATCCATAGTAAGGAAGGTGAGAACTGTCTATCGCATCTTCCTCAGTCAAATTCATTGATATTGATGGGTCAAACTCTTCTTTTGCACATGTTGCCACGGCCACGTAGTTTTTATTCTTGTCTTTTACGCAAAATCCATTGGAGATCCAAAAAGGATCGTTTTCATCTCTGTTGGAAGAAAATAATTTCCTGTTCTTTCCTATTTCAAAAGAACTAATTGGTTCGATTTCAAATTTTGCATTTTCAAGTTCATTTCTAAAAAATGAAAACAAACTTGGGTACTTGTTTAATAAGGCCAACAAGGATTCTGTTGATTTTCTCGCCGTTGCTGCTTCTGTAAGCGAATCATTTATATCAATGTCCCATGAGGCTCCGGCGGACGTTAATACATATTTGTTGTTCCTTGACGATGACGAGAGACGCAATGTGCACCGCCGCGTTTCACTTGGGCAAATGGAAGCTTGAGCGAAATCAAGGTCTCTTTCGGGTGACATTGAAAAGTGTTTTCTTTGAGATTGAGAACGCGAATCCAATGATTCGGATGAAGAAGTTATCATCTTCCATGACTTAAATTGCTTTTCGGTATCACGATCTGTTGACTCGCGTCCAGTGTAATATTCCAAAGTTCTAAACTTTTGCGAAATCTCTCGAAAACCTTCGTCTTTGTCTCTATTTTTTGGTGGCGACGGCGGCGCCGTTCCCTGATCGGGTCGGGTAGCACTTGACCACGATTCATTCCATTTTTCAAACATAAATCTTGACTTTTTAACGTCAAAGCCGAACGTATCGAGTAAAATGTTCTCGACAGTCTTTTGAGAAAGGGCCATTTTGTTTTTTTGTTTTCAAACAAACAAACATTGTCTACGGACTTTTGTTTTTCAACTCAACTTTTTACTACGCTTTTCTTTAGAGTCGAATTCCAATGATTTTTGATAGCATTATCAGTTCGCCCTTTCAAAATTAACGCCATACGGCTCCACAAAGCACCAAATTCTTTGAACTTTAAGCAAATTAAAGCGTCTTCCTCTGGAGTCCACTTATCTTTGTTTACGTCAGGACTGAGATGATTGTGCCACCTCTCGCGGCATTGTTTCGAAGTTCTTTGCGTTGTTAATAAAATGCAAATTTCAGAATATTTTTTGGTTTTACTTTCCTTTATTAAGGATTTGAGCTGCTCGTCTTCCTCGGGAGTCCATTTTAATTTGTTAACAACTGGATGCTGTTTTATAGTAACTTGCTGCTTTATAGTACTTAATTTCTGTTTCTTAGAGGGTGGGTCGAGCAGCAGCTTGGAAAGAAGTTTTTGTTTCTTTTCCGGTGCCTCTGCAGCTATTTGAGCTTTCATAGGTGGTGCCGGATCGACGTTTAGTTGCCTCTTTTTACACCCAAGAGTCAATTTCATAAAATTTTCATTTTGGGATTGCTTTGTCTTACTCGTAATTATTTCTTTTACAATGGGCTTTTGGGGAGTCTTTGGTGTTTGTAATGCTTCGCACAGAAATATATTGATGTCAAACGTTGGTGACGACATTTTTTACATAAGTTTTAAAAATTAAAAAAAAATAAAAATTATTTTAAAAGAAAAAGACAAAAAGATGAGTTATGAGAATATTAAGAGACACGGTGCAAACAGAAATGCTGTTACGACTACTCCAAATGTAAAGGCAGCGCCCTCGTTTGCGGTGGCAAGAAGATCTCTTTACGACATTTTAAGTCAATATTGTTTTGGAAAAATAGTAGAACTTGTTGAAATGCCCGCAACGGAAACAAGGCTCTCTTTTTTTCACGGAAAAATTCTTGTCGTAAACAACTCGTATTTTCAACAGCAACAAGGCACTTCAAGGAACGCTGCTGCAGCAGCAGAGTACTTGTTTTTCGACAAGGCTGGTCGACAAAAGTCTATGATTTCAATCGGTCCTGTAAAACTTATTGACACTGTTCATGCCCTAGGACACAAGAATGCCGTTCCCCAACTTGGAGAAATATTGATAGGTTTAAAGGTTGAGAACACAAATGAAAAGAGACTTAAACTTCAGCCATTTATTTTTCGTTCCTGGTCAATGAACGGAAAAATAATTCTTGATTTGTTTCGCATGGTACAATACGGAACAAAAATGAGTGATTTAGAGATTCGGCCACTTTTTCGGCAAACGGCCGGCGCTGTTGCGCAAAAAATTAAAGAGGCGTCAGGAGAATCATTACCTTTTGAGCAAAAAGTCTCCATGTTAAAATGCGTGAGGGCAATCGACGACATTTACATTGTGGCAAAAATGATTTTATGGGGAAACGTAAGGCTCCTTACAGTACTGCATTCTTTACAAAGTGATTCTTGCTTAATTCAGTCGGCAACCGAAGCAGAAATTAATGCTGCATCTGACCTTAAGATAAGCGCTACCGCTCTTGAATTTGTACATGGCATTTCTCAAAAATTGAATGACGACAAAATTATGATTCATTTTACAGAATGTTTCCGTACGTTTTCAGGTGTCAAACTAAAAGAAGGACAAGATCAACATGACCATGTGACACGAGCACCATGGAAGCCGTATGATCTTTATCCTGCGATTTCTCAGACAGATAAGACATTTGCGCCTGCTCAGACAGATCAGACACCTCCTCCGTGGAAGCCTTTTGATGTTAAAGAAGAGAAACAGCAACAGCAAGGCGCAATATCCCCTATATACGCTCCATCTTCGCCAATTTATGGTGAAAGTAATTCACCGATGTATGGTGAAGGTAAGAATGATGCGAATAAAAATAACGATACACGCGGCGCAGCGTCTCCTCTGTACGCCCCATCATCTCCAATATATGGATCAAATACCAAAGACACAATGAAATCTCCAACACCTTCTGCACCTCCTGAACAACCCGACGATATGGAAGATGAACATTCGCCATTGTCTTCTCCACCTTCGAGCCCAAGTCACAGCGGAGACCAATCTCCAATCGAGCCGCCTCCGACACAAGGGCCAACTTTGACACAAGGAACGCCACAAGACAAAAAAAGGAAAAGTAGGTGGGCGGATGCGAGCGTGTCACAAATGCTAGAAAAATATGTTTAAAGTTTGGTTCGTGAGTTAAATAAAAACGTTATGGAAAACATGAATATTACTTCGGCGATAGCAGGCATGACCGTCAGCGAAATGAGGCGCAACATGTCCGAAATGAGACATAAACTGCATACTCAAAGCGAAGAACATCCGTTTAATTTGTCTAGCTTTTTGGCGAGCGGATACCCAATCTGGAAATTTGTTCATGAAGTGAGCTTGGGGTTGCATGAAAAGAGATCATCAAGAATTTCAAGGAAAAAGGAAAAGGCTAACAATTAAAAAAAGAGAAAAATGGCGCAAACAAAAATTGTTCTTTTTCGGGCAATGCAAGTTTTTATTGCAATGTCATTTCTTTTAGCAACAATTATTGTATTTTCATTCGAGGGCGAAATGAGGAAAGATGGATATTATTTGCCGACTCTAGGCGCAGCGCTATGGGCTTCGTTTGCTTTTCAAGACAATTAAAATTTTAAATATATATTATTTTTATCATCATAATACAAAAAAAATGGAAGCTTTAGAGAGGAAAATTGAAAGTACTGAAAGTGTGCATTTGAAATCAAAGCGCTCTCGCGATAGCGCTCTTCGCGATAGCGCTCTTCGCGATAGCGCTCTTCGCGATAGCGCTCTTCGCGATGATAGCGATGTGGGGACGGTCTTACCAAAAAAACCACGCAAAAAACGTTCAACTTCTGAATCTTCGTCTGGATCAGTCCAGATCAGTCCACAAGACAATACATCGCCGCATTACCAACCTACTAAAGCAAAATACGACATTGCAAATACTTTTAATGTATTTATCAATGAAACTTTGCGAAGACTTCTTGAATCTGAAAAAATATCATTGAGCGATTGCGATGAAATCAGAATTTCTTTATTAAAACACAAATTGGATTCTAATGATGTCTTGGCAGACTTGAAAAAAGAACTTTATCGCGTTTGCAAAATCGAGTACGAAAAAGTTGAAACAAATAGCGATCGTCTGAACGGCTTTGGATGGTCAAGAACCAAAGTTGCTTACTTCATGAAGCGGTGCCTCCAAAATAAAATTGATTCGGCGCTGGAGATTATTCAGAGCTTCATATCGTCATAAGCAAGCCTAGGGGTCATTTTTCTATTACCGAAAAAATCTTCTATTTCGCTACTTGCTGGCTTAAAATGGAATGAGTCAATCATAGGCGATGTGTTTTCGGTATCATTACTAAATAGAATAACTTCGTTTCTTTTTTCGTAAAGCTTTGAGTCAAATTTAATGTTATCAGTTGCACCCATTTCTAGTAATGCCTCTTTTCTCCTTTCCTCCAAAAATGCCCTTTCCGTTCTGTTCTCGAAAGACTCAAAAACTCGCAATGCAATTTGCCTGTTTATAGTTTTTAAATCATCGTTCTTTGATTTCAGCAATATTAGAATGTTTATAAAATCGGTGTTTACGTCATGAAGAGTAGAATTCAGATCTGCAATAATTTGTGAGTATCGGTTGCTTTTAAGTTCCTCCTTTGTCAATTCAACGCCAATCATTGAGTACACTGCATTCAATAAAAGTTCGTGGTTTTTCGTAGATAATAAAATTTCTTGAAGCTTCATTCTTTTTTTATTAGTCTTCTGTCTGTTTGTTTTTGTTTGAAAAGTAATATTATTGCCTTCTGTATGTCTTTTGTTTCCATACCGAAGCTTGCGGCTCAGGCTCTTCCTCTCTTGGTATCGGTCTTTTAGGTATGTCAGGTAAACGTTCATTATTAAGATTTGTTCTCTCGGGCAAATCAGGACGTGTTAATTTCCTGCCTTGTATATGTGTGGCACGCGTGTGTGTAGGCAAAGTGTCGATGGAAGGCGCGCCCATATTAATTTTAATTGGGAAGCTTTCTTCAACCGGTTGCTTTGCTTGTAGAAGTATTGGGCGATTTGGCTGCACCGCAGACGTTATTTTCCCGGTTTGTGTTAGGGTAGAATCTTGTTTTCTCGCATCTTCCATCACAATAAGCGAGCTTTCAGATTTCGCATTGTCAGCCATCTCAGTGGCGATCATTCCGTGTTCCTTTGCTTTCATTACAACACGCCTTGCCGCTTCCATTCTCGGCTTCATCAAACCACCAATACCTCCGATTGCGGATGCGCCTTTAAAGACGGCAAGGCCCAATTTTCTAATAAAGCTTTCTCCTTGCTTTCTTGGCTCAAAAGTTACCTTATTGACACCCGCCCCAGCAGATTGCTCGATCATTTGCAATGTCAAACGTCCCAAAGCAAGGATGGTCCTGTCTTCTGAAAGCTGCGTTTGCTCAACAGAGGGCGATTCCATGCGCGCCGACATCGCCTGGCTGGCCCCGCGCAAGTGCATTAAAATGCGACCTATTGCTGTAGCTATCAGCTCTGTTTTTTGAGCTTTTTGTGAGTCAATGGTTGTAAAGGATGTAGAAAGAAGTCCTCCCACGGACCCAATATTATTGATTGCCTTGGATCCGATGCTTAGCGCAATCGCGTCGTTTCGTCTAGCGTCCTCGATGCTGTGCCCCGAGGGAAGCGTCAGGCCAATGTCGACAAATACTTTTCCCAAATGAGTTGCCAATATTTTAACCTCTTCGCGAGTGGACGCTTCGACAAGTTTTGATTTTGAATCATTTATATCCTCTGGAGAGGGCTCCTGCATTCTTTGAATTTCTTTTAATATCAAGACTTGACCGTTCTTCCTAGATACTTCTAGACTTGGATTTGATTGGACTGCTGCAACAAGATCGAAATCGGTTCCAACAATTCTCAAAAAAAGTTTTCCGATTTCTAACGTTAGATCATCTCGTTTTGAAATCGTTTCGTGAATTGCGTCCTTGCCTCGCGCATTCTTTGCAAAATTTGCAACTTCGGGAAGGGAAGGAGCGTTCGCGCGCTTGCTCTCTTCTTCCTTTGTCGGGACGAGAATCGCTGGGTTCGTTAAGCTACGAGGAGCTGCCAAAGTAAGCGCCGATGATCGCTTCAAAACCCCGTGGTTCTGCCTTGCGTCATGCGAAACTGTCAAAGGAATTTTTACGCGTTCCATGCTTTGCTGGTCTACCCTGAATGCTTGTGCTTCTGTTCTCACGTTTCTGTAACCCTCGGGGTCCAAATCAGCGTCGCCGTCCATCTTCATGGCAGACTTTGCTATAACTTTTGCTTTCTGCATTAGTTTTTCGCGAGTCTCGTTACTTTGCTGAATCTGGCTCTCGTTCAAGTTTAAAGCCTGATCCATATTTTCACCCTCGTCTACTTCAACTTCGCGTCTCTCGACTCCGTCCTCTGGTCCGCGACCCATAAGAACTTCTCGGTACTTTTTACTCATTGCCGACGAGTCAACTCGAAAATCTCCCTCCGCCTTAACTCGTTTCGCCTTTTCCTCGGTCTGGTCCGGCCATAAGGACGATTTTTTAGCTGTTTTCGGGGGATCGAATCGAATGGGATTTAACTTTGGTAAATCCATGTGTTCTTTCTTTTTATTACCACATCATTCTAAATTAATCAAAACATTTTCATCAACACTTTCACTTTCACTTTCACTTTCAAGAATGTCAAGAGCATCCCAAACTTGAAAGTATTTTGCCCAAAAAATTGGAGTTCGTTCGTGAATTTGCACTCCTAACAAATTGTTTACAAATATTTGTTCGGCAAAAGCTATTTGATCCTGTGCAAAAAGAATGTCCTCGTAAGGAGCGCCTGCAAGCTCCGCCGCGTCCCTCCACCAACTGAAGGCGTGCTGGGCCGCGTATACTTTATCAAACACATCTCCATTTTCGTCCCTGGCGTAAGAAAATTTCCACGCGCACTCGATCATTTCTTCTCGTGTAAAGGGAACATAGGTTCCCGGAACTTCGTCGCTACAAATCGATGACATAGACGATTCGGATGAAATTGAAGAGGGCAAACTCATTTCAATTTGTTCGTCCATTAAAAACATTTTTAAATTTAATATTTTATACAAAAAAAAAGAATATAAAAATGAGTCTTGCAACGTCTCAACAAGTTTTACAAATTGAAGAGCGTAAAATACAATTGTCAAGGCAACTTTTGAGTTCTCGCGAAGCGCAATGGTTGCAAGCACTAAATCAATTAACAACCACTGTTTTTATACAATGTCACGAACTCTGCATTGCACGAACTTTCAATAGAAAATCGTTTTTATTGTCTGACCACTTTAGTGGAATTTTCGTTTATGAAAATTTTTTTCTAAATGTATTTAAATATGATTTTGAGTTCGACGACTACTACCCTCAAATCGACGTTCAAGAATCACCATGTGAATTTATATATTGTTTTGGATACGCAAACGCAAATCAAACGTTGAAAGATGCAGTGGATAGCAAATTGCTGTCCTCGTCTACTAACATCCCAACAATGATGAAAAATGCAGGTTTTTCGAGCGCTTGGGAAACCACACATTTAAATTCAACTCCATCATTGTTTTTTTGGAAAGATGAATTAATTATATAATACATGATTATATTTCTGATCATCATCGTCATCATACAAATCCGGACGACGCAATTCCGGACTACGTCGAAAACAATTTATAAAAAACGAAATCGTCATGCCAATACACGCACTGAGTACAACGATCCCAGCAACCACTGCTGCTGTGAGCTGGTCTTGGTCTTGCATCTTTTATTGTTTTAATAATTTAATTTTATTTTTTAAAAAAAAAAAAAAGAATTACGTAATACTTTGTTTGTTAAAATAAAACACTACTTAGTATCAAAATGGCCGCGGAACCCATCGCTCGCGAACCCATCAGTCGCAAGCAACTTAACGATGCCAAAGCTTCGGCTATTGCCGAAAAAGCATATTTTGCTTTTAAGCGGGAGGAATCAAAGGGAAAATTTGCGGCGGACAAATTGTATTTGGAAATAAAGCGCACCGCTGAAGTTGGTCAGCGTACAAATGTAAGTTCCGAGTCGATGGAACTTGGTGTTGCATATGACACTTTGCTGTTGCTTACTAAACAGTATTTCCCGGATTGCGACGTGATTTCTGAAATTCGCCACTTTAGTAACAACCCGACATACGCGGTTCGCGTGGACTGGTTAGGGTTAGGTACGACTGAAACAAAAACAAAGGCGGATGAAATGCTGAATGAAGAACGCGAGTCGCTGGAGGCGCGCCGTTTAGAGAAGGAGACAAGCTGGTAAATTTAATAGCATTTTCTGCGTCTAAACTTTGTGTGGGGGTAATTTAGTTAAATATAAATTGATTGCAAATACTATAACTATTTTTTGGGTGAAAAAGCCTTTCTTTTGCTTTTGCTTTTTTTAGACTTTCTCTTTCTCATGCTCTTGCTCTTTCTAGTCTTGCTCTTGCTCACCCTCTTAGTCCTATGCCTTTCTTTAAAAAGGGTCTTTCCTTTCTGGCCCCCAGCTAGAATAAAAGCCCTTTCAATTTTTGAATCTTCTTCTTTATCCAAGTAATCGCTATACTTTTGCTTAGTTTTTTCCAGCATGTTCTCATACTCAAGTAACCTTAAAGATGTATTATAAAGTCGATTCAACTGTCTAATCTCTCGTAATTGAAATGTATTTATTCGAGCTCTTGTATCTGGAAACGTTGCTGGATTGTTTCGTCTTTCTTCAACGTTTATCCAGTGCAGTAAAGTAGTTGCATCGTAACATTGCACTCGAAGAACCCTATCAATTTGAGTTACCCGATCTCTTTCAAAAATAACATTCTTAAACAATTTCTCAGGACGAATATCACGAACAAATTCTTGCTGATTGATAATTTCGTAATCTTCAAAATTTGAACAATCTGTAATGTCTGCTATATTACCTGAACTAATTAAATTAAGTAAAGGATTAATCTGAGAATCAAAATCAGGATCAGCTATAATATTGTTGTTTACAATAGGTGTCCAACCTCTATTATACAAATCAGAATATTGACTTTTATACGAATCAATTTTAAAAGGAATAAATTTTAGTATGCCTTGAAAATATTTTATTTTTCTTTCAAAACTTTCAATTTTGCTTTCAAACAACAATGGTTCTCCCGTCTGGTATCTCCCCTTCTTTTCTTCCAAAATTTGAATCTTGTTATCTATCGATGCAATTCTTTGATCAATTTCGTCTACGCTTTTAGCAGATCCATTAAAACGGGGATTAATGTTTCTTCTCCACCAAGTTCGAGGAACGGTAGCATACATATGTAATTTTGATGGGAGAGACAAAAAACCTTGTTGAATTTTTTGAAATCCTACATAAAAAGCTGCAAATTTAACGTTTTCGTAATGCTCCTTGTCATGAGTAAGTCGGGCAATAGCCTTCTTTACATTAACTATGGACAATGTAAGAGGGGGTCTGTTCAATAACTTATACCCTCTGTTTTCATATTTTAATACACGCTTATGTAAAATGTAATTCGAACTTGAATACAAATCCACATAGTTCGTATTTAATGTCATTTCATTCTTTTCAAAAGTTTGTTCTAAGTCTACATTGAAAGACCTGTAAAATTTACTAATCTTAAATTCATATGCAAATGAACATATGCTTAGATCAAAATTATCAATGACTTTTCTTACAACTTCTTCCGCAGTTGTGACTGTTGGGTCGTATGTATTTGTCAAAATAATTTGAATTGAAGTTGATAAGTAAACATTTTCAAATGTAGAAATATTTTGTAATTTGTTTCTTTCCATAAATCCAGAAGCCTTATAAGCAAACCCCCTGTCTTCATTCTGAAATTCCTGTGTTTTTAAATATCCAATCGTGGCCAAATATCCTTTTAATAAATCAAAATCTGACTGATTTGCAGTATATAAGTCAATGTCAGTTTCCCATCTTTTTCCAGCGAGAACCTGAAGAACACTTCCGCCAGCAGCTGCAACGTAGACTAATCCAGGAATTTGTGAAAGAGTATCAACATTTAATCCAAACGTTTCACCATAAAATTTTTTTAAAACTCGTTCTTTAAAGGTTTGATATTGCTCTACATCGAAATTCATTTTTTATTTATATAACATTTATTTATTATAAAATGAAGCAATCACGGAATAAAATCAATTTTTTCCTGTTTACTTTCCCCCGTCGTCGTTTCTTGTCCAAACAAAATAAAATGATCGGGTACGAGCATCCCAGGCTTGAACTTGCAATAACCGAAGTCAAGGCGCGTCATTGAGCCAGAAATTTTTGAAATTACTGCGGGGTTTCCATCTGCATCCGTCACCAGCTCAAACTCGCGCATTCGCATACCCCTCTGCTTGAGTTTGACAAAAAACCTGCCCGAGTCGTCGTCGACAATAAGCTCGCACCCCATAATTTCATTTTCAATATCGTTTAAGGGCGACATCATAGACAGGTTGCCGTCTCTTAGATGCTTTTCCGTATCCTTGGGCTCCAAGTGCAGCCACATCGGCAAAAGAGGTTTCTCTGATTCCTCATCGTATAGAAACACAATGCAATTATCATTGTTGCTTTTTGCAAAGACGAACAAAACCTTGTCGCATTTAACATATTTTTGAACCCCCTTTTTAATCCTCTCCATCTTGTCAATAAATTCAGTGTTCATTTTTATTTTTAATCTATTTTCTTTTCAAGAAAACACACACCTTGTGTATTGAAAGCAAACGCACACAGAATGCGTTGGGTTTTTTGTTTATTTATTTTTATTAAAATGTAGTAAACAAGAAAGACAAAATGAATATTACTCAATACCGTAAACTTGGAATTACTTCAGTTCCATATGTAAATGCAACAAAAGTTGCAGCACTTCTTGGGCGCAACAAATTTGAGTCGAGAGATAAAGCCTTTTTTGATTTCTTACAAAATGCAAATCCTACTTTTAGCCCCTTGACCTCACACAAGTGTCCCTGCAGTACATGGCAAGAATACATTAAAGGAAAGCAGAAGCATCAGAATATTTTAAGTTCAGTTGTAAAAACAAAAATTAAGACGATTATTGATGGACAATCTCTTCTTGCTTCGCAAGCTACAAGCGATGTAAAAGTTTCTTCGGTTCTTCAGGAAACTGAAGGTTTGATTGCAAATGTTCTTAATGAGGATTGTGTTGGTGGTAACGATTGCTTTTTAAAAGAATGTACCAAAGAAGTTGTAAAAACGCGAGGCACGTTACTAGAGGAAAAAGCTTTAAATAGGATGGAGGAGGAAATGAATGATGTCACAGCAAAGGTAGAAACTAAACTTTACACTAACCAAAGGATGATAAGTGAACGAAATACGAAATTACGGTATATTCGTGCTCCCGCCTTTTCTATTGGTGGCAAAATTGACGGATACGACGAAGTTGAAAATGTAGTCATTGAAATTAAAAACCGCATGCGAAAAACACACGCCAGCCCTTATGACTTTGAAATCGTTCAAGTAATTTTGTACATGAAGATGATGCGTTTGGAGGGAAAAGATTGTTGCGCAGCAATAATTCGTGAAGTTTTTCCTGATGGATCTTCTAGGTCTACAACAATCGACTGGAGCGAGGAGGAATGGAGAAAGATTGAGGAAGGGATGGTTGCATTTTCAGAAGAGTATGCGGATTTAGATGAGGAGAGAGTGGATAGACTAATAAAGTGTTAAAACATACCTATATATAGCGATTGCACCCTATGAAATTTACTTAAAAAGTAAAGTAGTAAAGTGGTAAAGTGTACTAATACTAATTAGTAAAGCTAAAGGGGATTATTAAACAAATGAAGTTTGACTGCATTGTCCGAGTTGGTTAAGGAGCGAGGCTTAAGATCTCGTGGTTCGCACCTCCAGGGTTCGAATCCCTGATGCAGTAAAAAATTTTTTTGACGCCTTTTTTGCCTTCCGCCGTGTTACATTGATCCACGACGTCTGTTATTGATTTTTTGTTGCTGAGCATCGCTATAATCTCTATAAATCATACCATCGTCTTCGTTCTGGTCACCCTGGCCAAGACCAAAAAAGGAAAGAATGTAAGAGATCGCATCAGTAAAAAAGTTTCCTCCTTTGAGTCCAAGCGATCTAGACCTTGAAGATATCATTTTTCTAATCAAACTCTTGAACTTTGTAAGAGACAATGAACCATTCATAACTTTTTTTGATTCTCTTTTCAATGATTTTATCTGAGTCACAGTAAGAAATTTTTTTAAATCTAAAGACTTCATTTTTTTCCCGAAAGATCGTCTTGGAGAACGCATTTTTTAGCTTAACCAAAAAAATTGTTTTTTTTGTCTTTTTGTTTTATGTGTTAAGACAAGAATACAGTACGAACCATGGTAGGTACTTTCAAAATGCTTCGCTCACTTTTTCGTTCAGATCGTTCTTGCTCAAGAAAAACTGACACGCTATCACCAACATTGTAATCTTCGTCAACCTTCTTGACATCAAACTCGTTTAAAACCTCTGGCGGCTCAAGTTTAATTTTTGGTTCGGGCTTAACGTCAGGCTCGGGCTTAACGTCAGGCTCGGGCTTAACGTCAGGCTCGGGCTTTACCTCAGGCTCGGGCTTGACCTCAAGCTCAGGCTTGATCTCAGGCTCAGGAATTACCTCAGGCTCAGGCTCGGGCTTGGGCTCGGGCTCAAGCTCGGGCTCGGGCTCGGGCTTAACTTCATGCTTAAGCTCAGGCTCTGCTTTTTGCTCAAGCTCAAGTCTTTCTTCCTTCTTGTGATTAGAATCTGCAACCTTTATGCTATCTACAACCTTAATGCTTTCTGCCAATGCTTGACGAAATGCATCGCGAACAATGAAGTCTTGTTTCATTGGATCAAACGAAAAAAAAGCACCTGATTTTATGTGAAGGTTTCGTACGAGACGTCTGAACAATGTCTTTAGCAGAATTTCAATTTTTGGTTTGGCAATTACAATCTTCTGATTAAAATCTTCGTTGCCGTATAATTGCCGAGAATAAAAAACTGCCACATGAAAATGACGCTCGCTTGCATTGTGAACATCCGACAAGCATCGCTCAACTTCTTCGTGACCAACTGCACCATCCCAGGCATAGTAGCGATCAAGCGAAGTTTGAAATAAAACATCTGAATGGGAAAATTTGTCCCACGCGGCAATTAACGAATCAAGAACTACACCTCGAATGTCAAGGTAAAATAATTTTGCCTCTTCATCTTGAAAAAGAGTTCCTTCCATAAGTCTAAATTCTTCAAGCATGTCGGACGCTGTAACATTCTCCATTTCAATATTTTTTTTTTAATATCAAACACCAATTAATCCGGAATGGAATAAAGTACACTGAACGCGAAGGCGCCCGCAAGAAATGACCAAAACACAATTTTTACTCTAGATGAAACGTAAATATCGCCATCGTAATTTAGTAATAAATCTTTTTCACCGGAGCGTATTTCTGAGCTCACGCTTACAGATTGCACAAACGAGGGTTCAAAAAACCAAAGCAAGAATGCGGTAACAAGACTAACGAAGAATGACATTTTTATGATCGATAGTAACTTTTGCTCTTGTGTTCCTGACGCCAGTACAATAACTTTCGATTGGGATGATAAAGATTTAATTTCATTTTTTATTTCGGGTTCTTGTTGCTGTTGCTGGTGCGGTTGCTGTTGATGCTGACTCTCGTCCAGGGCTCGTGGGAGATATGCTTCGAGAAGCTCGTCTTGCCACACACGCTCTTTCTGAGGTAGAGGCGTCTGTTGATTTTCTTTGCCTACTACAGTGAGAGGGCGAGTTGTCGTCCTTTGTTGTGTCTGTTGATCCTTTATCGAATCCTCCATTTTTAAGAGCTGGAGGTGAGTGTTGTGACTTTGAAATTAACTTTTTTATCCAAGTCGACGCTTCTTTTCGAGCAATTTCAGTTGGAAGATTCTTTATTGTGTTTTTGTCTATTTTATCATCCATTTATTTTTTACACAAACTAAACTTTGAACAAGGAATTTAGTTGATCTAGTATTTCAAAATTATTTTAACCGGCTCAACATTTTTTTTTGCTTTCTTTGATTGTTGAATTCTTGCGCCATGAAAACTCATTGTTTGCTCATGGCATTCGCGGCATCGTTCAATTCTGTCAACACCACACGGAAAAAATTTTGTTTTCATAGGGCATACGTGACCAGGCGTTTCTAGATTTCCAGGGCAATGTAACGGGTCACCGCGCTTTAAATAGGTAGGTTGGATGCTTGATGGAATTGTCGATTTTGTAGAAGGCGATTGTTTTTTAAATACGATTGATTCTGATTTTGATGGAGATGCTGGTAAAGGTGCTGGTGCTGGTGCTGATGCTTCTGCCGACGGATATTTTTTATAAATATCAGATATTTGTTGACGCAAGACACGTTCAGTGTCATTAATGTCGAGGTAAAATTTATATGTTTCAAAATCTGCGAGCTTGTAAAATTCCATATAAATTAAATCACGGTATTCATTTTTATGACAATGAGTAATTAAGTCTTGTTCATACTTTTTCACTCGATCAGTCAAACCAATATTAATCTTGCTTGCTTTTCGCAAATCTTTTAACAATACTTTCCATTCGCGCACCAAAATACATTTTTCTTCCGCAGAAAACTTACAAACTTTTTTGTCATTTAAATCTTCTTCTGACTTTAGAATTTTGCTATCCGCAGATATAACATCCTCTCGTTTTTCAAATGGAGGAACACCAAAAACCGAATGGAGGGTCAAGGCTTTGGCGGCGTATGCTTCACAGACTGCAAGAAGTTTTCGTTGTGAAATTGTCGAAATCCTTAATGCACGAGCTTTTTCAATCTTTAGACATGCTTCCTTTACAGCGTCTTCGCTTACTTTTAAATTTCGAGCTTCTTTAATCGCGTTATTTTTCTTTCTAAAAAAATCTATAATGTCTTCCAATTCGACGCGAATCGATGTTTGAGAAATTGAAAAATTTACTGCCCTATTTAAAAGAAAAACATTCAGCTCCTCTTTTAAGTTAATTAATTTACACTTGTCCACGTCTGGAATCGTCTTAACGTTGTCCATAATTTAAATTTTTTTTTTAATAAAATAGTAGTATTTTAAAAGGCAGCAACCAACATTTATATTTTTATTTCTCAGAAAACAAAATGTCGTTTCCAGTCTGCATACGTCTTGCAGGACTTGCTTCAGATGAAGGAGACCGCGTCGTGCTAAGAGGAAAATGGATGCTCGACGATGGTGACGAATTTGATGAAGAATCTTTTAAGCAATCAGATCTGGATCCGTTCTTTCTTCAATCTGAGCTTGGCTTGTCGATTGCAACTTCCTTTTCATCACCTCATGCACACGATGATGAGGGAGTAAAGCTTAGTGGGAAATTTGACATGATAATTCAAGGCAGTGGGTTGCGTAAAATTTCTGAAAATGTAAAATTATTTTTAAGGAGTTCGATCTCGTCTGATCCGAAATGCTGTGCTCCGATTGATGCCTCTCGACTCGGCCTTCTGGGACTTGATGGATTTGGTAGAAACGACGTAGGGAAATTTAAACTACTTGGATCGTATCATCCGGCAACTTTTCGTTTCTGGCTAACAAAGATATATGAAGTTAAGATATTATCAAAACCAATAATTCTGGGACCGGTTGAATCGTTTCATGTTGAATTTCAGAAGAAGAAAGAGGTCAAGAAGAGGCGTCAGCTAGACAAGGAGCAAGAAAATAAAGAATTGCGCGACTTTGAGAGAGCTGAGCTAAATCAGAAAACGCAATCTCTTCTCGAGTTGTCTTCCTCCTCCTCTTCCTCTTCTTCCTCTTCTTCCTCTTCCTCTTCTTCCTCTTCATCATTGCTCGACCATGTTGGGGCAGGGGCGCAAATGTCCGAAAAGGAAATGTCGGACAATCTTTGCGCAATTACGCGTCTTATGAAGCAAGCAATTACAAATATGACTTCATTTGCTGCTTTTCAAGCACAAACAATTTCAACTCTTGACTTCTTGCGCACTCAATTGTCTCAATTTGAATTGAGGGAAAAAATTAATCAGTTAAAATACGAAAACTCTTTGCGGCTTTTTTCAGAAAGATTTGCAAAACTTGAAAACGAAAACAAGGACGACACTGTTTTTGAATCTCATATCTTGGCACCTCATGTTCCTGATACCTCTCTTCAACTACGCCGTAAACCACAAATAACTTCAGTTTGCAAAACAGAAATGACTGATGAAGAGAAAAAAGAGATGCCGTCATTGATAGAAAGCTTGACAGAAACGCAAATGTCGAATTTGGTGGTGTGCATTAAGCAAGAAAAAATTTTGCAGATTCCGGCGAGCGGAGAGTTTGAGATTGACATGTCTCTTCTTTCGCCCAAACAACTTTTGCAGTTGTTTATATTGATTCGCAACGTACGCGCGCCGCAACTTCCTTCTCCTCATCCTGCCAAAAAGAGGGGACGCCCACCTTTTCTTCCACCTTCTTCCTACTCCTCTTCTTCCTCATCCTCCTCTTCGTCTTCTTCTTCGTCATCAAAGTCAATGTTTGCTGGTGATGACGGATATGGAGAGGAAGATTGATTTAAAACTTGAGTTCGTCACTTGAAGTATGTAGTTTTAACGTATTTTTAATAAAATAAATGCTAGGTTACATTTATTGTTTCAAAAATGAATGCATGCCTGGGTTTCTAAAAATTGGCTTTACTGACCGTACGGTAGAAGATCGTTTAAGAGAAGCAAATTCATCAGGAACATTTGGGCCTCCATCTGATTACACTGTCGCTTTTGCAAAACTTGTTAAAGAAGCGAGGCAAAAAGAAGTTATTCTTCACGTTTTACTTAAAAAATACAGGAAAAACCCTAAAAAAGAGTTTTTTTGCGCACCAGAAGAGTACGTAAAACTGTTGTTTGACTTAGTTGATGGGGAATGGTGGGATAATAAGGATCAAGAAGTGCAAGATGAAAATTTAAACACAAGGCTACTTCTTAATGAATTTTTGAACGATCACGTGTTTCCAGCCTTACCTCAAAGTGATCCAATAACACAAAAACTGTTACTTGAAACGTTTTCAAATTGGAAGGACGAAAAAAATTACACATTTGTGATAAAAGGAGGGGTTCAGATGCTTCAAAACCTTGTTCGAGATACGTATGGACCACCCTCTTCAAAGGGTTGGACTCAAATTATGATAAAATAAATGTAGATTAAGCTGCGGCAGCCACAAATGCCATGAGACACAAGAAGACGAGAAGAACTTTACCAATTACTTTTGCAATTTTACTTGAATTTACATTTGAGTAAAAGCTATTAATTGCAGATGTGGATGCAAGTAAAACACCATCAAGCACGGTGTTTGCAACAAGGAGTTCTGGAAGAACGCTTACGTCTAAGATTCCAACGGACACGTCATATGTTAAATCACCACCAGCTTTTACAATCGCATTTGACCAAGATGAATCTGCGAGCCAGCAACCCGCTACGTTTAAATCATTTTCCCAACCCATTTTTTTATTTTTCTTTTTTTTCTAATGAATAAGTTTAGAGTTAAGAAAAAGAAAATGACGGGTCCGGGATTTTGCAACGTAGGCTCAAGTGGACAATGGAATCTTGGAAGTGATTTAGATTCAGTAGTCGCAAACAGTATAAATAGGGCGATTGATGACAAGATTGTACCGCAGGTGAATTTGCTGAAGCAGAAGGCAAAGGATTTGCAGAAAATGTACAATGATCTAGGAACATACATTTTGCAAAAAATGATAATCACTGGGGTTTATATTGGAATATTTTTGATTTTGTCGTATTACTTATATTTCGCAGCTTATGGTGGCGCTTTTAATAAAATTCAAAAAGCATTTTCAACTTTTCTTTAGGTTTTTATGGTGAAAAACTGCGTCAAAGAGTTAGGGTTAGGGGTTAGGGTTAGCTTTAACAGCATAAAATAATTTAAACTTATCAATTAAATAAATCAAATAAATTAAATTGCACAAAAAAAATGAAAATGAAAGAAGACAAACACTATGACCAACACGACAGTAAGCATTACTTCTTAAAGAATATGCCAATTGTGTCAGCAAATGGTTATTCTATAGATATTTGGCAAGCAATGTTACTAAATCAAGAAATGTTAAAAAACTCGCTTTTTCAACAGTCCACGAGTTGGATTCGTTTAAAGCAAAACGATCCGCAGTGCCTCCTTACAAGCGTAAAAGACGGAGACCTCAGGGGCGTTATGGACGCGGTCGATGCAAACATATGTGTTGACCTTACTGATAAAAAGGGGAGGACTGCTCTTAATCTTTCAGTCAAGAACGCTTCGGACGAAGGAATCAAAATAACAAAGTTTCTTTTGCTTAAAAATGCCAAGACGGAAATTGAAGATTGGACTAGGTATCGACGTACACCTCTCCTCTCGGCAGTAAAAGCAAATAATCTAGATGCGGTTCGTCTTTTACTTGACGAAAACGCATACGTCGATGCCACGGACGCTATGGGTCGAACTTCGCTTATTTACGCCGCTGAGTTAGGGTACGAATACGACGATATCAAGGAACTTTTGATTAGCAAAGGAGCAGACAAGAGCTGCGTAGATTTAATTGGAAGAACTGCGAAACTTGCGTCTAAATATGACGGAGAATTTTGGTCTCTTTTTGGAACGTGGGGAGGTAGAGATTACGAGGAGGATATGTTTTGATTTTTTTGCTTGCACTCTATTTTTTCTTCCGCCCTTTACGAGGCTACGGACGCAACTGCCTTTGTGGCTTCTGACGCTCCACTTGAAGCAGCTGCAACGGCACCATTCAAAGCCTCCTTTGCATTGGCCAACGCTACTTTTGAAGCAGCAAAAGCCGTTTTTGCCGCCTCCGGCACGACTTTCGACAAGCTCGTTACAGTTGAAAAAACCGTTCCCGTGCTAAAACTATAGATAGCAAGGAATGTAAGCGCCCAATACATTAAAGTCGCAAACAACTGCTTTCTCTCAATGCATAACCTTTCGTGCTTCTCGCAGTTCGTCACCAAGTTGGGTATGGGTCCTACAAAGATTGCAATGAGTACAAACAGTGAGGACAGCGACAAAAACACCTGAATGAGAGGACTGTCTGACATTTTTTTTTTTGAGTGTTTATGACACAAACAAGACAAATAGTTTTTCTTTTATGTAATGACGACATCAAGAAAAAATCTTTTCAGCTCTTGTCAGCTCCGGCTCTGACCAACATTTGGTCCGGCTTCCACCGAAAACCTTCGTTCGCAACGGATTCAAGGTTCGGAACAATTTTTGCTTTAGGTAGCGAAGAGAGGTACGAAGCTGGCGTCATTAAGAAGTGGTCTTCAAACGATTCATTGAGTGCACCGAGACGTGAGAGAAGTCTCGAAACAAATTCGGAACAAAAGACCTGTTTTGAGCGCCTTTTCGTTTCATAAAGCTTTGACGTATGTGTACAAATTCTTGCCGTATCCGGCCACACGAGGCGAAACCCTATCGCTATCGTAACGTCATACGTCATTGAGTCTATGATTCTCGTTTCAAAATCCAATGAAGCTGCCCAATCTAAACAATCATGTACGGATTGAGGGAGGATGAAACCCTCCTCAAGTTCACGTATGTAAATGACGCTATCCACTGCATTAATAAAATGCGCTAATGGAACCATTCGGATTCCGGACAGCCTGTGGGCGGTCTCAAGCAATACGTTTGGCTGCTCTGGGGCGGCGAATCGCGTGGCTTCCAAAGCGTATGCGTTTCCATCATCATTAACGTATACAAATGCGGTGTGAGTTGGATACGATTCGGCTATGGGAACACCGTGAAGTCCGTGACCGACATAATGCACAAGCAAAATATCTCCATTCTTTGGTTTATAATCCGTCAAGAGAGGGGTAGTCCACGCAGGCTTTAAAAAGGGAAGAACTCTATTTAAAGTATAAATAAATCCAATTATTGCAATCCAAAATACGATTGTTACTGTTACAAGAATTTTAGAAGTGATACCCATTTTATTATTACTCCTATAAGAAAAAAGAAAAAAAAAAGAAATGAGTTACGTTAACAGCATTCCAATGTCCTTTTCGGGATATGTGGCTCCGACTTACATTAGCAGAGTTCCAATGTCGTTTTCTGGATATGGTACGGAATTACCAGAGTCAGGATTAGAAGGAGGTGCGGCTTTACCTTCAGTTAAAGCAGCTTTAGTAGAACCTTCAGTACCAGCACAACAACAACAAGCAACAACAACGAAAACTGAACCAATGATGAAAAGTATTTTCGGTAACTTGACTTTTGAAAGTTGTAAAAAGGCTCCTTGGCAGCCCCCCAAAGAGGTGTTCAAGTATGCATGGGCTTTTTTGTATACTTTGTATGCAACCATTCTTTTGAAAACGTGGGAGTCGCATTCATCTCGGAACTCTTTGCTTTGGGGTCTTGCATTAAACATTTTATGGATTCCAGCATTTATGAGAGACCCCACCTATGGCCTGATTGTTTTAGGTATAATGATTGGTGTAGCTTTTGACACTTCGAGACGACTTGAACTTGACGGACACCACCATGAAAACAATTGGTTCTATTCATATATTGTTTGGCTGATTTTCGCCTTTACTTTAAATCTTTATGTTGTAGCGAATTGCAAAAAAGTAGATTCACTAAGTATTCCTCAGTAAAACAAAAGATAAAATAAAAGATGGTAGTAACTAGGATCTTAGATGGATTCTATGCACTCTACGGAATACCCAGAAATGTGACATTTAAATACTTAAAGAATCTTGCTAACGCAAACGGATTTGAATTGAAGCGACCGAAAAGTATTCATATACGAGGAGGAGAAGTTAACGTACTTGAATCCCTTCTCCAAATCATAACGCTATTTGTAGCTCATTTATTGTACGAAAAAACTTTGAATGCGCATGTGCATGGCACGGCGCGACATTATAAGAATCAACGTCAACGAGTTGTTCTACACCACTCACCTCTCTTACTCTTAGATTCTCCACCGGAACCTGTACTTTCTCTCCCGCCTCTGCCTTCGGAACCTTCGGAACCTTCGGAACCTTTAAGACCTGTGCCTCTACAAGTGCCTCTGCAACCCTCGGGACTTGCCTCGTTATTTCCGATTGCGGTTGCAACTGAAGAGTCCGAAGATGAAGGAGAGAGCGAAGAGGCTGAAGAGGAAGATCCTGCTGACAACGACGCAACTATTCTTAAAACCCTAGTCGGTTCTGTTGTTCAAGTTGTGAATAACGTTTCAGCTAATCAAGAAAACACAAATCCTGGATTGCTTCATCGCGAGGAAGTAGTAAAATTATTGCATGAAAAATCTCAACCTGAAATAAATCGAGTTGCAGTAATGATTGCTCGATTAGAAAGAGATAAACAAATACTACAAGATAGGCAGAGAGTTGAAATTCAGCAAGGTTTAGGAAGTCGTAGTCGCACTATTCTTGGTGGTAATAAGAAAGCACATCATCGTAAGAGGCACATTAAGAAAAGTAACTAAGTAAAAACTTTATGTTTCAAAATATCATACTCCAATTATCTCTCCCCCACCTCCAATATTTGAAATAAGAGCAGTAGACGCAAGAATTTGGTTTAATCGCTGTTCTGTATAAGGATCAATGATAAAATTTAAAAATGAAGTTTGAGCAGATGACAAAATTAGTCGGTGGTCAATCATTACCTCCCGAATAAAATTTGCATTTTGATTTGGATCATTTTGAAAAACATTGTCTTGTCGTATACGAAGTCTCTCCCAAAAATCCCAAAATGAATTCGTTATAATTTCAGTTTTATTAAACAAACCTAAGAAAAACATGTTTGTTTGAGAGTAATAGGAAAAGCAATGTGAAAATTGCGGATTCGGAACGTGAGGCATTGTAACTTGACGCACAGCAGCAATTGATCCATGACAAAATTGATCAAACATAGCTTGACTAATTTTTTCTCGGCAAATTGATTCCGCAATAAGTTGGTCTTCTCGCGATTGAAAACGAAGGCAGAATTCGCAATAATATTGCGCAAGAAGTTGCAAACCTGCCAAAGTGATCATGATTGAATCTCCTCTTTCGCTGCTGTTATCGTCACTTTCAGACTCATACTCAATTTCTGATTCATTAATGTCATCAGCATCAACGTCATCACTTTGAATTCTTTCATTCAGATCATCTCGACGTCTTAAATCTTCATAGTCTCTTGAAACGGCGTTTCTGCAACAAGGACAAGAGTTGTTTTCGGAAAGCCAAACCGAAATACATTTTAAGTGAAAACAATGTTGACATGAAAGCACAGCTTTTCCAGTTTCAGTTTTAATTTCATTGCAGCAAATTGAACAAAGCTCTTCGACCTCTTCGTGCTTGTCACTCATTTTTAATTAATGAATTATTTTTAAATAAAAAAATATTTTTTTGTATTAAATAAGATGCCCAAAAAATATATATTTTTAAAAAACTAAAAAATGTCGTCGGGCAGCGGCAGCGGCAGCAGCGGCAGCAGCGGCAGC
>Ga0136642_1000270_pt1 | contig 30376 bp, 30 predicted proteins | sample LowCatLa1302831Y_FD_115313 | JGI IMG/M metagenome (GOLD analysis project Ga0136642, IMG submission 115313) | Freshwater microbial communities from Lower Cathedral Lake, Yosemite National Park, California, USA - 13028-31Y | ecosystem: Environmental > Aquatic > Freshwater > Lake ... | reverse complement strand
CTAGATACCAGCTAGATACCAGCTAGATAAGAGCTAGAGCAGATTGCGAAGTACATATTGCATGATGCCACCATGGCGGTAGTAGTCCGCTTCTCCTGGTGTATCAATGCGCACGCGTGCTTTAAAAGTCTTATCCCCCGCCTTCACGGTAACATCTTTTGGTGTTGAACCATTATTTAGTTCAGTAATCCCAGAAACACTAAATACTTCTTCTCCAGTAAGTCCTAAAGTTGCTGCGCTTTGTCCATCAAGGAACTGGAGAGGTAAGACACCCATTCCAATGAGATTAGAGCGGTGAATTCTTTCGAAAGATTCGGCAATCACTGCACGAACACCCAATAGCGCTGTTCCCTTAGCCGCCCAGTCGCGAGATGATCCTGAACCATATTCCTTACCAGCAAGAATCATCAGAGGGACTCCCTTAGCTTGGTAGTTCATGGAAGCGTCATAGATAGTTGATTGTTCTCCGTTATTGAGGAAATCACGAGTAAACCCGCCAGATACATCACTGAGCAGAAGGTTCTTCAACCGAATGTTCGCAAAAGTCCCACGAATCATCACTTCATGATTTCCGCGTCGCGATCCATATGAGTTGAAATCTGTGCGTTCTATTCCGTGCTCTGCAAGATATTTTCCAGCTGGTGAATCCGCTTTGATATTACCTGCAGGTGAAATGTGGTCGGTGGTAATCGAATCTCCCAGCACAGCCAACACGCGCGCACCGTCTATATCTACAACGGCCTTGGGTTGACGAGGCATCCCGTCGAAGTAAGGAGGTTTGCGAACATATGTAGATTGTGGATCCCACTCGAAGGTCTTCCCCTTTGGGGTATCCAGTGACTTCCAACGTAGATCGCCATCAAAGACTGTGGCGTAATCCTTTTTAAACATTTCCGAAGTAATAGAGGTTGCAATAACTGCCTCAATTTCCTCTGAAGTTGGCCAGATATCCTTCAAGAAGACATCATTTCCGCTTTGATCTTGACCGAGCGGATCAGTATCAAAATCATGGTCCATCGTTCCAGCCAGTGCATATGCAACCACCAGTGGAGGTGATGCTAAGTAGTTCATTTTCACATCAGGGCTAATGCGTCCCTCAAAATTTCGATTTCCAGAAAGTACTGCGGTTACTGCTAAATCATGATCATTAATTGCGTTGGAAACTTCAGTTGGAAGTGGGCCGGAATTACCAATACACGTTACGCAACCGTAGCCAACAAGGTTGAATCCCAGTTGTTCCATATAAGTCGTAAGGCCAGCCTTGTCGTAATAATCAGTGACAACTTTGGAACCAGGAGCGAGTGTTGTTTTTACCCATGGTTGGGCTTTAAGCCCCTTTTCTACTGCTTTCTTTGCAAGCAAAGCCGCACCCAACATTACAGATGGATTCGATGTATTGGTGCATGATGTGATGGAAGCTATGACAACTGCGCCATTTGAAACTGAAGTTTTCGATCCCTTTACTGTGATTGGGACTGGGCTCTTGTTTGTCTTGTCGGTAAAGTAAGTAGGAACGATAGTTTCAAATGCACTCTTTGCTTTGTCTAAGGAAATACGATCTTGTGGACGCTTTGGCCCAGAAATCGAAGGCACGACAGTGGCCAGGTCTAATTCAATATGCTCTGAGAAGCGTGGCTCAACGGAAGGGTCATGCCAGAAACCATTGCGCTTTGCATATTGTTCGACCAAGTCGATTTGCTCTTGAGAGCGGCCAGTAAGTTCTAGATATCGCAAAGTCTCATCATCCACTGGGAAAATGGCACACGTGGAACCGTATTCAGGAGACATATTCCCAATCGCACAACGATTAGCCATTGGAAGCGCTCCAACACCTGCGCCATAAAACTCAACAAACTTTCCTACGACTCCATGCTTGCGTAGCATTTCTGTGATTGTGAGTACGAGGTCTGTTGCTGTAGTCCCAGCTGGCAAGGATCCTTTGAGTTTGAAACCAACAACTCGAGGGATCAACATTGAAACAGGTTGTCCGAGAAGGGCTGCCTCAGCTTCAATTCCACCTACGCCCCAGCCAAGGACTCCAAGTCCGTTGACCATCGTGGTGTGTGAGTCGGTTCCCACAACAGTGTCAGGGTATGCACGAAGCACTCCATCTACCGTACGCGTCATAGCAACTCGAGCCAAGAATTCGATATTTACTTGGTGCACAATTCCAGTTCCAGGTGGAACCACTTTAAATTCATCGAATGCGCTTTGTCCCCAACGCAAGAAACGATAACGCTCCCGATTGCGTTGATATTCAATATCAGTATTCTCTTCAAATGAACTCTTGGTCCCGAAAACATCAGCAATAACTGAGTGATCGATAACTAATTCCGCCGGCGCAAGAGGATTAACCTTTGTTGGGTCTCCACCAAGATCAGCAATAGCTTCACGCATCGTTGCTAAGTCCACAACACACGGAACGCCAGTGAAATCCTGCATGATGACTCGCGCCGGAGTAAATTGAATTTCCGTATCAGGTTCAACTGATGGGTCCCACTGGGCAAGTGCCTTAATTTGCGCAGAGGTGATATTTGCGCCATCTTCGGTGCGAAGTAAATTCTCCAATAACACTTTCAAGCTAAAGGGAAGGCTCTTGGATCCTTCTACTGCAGTAATATCGAAAATCTCATACTTTTTTCCATGAACTTCGATGCTTGTTTTAGCGTTAAAAGAATTCTTGCTCATGGCCGAATCTTAGTCTTTCCCGTTAGGCGCGAGTAAATTGAACGACACATTCCACGTGAGATGTCATGGGAAAAAGGTCATATCCCACGAGAAAGCTAATCTCATAACCGCCTTCTGTGATGTATTTCGCATCCCTTGCCAACGAGCTAGGGTCACATGAGACATACACAATCGTCCTGGGGGCGATGCGAAGCATTTCATCCACGACCTCTTTGCCAGCACCGGTCCGGGGTGGATCAAGGAGTAAGACATCAGCGCGGGTGATTTTGCGCAGTTCATTCTCCACTTTCCCAACATGTACTTCCACATTTTTAGTGAGGGCAAAACCACTTTTTGCATCTTTTGTTGCATGCGCATCTAGCTCAATCAAATGAACCTTACCCGATGCCCCAACACGCTTAGACATGGATGCAGCGAAAAGTCCGGCACCACCGTATAGGTCGCACACAACATCTGCATCTTGAAGAGTAAGCAAATCCATTGCCTGCTTCACAAGGACCGAAGGAGCGTTTAGATGACCTTGCCAAAAAGATTGCGCGCTGACTTTATAGGTAAGCCCGTTCACAACTTCCTTCAGTTGGGTTGCTCCAGAAATACTTCTACCTGCGCGAGAAAGATTTACTTGTCCTTCACTTGAAACCGCAAGTTCAAGTCGCTCAGACCCATTCCACTTGCGGGCGGTGATTTCGGGTACTTTCATTTCCGGAACCGCCAATAAACAATCCTCAATTTCAATCACTTCATTGCTTCGGTGTGCGTACAGGCCTGGGTGGCCGCTTTTTGATATGGCAAAATCCATTCTGGTACGCCAATGAAGACCGTTTAGTGGTTCAACACTTTTAACATCTAAATCTATTTCCAGACCGCCGATACGAGAAAACTGTTCAATCACTACTCGTCGTTTGAGTTCTCTTTGAAATGAAATATCAATATGTTGAAAATCGCAGCCACCACATCCCTGCGGGTGGGCATATTGACACGGAGCTTGAACCCGGGCTGGTGATGCTTCAACAACTTCCACCACATCACCACGGACGACTTTGGAACTTGTGGCGGTAATTTCCACCACAGCTTTTTCTCCCGTGATTCCATGCCGAACGAAAATTACTTGGCCTTTGTGGCGCGCTATGAAATGTCCGCCATGCGCCACGTTGCCTATGTCGACCGTAACTCGATCGCCGACGGCTAATTTTGAAGTACTTAAATCCCCAGTAATCCCAGTATCCACAGAGCAGAGCCTAAAGCGTGTAAGGTCTACCTGTGCACGTAGTCATCATGGGTTGTGGTCGCGTCGGTTCGGCTCTCGCTAGCGAGCTTGAGGCTCTTGGACATTCCGTTGCCGTCATCGACCAGAATCGCGAAGCTTTTCGTCGCCTTGGCCCAGATTTCAAAGGCCGCACTGTTGCCGGCGTTGGTTTTGATAGAGACACACTTCTTGAAGCCGGAATCGAAAAAGCCGAAGCATTTGCTGCAGTTTCCAACGGTGATAACTCAAACATTCTCGCTGCTCGTGTTGCCCGGGAAAGCTATGGCGTTAAAAAGGTTGTTGCTCGTATTTATGATCCGGGCCGCGCAGAAATTTACCAACGCCTTGGAATTCCTACTGTGGCCACCGTTCTGTGGGCGACAGATCAAATTTTGCGCAAACTTGCCCCAGAAGGCTCGCGTTCAGAGTGGCGCGATCAGACTGCAACCATCGAGCTGTGCGAGGTAGTGCTTCACAACGATTGGTATGGCAAGCCAGCATCAGTGATTGATGAAACTACCCCAGCTCGCGTTGCATTCATAACGCGTATCGGAGAAGGACTAATTCCGACAGCTCACACTGTTATACAAGAAGGCGATTTCATTCACGTGATGGTCGCTGAGAAGGATCGCGCTAAAACCGATGCAATATTGGCACAATCCCCGGATCAGGTGGGTTAATCATGAGAGTTGCAATTGCTGGAGCAGGTAACGTCGGGCGTTCGATTGCGCGCGAACTTCTTGACAATGGCCACCATGTGCTCCTCATTGATCGCGATCCAAAGGCGTTAAAGATGGAGAGCGTCCCCGCTGCTGAATGGCTCTTGGCCGATGCCTGTGAAATTACTTCTTTGGATAAAGCTCAACTTTCCAATTGTCATGTTCTGGTTGCAGCCACGGGAGATGACAAAGTAAATCTTGTTGCTTCTTTATTAGCTAAAACTGAATATGGCGTTCCACGTGTTGTTGCTCGAATTAACCACCCAAAAAATGAATGGCTTTTTGATTCCTCTTGGGGCGTGGATGTCTCGGTTTCAACACCTCGTATCATTAGTGCTCTTGTTGAAGAGGCAGTGAGCGTTGGTGATGTAGTTCGCCTCTTCTCACTTCGCCGCGGTGAAGCAAATCTTGTTGAATTGACGTTGCCTGACGGCGCGCATTGCGTAGGTAAGACAGTTGAAGAAATCCAATTGCCAGATGATGTATCACTAGCGGCAATTGTTCGTGATAGCCACGTAATTACACCGCAGGGGCATATGGTCTTTATTGCGGGCGATGAGCTACTTTTTGTTGCAACATCAGAGGCTGAAGGCAAACTCCGCGACTGCCTCCTGGGGGCTTAACTTTCTTTAGTTTTTTTTGGGGCTTTGCTCTGGCTCTTCAATTTTCACGCTCGGCACTTTCTTTAAAACCTGCCAAGTCAGCCAACCGGCCAAAATAAAGAGCGGGTATCCCATGATCAATCGCGCGGTTCCAAGAGCTGTTAATTTATCGGCTTTGTATAGCGGATATTGCACAATCAGGCGTGAAAGAAAAAGACCAACCCAAATCCAACCAGCACGGATATAAGCCTTTTTCCTTTCAGGAACTTTTCTCCATGCCAGATTTTCCCCAAGAATAGGACCGAGCATCAGTCCTAAAAGAGGCCATCCGGCAATGTTTGCAACTATGTAGGCAACGCCGTATCCAAAATTTGTCCACAGTCCTGGCAGATAAAAATCTTGAGCTTTGCCAGTATGGCGAGCTAATAGCGCACAAATACCTATTCCGATAAAACCGGATATGGCGTGCTGTAACGTGTCTCGGGTGACTAATCGAAGGATAGCGAATATTGCCGAAAGTACTAACGAAACAATTACGGAAAAATTCAGATTATGAGAGATATTAAAAGCGAGCAGAAAAACAATGGAAGGAAGGCCGCTATCAATAAGGCCACGCGTTCCACCGAAAGCGCCCATAACTTTTGCGCGATCTTCTTGATGGTGAGAGCTATTTTGATTAGTCACTAGTTTTATTTCCCCGTTGAACCAAATCCGCCATCACTGCGATGAGTTCCTGGAAGTGATGTGACTTCGACAAATTGTGCTCTTTCAACCTTCTGAATCACCAATTGCGCAATTCGATCACCCTTTTTGATGGTAAATGCCTCACGAGGATCATGATTGATCAAAATTACTTGCAACTCACCGCGATACGCAGCATCCACAGTGCCGGGTGTATTGACCATAGAAATTCCATGTTTAATGGCTAATCCAGAACGCGGATGAACTAGTGCTACATAGCCATTTGGAAGTGCTACAGAAATACCTGTTGGAACAAGTGCTCGCTCACCCGCAGCAAGCACCATATCTACTCGCGAACACAAATCTGCTCCCGCATCCCCCGGCTTGGCGTAGGACGGCAATGGAAGTGCATCATCGAGTCGAGTGATTAAAATTTCAACGCTCATGGATTAATCTCAAATGTCGGGTCAACAAAGGCCAAGAGTCCTGGACTTGCTTTTATGGCATCCAAGTACTCCTTTGGCGCGTTATCTAAGAAGTGCTTCATAGGGACGATGACAAACATCGATGTGGATTTAACAGCGATTGGTCCATCAGGGGAGTTCAAATTTCCCTCCGCGTATGTGTAAACCTTGCGACCAAGTTGTCCGGTGATGTGCGCTCGGATATAGAGAACACTTCCGATTGGAACTGGAAGGATAAAATCAGTTTCCAGATGCGCCGTCACTGCAGGAGAGCGAAGCAACCACATTAATTTTCCATGCGCTTCATCAAAAGCCAGACTCAACAATCCGCCGTGTGCCAACCCCGGAGCCCCTTGATGATTTTCTGTCACGGTAAATTCTGCAGTGAGATCTAAACCCGCCCCAGCATGAGCTACTAAATGTAAACCTGTCGGGTGAAGGATTCCGCAGCCAAAGCAATGTCCAAAGTGAGAAGGAATTCGCTCACCAGCTTTTGGAGACTCAGGATGGCGTTCTGGAATTACCGCCCCTGCAGGTACTGTGCTCACATTCGAAATTCTAACTCATTTAAGTTTTGAAGGGCCTGTAGGTAGGGTTAGTCCGTGAGAAAAACGAGCGAATTCAAAGATTCATGGAGCGCTAGCCTGTGGTTCTTTCTCACAATGATGAATCTGAGTTTTGCTTTAGCCCTATGGGCAGCATTTGACACTCAAACTGCAATATTTGATTTCCTGATCACTTTAGCCCTATTTCTTTTTCTTGCCCGAAGAACACCTCTGCAAATCTCTATTGATCACGAGTGGCTCTTCGTTGGAAAGGCAAAAATCGAGAGGAAGTACATTTCCTCCATCAAAGTATTAAGTAAAAGTGAAATTGCGCTTTTGCGAACCAAAGATGCCCACGCCGATGCTTATCTAGAACTACGATTTTGGGTCCCGGTTGGAATTAAAATCGAAATCGACGACACAAGGGATTACACGCCTTATTGGTTAATAAGCACCAAACGTGGCGATGAGATAAAGAAGATTCTGCGGAAGTAAGGCTTTATTTAATTGCAGTCAGTACAGACTGATTTAGCGCCTTCGCCCTTTGCAAGTTGAGTAATGTGATTTATCAAGAAACAGCGCGAACAGGTGAACTCATCTTCCTGCTTCGGCACAACGCGAACTGTGAGTTCTTCACCAGAAAGATCTGCACCAGGAAGTTCTAGACTCTCTGCTGCCTCTTCTTCATCTACGTCGACCTGACCTGATTGAGCATCAGCACGACGAGCCTTGAGTTCCTCTAATGACTCCTCATGTAGCTCTTCATCCGTTTTTCTCGGTGTGTCATAATCCGTAGCCATAGCACCCCCCTTTAATTACTCTGTGTGCCACATCTATATGCGACAACTACTTCCAACAGGCGGATAGTGCCGTGAAACCGCTTGAATGCCTAATGAACGTTCGGCGTGTCGAGATTATTCCCGGTTTTTGGTGCGTTTGACTGCTTCCTGAGTGCGAAAGGCCTTTATTGCTGCATGATTTCCAGAAAGCAAAATTTCTGGCACAGAAAAACCTCGCCACTGCGCAGGTTTTGTGTAACTCGGATACTCAACAATTTCTGCGCCATCGGCAGTAAGAGTATGAGATTCCTCAGTGAGTGAATCTGGATTGCCAATCACGCCAGGAATCAAACGAATGATCGCTTCAAGCATGACAAGGGTTGCTACTTCTCCCCCATTTAAAACATAATCCCCGATGGAAACCTCGTGTACGCGAAATTGCGGTGCTGCTGCGTAGAAATCTGTGACACGCTGATCAATTCCCTCATAGCGCCCACAAGCAAAAATGATGTGATCACGCGCTGCAAAACTTTCTGCCAAAGCCTGATCAAATTTCTTTCCAGCAGGAGTTAAAACAACAAGGTCATGAGGGCCAGCTTCCTGACTCACGCCATCAATTGCCTTGCCCCAAGGTTCAGGTGACATGACCATACCCGCTCCGCCGCCATACGGTGTGTCATCTACGCTTTTATGAAGCCCTTGCGCATACTCCCGAAGGTCGTGAATGCCAATTTCAATAATCCCCGCAGCCCGCGCTTTACCGATAAGAGAAAGATCGAGAGCTGAAAAATATTCTGGAAAAATTGAGATGAGATCATATTTTGGAGCGCTCCTAGGCATCGTATTCATCCTCATCCCCAAGACCTAAGTTAAGGAGTCCTGCTGGTGGATCGATTGTAATAATCTTATTTACAAGATCAACACCTGGAACTATTTCCAAGACAAAAGGAATAAGAACTTCCCCGCGTGCTCCGGCTACAGCCAACATATCTTGACCAGGAAGATTAATTACATCGGTCAGTGTTCCCACTTTTTGCCCATCGACGGTAATCACCTGGGCACCTAGAAGTTGTTGAACGTGGAATTCATCCTCGTTATCAAATTCTTCCTCAACATCCACTTCAGCCAATAGAAGAACATCACGAAGTTTTTCAACTTCGGTACGGTCTTTTACTTGAGTAAATTTGAGAAGCAAAACGCCGTTATGACCACGTGCTGACTCAATTGTTAATGGACCAACGTTCGCTGGATCTGTTGTGAGTTGTGCTCCAATATAAAAGCGCTCGTCTGGAAGATCAGTACGAACTTCAACTGTTGCCTCGCCAAGAACTCCGTGTGCGCGGCCAATTCGACCAACGACTAAGAGCACTATTAACGAGCCTCGTCAGCCTCGATGAGATCAACGCGCACAGAACGCCCAGCTAGCGCGCTGATGACTGTACGAAGTGCGCGAGCAGTGCGGCCATTGCGACCGATTACCTTGCCGATATCTTCTGGATGTACACGCACTTCAAGAGTTGTTCCACGTCGGTGAGTTTTTTCAGTAATGAGGACATCCTCAGGATTATCGACGATTCCTTTTACTAAATGCTCAAGAGCTTCATCAATCATGGTTATTGCGCGACTTCTTCTGAAGCAACTTCGGCGACAGCTTCTGGCGCAGCTTCAGCTACAACTTCAGCGACAACTTCAGCTACAACTTCAGCTGCAACTTCTGGCGCAGTTTCGGCGACAACTTCTGGAGCAGGAGCAGCCTTAGCTGCAAGCTTTTCAGCCGCCTTCTTCTTCATTGTTGTCGCGCCATCTGCAGGCTCAGCCATTGCTTCCTTAACAGCAGCCTCGTATGCAACACGCTTATGTGGCTTCTCGGCGATGGTTCGAAGAGTTCCTTCGGCACCTGGTAGGCCCTTAGCCTTCTGCCAATCACCAGTAATCTTCAAAATTGCCTCTACGGCTTCTGTTGGTTGTGCGCCAACTCCTAACCAATATTGAACACGATCAGACTTCACCTGAATGAATGATGGTTCTGTAATTGGTGAGTAGCGACCTATCTCTTCAATCTGCTTTGAATTACGAGCAGAGCGAGCATCAGCAACAACAATTCGGTAATGAGGTGTGCGAATTTTTCCAAGACGCATCAACTTAATCTTTACAGCCACGTTACTCCTATTAAAAAATTCGGACTCTTATGTCTCGACAGTGGGAGCGTCGATTCAATCAAAATCCATATTGGTTGAATTTGGTTAGTTTGGAACTAGTGCCAGGGGTAGAGGGCCCCGGTACAGGGTCGTAATTCTGCCAGCAAGGTGCCTTAAGCCCAAATCGAGCTGACTTACTCGCCAGCTTGCGCCGCGCGCTTTGCCGGGTTTCCTGAGCGTGATTTCTTCTTGGGTGGAGTATTTCGCGATGGTGGGGGCGTGCCCATTCCGGGCAAGCCAGACTTTCCAGCCAGACCTGATAAGCCAGGCATTCCTCCCCCGTTGCGCATCTGCTTCATCACCTTCTGTGCTTGAGTAAATCGATCAACAAGATTATTTACTTCCGAAACCTTGCGACCACTTCCTAAGGCGATTCTTGAACGACGCGAACCATTAAGGACTTTTGGATCATGGCGTTCTAGCGGTGTCATTGATTGAACGATAGCTTGAGTGCGTACAAGCTCATTGTCATCAATGCTTTCAATCTGCTTTTTCATCGCCGCAGAATTTGCTCCTGGAAGCATCCCGAGTAGTTTGGACATTGAACCCATTTTTTTCATGGCTTCTAATTGCGAGAGAAAATCATCGAGTGTGAAATCTTCGCCGCTGGCAAACTTCTTTTCCAATTTGTCTGTGGTTTCACTATCCATCGCACTCTTTGCTTGTTCTGCAAGAGTTTGAATATCACCCAGGCCAAGAATTCGCGATGCCATGCGCTCGGGGTAAAAGAGATCGAAATCTTCACTTTTTTCACCCGTGGAAGTGAACATGATGGGGCGATCAGTTTTTGCAACGATAGATAGCGCGGCGCCGCCTCGGGCATCGCCGTCCAGCTTCGTTAGTACAACACCATCAAAGCCCACGCTATCAAGGAATGCTTGTGCCGTGCGGACGGCATCTTGTCCAATCATTGCATCTACGGCAAAAAGAATTTCATCAGGATTTACGGCATCTCGAATATTGATTGCCTGCTTCATTAATTCTTCATCAACACCAAGTCGTCCAGCAGTATCTACGATGACAATATTATGTAACTTATCGAGAGCAAATTTAAGTCCAGCTTGTGCGACGGTGACTGGATCGCCAGTTCCATTTCCAGGCTCTGGTGCAAAGACCGGTACGTTTACTCCAGCACCCACCTGTTGCAACTGCGTCACAGCATTTGGTCGTTGTAAATCACAAGCGACGAGCAGTGGTGTGTTTCCCTGCTTCTTCAAATAGAGTGCAAGTTTTCCTGCAAGAGTCGTTTTACCCGCACCCTGTAAGCCAGCAAGCATGATGACGGTTGGGGGTTTCTTTGCTAATCGAATACGGCGAGCACTTCCACCCAAAATTGTTGTGAGCTCTTCATTAATGATTGTAAATATTGCTTGAGACGGATTTATACCTTTGTTCACATCCTCGAGTTGATCAAGAGACCGCACTTTGATTTTGTCGATGAATGAATCTACGACCTCAAGGGCCACATCGGATTCAATAAGTGCTGTTCTAATCTCCAAACAGATCTCATCAATGTCACCGCTTTTGATGCGACCTTTTGTTCGAAGGGCTGAGAAGGCCTTAGAAAATTTGGAGGAGAGTGAATCAAACACAGAGGAAGAGTACCGACCTAGAGGGTGAGTAAGTAATTTTCTACCTGGTTAGCCAAAATTTTTGCTTTTTCTTCGCTCAACGCATTGCCCTGCAGGTCTGTTATATAAAGCGTGTCAAAGGCCTCAGCCCCCAGTGTTGCAACTATCGCAGCACGGATATCGACTCCGAACTTGGAAATGGTTCGCGAGACATTAAATAAAACACCTGGTTTGTCATGCATACGTACTTCAATGACGGTGGCATTTGTGGCCACATCATTTATTGCACTCACAACAGGTGGAGGAGTTGGGATGCCGGGGTATTTTCTAAAGTTAGCAATACGCTCATCAATCTTTTTGGAAAGGTCGATCTCGCGGTCTAGCGCCTGAGAGAGCATCGAGTGCAAATCAGCTTCAGTCGGTTCTGGGGCATAAGCATCCAGTGCCACCAGCCATGTCATTACAGCAGAGCTTCCCACTGTTCGCGTTCTGGCAGATCTCACATCAAGGCGAGATATCGAAAGAACTGCAGCAACCATAGAGAGCAGCCCTGTTCTATCCGGGGCAACAATGTCGATGACAAAATTCTCTTCTCGGCGGCTCAACATAATCTTTAATTCACCACTTTGGGCCATCAACAATTGCTCAGGCGTCAGTTCTAATTGAGGGGCAGGAGCAACACCTTGCATGGCCGCCAAACATCGATTGACAAGGTCCTGTACAAGCCCCGCCTTCCAGCTACTCCATGCACTCTTTCCAGTTGCTTCACCATCGGCGATACTCAAAGCATGAAGCAATTCCAAGGAATTCGCATCGTGGATTTGTGAGAGAACAAAACTGATTGTTTGAGGATCATCTAAATCTCTACGAGTTGCAACTGATGAAAGTAATAAATGATGCTTCACCATGAGCGCTAGCGTTGCAACATCTTCCGGTGGAAAACCCATTCGGGTGGCAAGCGGTTGAATTAACTCCTCGCCGAATTCTGAGTGATCTTTCTCTGGAAATCCTTTACCGATGTCATGAAAGAGGGCTGCAATCAAAAGCAGGTCAGGGCGATGTACTTTTCGAGTGAGAGCTGCTGCTCTAAAAGCAGTTTCCAGCATGTGACGGTCAACCGTATGCCGGTGGAGAACATTTCGTTGGGGCAAAAATCGAACATGCTCCCATTCAGGAATCCATCGAGCAATTAACCCCTCTTGGTCGAGGGCTTCAAAAGTTTCGATCATGTGCTCACCTGCGCCAATAATCGTTACAAGGTCCTCCCTGCTTTGGCGAGGCCAAGGGATAGGAAGGTCCGCAAGGTTGCTAGCCAAATTAATACAAGCATCAACCGTGAGATGAAGTCCCTGTTGGGCGGCCAGTGCTGCAGCTCGCAAACCTAAACCCGGGTCACTTTCAATAGCATAATTTTCATCAATGGCAATTTCTCCATCAAAAGCCATCAATCCTTTTGCAACTGCTAACGGGCGAGAGCGTTTGAAAAATGACTTTTTTGATAAACCCTCGATACGGTCCCACGTGCGCGCACTCGTATAGTCAACTGCTCGAGCTGACCTAGCTACATCCATCATTAAAACATCGGCATCAAAATAATCAAGTAAGTCTGCAACTTTATCTTGCTCGGTGAATAGGAGTTGATCTCGGTCGCGATTACTTGTCTCATGAAGTGCATCACGCACATTCATCAAAATTGATTCAGCAGCAGCAACGCGATCAAGTGCCACATCAATGACGTCTAGCCTAGATAGCGCGCGCAAAGCATTAATATCGCGCAATCCCCCACGCGCTTCTTTAAGATCAGGCTCCAGCAAATAAGCAAGCTCTCCGGCCCTCTCATGTCGCTCATCCATGGAGGCACGCAATTTTGGCAAATTCTTTTTATAATCTTTTCGCCATTGTCCTAGCGCAGCTGCGCCAACATCATTTGCAAGTTGCTCGTTGCCAGCCAGTGGGCGAATATCGAGCAAACCCAGGGCTACTTTTATATCTTCGGTAGACGAGCTCAGCGTCTCACTTTTAGTGCGAAGGGCGTAATCAACTTTTCGATTAGATGACCAAATGGGATAGAGAAAAGCATTAACGAATTCCTTAAGAATCGATTCTTCAAGGCCGGTATGTAAAATTAATAAATCTAGATCAGAGCCAGGCGATAGTTCCCCTCGACCATACCCACCAACGGCAGTAAGTGAAATCTCTTGTGAATCAATTTTTACAAGGGAAAGAGCGTCGTAGAAGAGGGTGTGCAACTCTTCATCAATCTTGTCAGATCTCTCACGACGCTCTCTTGTACCCATGTAGATACCTTACTAAATCGCATCTACTCCGCGTTCACCCGTGCGAACTCGAACGATGTTTTCTACCTTCGTTGACCAAACTTTTCCATCACCAATCGACCCAGTAGATGCGGCCTTAACAATCGTTTCGATGACGGATTCAACGTCTGGCGCATCAACTAAAACTTCGAGACGAATTTTTGGAACGAGATCAACGGTGTATTCAGCCCCGCGATAGACCTCGGTATGTCCGCGTTGGCGACCAAACCCACTTGCCTCTGAGACAGTCATGCCAGTGATGCCAGCTGCATTGAGCGCAGTCTTCACATCATCCAACTTGAAAGGCTTGATAATTGCTGTAATGAGATTCATTTTTCTATTTCCTTTCTGGGTTGGATTCTGGCTTAACGTTGAGCGAAGTTAGAAGTGAATCGCGATCCATCGCTATAGCTTGAACTCTCGTACGCTGTTTCTGCGTGTTGGGAGAGATCCAAGCCAATACTTTCAGCCTCTTCAGAAACGCGAAGACCAATAGTTTTATCAAGAATCTGAGCCAAGATATATGTCGCAACAAATGAGTAGGCAACAACCGCAAGAACCGCAACGGCTTGATGACCCATCAAAGTCCATCCACCCTTGTAGAAGAATCCATTTGCTCCTGCTGAATTTGTCATCTTTGTAGCAAAGAGACCAATTGTGAGAGCTCCTAAGATTCCGCCAATAAGGTGCACGCCGACAACGTCAAGAGCATCGTCATAACCAAACTTGGTCTTAAGCCCTGTTGCAAGAGCGCAAATGACGCCGGCTGCAAAGCCGATAGCAATTGAGCCCATGGGACTTACGAAACCACATGCCGGAGTAATTGCAACGAGTCCTGCTACCGCACCAGATGCTGCGCCTAACGTAGTTGCGTGACCGTCACGAATTTTTTCGGTCAAGATCCAAGCAAGTAGAGCGGCTCCGGTTGCTGTATTTGTATTAACAAATGCGAAGGCTGAAGTTGTGTTCGCTGCTAACGCAGAACCAGCATTGAAGCCGAACCAACCAAACCAAAGAAGCCCAGTCCCTAATAGAACGAAGGGAACATTGTGTGGACGCATGCGCTCTTTAGGCCATCCCTTGCGTTTACCAATAACAAGAATAACAGCAAGAGCTGCAGCGCCAGCATTTGCATGCACAACAGTTCCACCAGCAAAATCAAGAGCACCGAGTTTAAAAAGCCAACCACTTGGGGAGAAAACCCAGTGGGCGACAGGTGCGTAAACAACTACCAGCCAAATTGCGCTGAAGAGTGTCCATGCTCCAAATTTCAAACGGTCGGCTGTCGCACCGGTTATAAGAGCAGGAGTGATGATTGCAAACATCAATTGGAAAGCGCAGAAAACTAGTGGCGGAATAGTCAGGCTTTCAAAACCCGTTGCTTGCTGCCAGATGTGATTGAGCCCGAATTGGTGAAAATCACCAATCCATTTTCCTTTGCCACTAAAAGCTAAGCTGTAAACGCCAGTTATCCAAAGAACGCTGACGACGCCCATCGTTACAAAATTTTGAGCGAGCATGCCCAAGACATTCTTGCCTCGAACCATTCCCCCGTAAAAAAATGCTAAACCTGGCGTCATCAGCAACACCATGGCGGCGGCGACGATGATCCAAGCTGTATCCCCTGAGTTGAAATTCATTTTCACTCCTCATTGACAGTATGAAACTGTAAAAGCGTATGTAGGAGCTCGCCGTTGAGTTCGTGGTGGAACGATGCCTGCCCGGCGTTACGCCAATAGGCGTGACTGTGTTACGAAATTGTTAATAATTTTAGAGCCAAGCGGAATAAATCGAGCTGACTCAACCAGACTCAACCAGACTCAACCAAAAATGAGGCCTTCTATGTAACTGCTAGCTTCAAATGGGGCGAAATCATCAGCGCCCTCCCCTGTTCCAACGAACTTGATAGGAGTGCCGGTCGCAGACTCAATTGCCAAAGCAATCCCACCTCGCGCAGACCCGTCCATTTTGGTCAATATAAGTCCAGTTACATCGACGGCCTCGAGAAAAGTTTTAGCCTGCGCAATTCCATTTTGACCGGTGGTTGCATCAACGACAAGTAAAACCTCATCAACTGGAGAAACCTTTTCTACCACTCGACGAATTTTTCCGAGCTCATCCATAAGTCCCTGTTTTGTGTGCAATCGACCAGCTGTATCGACAATATAAAAATTAATACCTTCAGCCAATGCGCGGGTAACTCCATCAAATGCCACTGAAGCTGGGTCGCCATTCTGCTTTCCAGTGACCACATCAATTCCCAAGCGCTCTCCCCATGTCTGAATCTGTTCAGTTGCAGCTGCTCTGAATGTATCTGCGGCAGCAATTAAAACCTTTGAGTTATTCTTTTTAAGAAGTTGAGCAAGTTTTGCAGTAGATGTTGTCTTTCCTGTTCCGTTGACACCCACTACCAAGATGGTTGCCGGACGATTGGCGAAAGATTTGATACCACGATCAGCAGTTGATAGGGATTCGTGTAATACCTTTATAACTGACTCTGTCGCACTCTGGCCAGTTTTGCGGGCTGCCTCAAGGACTCGATGGGTAAGGGCTGCTCCAAGATCAGATTCAATAAGTGATTGTTCGACTTCTTGCCAATCAGCGGCGCTTAGAGACGCACCGGAGCGAAGTTTATTGAAGAGGTTGCTAAATAGTCCCACGGTGAAAAGTTTTAGGCGTTTTCGGATTCGCGCAAGCGTTGTGAAATAACTTCTGAAACACCATCACCGCGCATGGTTACTCCATATAGCGCATCCGCAATTTCCATTGTTCGCTTTTGGTGAGTAATAACAATGAGCTGAGACTTCTCGCGCAATTCTTCAAATATTCCAAGAAGACGACTCAGGTTAGTGTCATCAAGGGCAGCCTCGACTTCATCCATTACATAGAACGGACTTGGCCGTGCTTTAAAGATTGCTACCAACATTGCAACAGCGACCAAGGATCGCTCACCTCCAGAAAGAAGTGAAAGACGCTTGACTCGCTTGCCCGGTGGGCGTGCTTCCACATCCACGCCGGTAGCCATCATGTCGTGAGGATTGGTCAAAATAAGTCGACCTTCTCCGCCAGGAAATAGTCGAGAGAAGATGCCAACAAATTCTCGGGCAGTGTCGTGATACGCCTGAGTGAAAATTTCAACTACTTTGTCATCAACTTCTTTAATGATGTCGAGCAAATCTTTCTTCGTCTTCTTTAAATCTTCAAGCTGCTCGGCTAGGTAACGCAAGCGCTCTTCAAGAGCAGAATATTCTTCAAGGGCAAGTGGATTGATCTTGCCAAGAGTTGCCAGGGCTTTCTCTGCCTGCGCCAATCTCTTTTCTTGTTGATCTCGGCGATAAGGAATCAAATCCCCTGGGACAAAGTTTCCTTCTTCATCTTCAACAAATGTTGGTACATCATTCATCGGTCCGTATTCGCTGGTCAAAGTTGCGACATCGACGCCAAGTTCTTCTACTGCGCGCGTTTCAAGGGCCTCTATTCGCATGCGCTGCTCGGCGCGCACGATTTCATCTCGATGAACTGAGGAAGTGAGTTGTTCTAGTTCAAGAGTAAGTTCACGGTTCTTGCCACGAACAGTCAATATTTCTCCATCACGGTCTGTGCGACCGGCTTCAAGTCTTTGCCGTTCGTTCATCGCCTTCTGAATTGAAATTTCAATTTGTATGAGAGCCTCATAGGCCGTATCAGCCGTGGCTTGCGCTGTTGAAGCCGCAACTGCTCGTTGCTCGCGGCGAGTAATTGCTTTCTGCGCGCCATCGCGTTCAGCGCGTGCGGAGTCTTCAAGTGCCTGCGCGCGAGCGGCCAGCGCTGTGATGCGCTCTTCTTGTGTGCGAAGTTCTAACCGGGCTTCAACTTCTGCAGAACGAGAGTGCGAAACACGAGAGCGCAAATCCTCTAAATCTGTCAGGTTTGGTTCTGCTGGTGCTTGTTGAGATTGGAACTGAGAAGCAGCAGCAGCCAAATCTGATTCATCTGAAGTTCTCTGGCCCGTTGCTTCAGTAAGTGAATTTTCTAGGCGATCAAGTTCTGCTTGTGCACTCTTTACATTTTGACCAGCAACAGCCATTTGTTCTGCCAGGCCAGACATACGAGCATCTGAATCATTGAGCTTGGAGAGGGTTGAATCATAAATTGAGGTCGTTGCCTCAACATCGGCTTTGAGGCGCGATAACTCAAACGCTAACTTTTCACATGTTGCATTCTTCTCGGCAAGTGATTCTCGGGTACGTTCTATTAACGCATTAATTTCAATTGCGCTATTTCCCCCAGCTGAACCGCCTTTAACTCGAGTGCGACTGACCACATCGCCATCTTGAGTGACTGCAATCAGGGATGAATCAAAAGCCAATACAGATTGCGCGGCATCCAAATCTCGAACAGCAACATAACGCGAGAGAAGTTGGGAAAGTGCGCCGTCTAAACCATCTGAACGTATCAAGGATGCAAGTGCCGAAACTCCCGCTGGCAAATTGAAAGAGGATGACGCGGAATTACCATCGATAACAAGAAGTTCCGATTGTCCGGCAGATTCACTCTTGAGCAAAGTCAAAGCACTGACTGCAGAGCGCATATCTGCAACAACAATCGAATCCGCCAATGGGCCAAGTGCGGCGCCAACTGCTGCTTCCCAGCCGGAATCAACTGTAATAAGAGAAGACAAGCGGCCGCGTACTTGGGCGCCACTTCGTCCCGACATGATTGCTTCTCCGCCATCGCGGTGTAATAACGATTCCTCGAGTGCGGCCAATCGCGCAGTGAGTCCAGCACGATCACGTTGTGCGGATTGTTCACGATCATGTGCTGTTTCAAATTCGGCAATAGCACTTTTCATCGCGCTCTTAGCACGCTCGTGCTGCGCATCTAGATCTGGCTCCGTCGCATCAAGGCCTGCAATTTCACTTTCCAGAAGTGCGAAATCTGATTTGAATTGTTGGAGGCGAGATAGACCTTCATCTCGAGCTGTTGTTAGACGCGTGATTTCTGCGTTTGTTGCATCAATACGCGAACGAAGTCCATTGATATGTCCTTCTTGGCGTGCTGTGCCTTCACGTTGATCTGCTATCGCTCGCAGCGCAGCTGATACTTGATTTTCTTCAGTAGCAAGAAGTGCTTCAAGCTCATGGAGCCCTGCAGTCACTGCACTAAGGGCGCTTTGATGTTCTTGTAACTTATTTTGAAGAACAGTTTGCTCTCGGCGAAGAGTGGTTGCTTCGGCCTCCATGGCAATGGGATCTCGTCCGCTAGCCCGAGCCTCTTCGATTTCCTCCGAGAGGAATCGAGAGCGCTCAGATGCCAATGATTGGACACCGCGAAATTTTTCTCTCTGGGCAGTTAACTGATAATAATTTTCTTGTGCTTGAACGAGAAGTGGATTCTCCGCAGCACTTATGCGATCAAGTTCCTCTTCACGTTCACGTGATTCGCGCAGAGCTTGTTCCACTTGGTCACGGCGAGCTCGAAGTGTGGTTTCATCCGCAACTTCCATCTCAAGTTGAGATTTAAGTTGCAGTAAATCATCTGCAAGTAAGCGCAAACGTGAATCACGAACATCAGATTGAATTGTTGAAGCTCTTCGTGCAACTTCGGCTTGCTTTCCTAATGGTTTGAGCTGGCGGCGTAATTCCACCGTGAGGTCTTGAATACGGGCAAGATTTCCTTGCATTGAATCAAGCTTGCGAAGTGCTTTCTCTTTACGCTTGCGGTGCTTCAATACACCTGCTGCTTCTTCAATAAATGCCCGTCGCTCTTCAGGGTTTGCAAGCAATATTGCATCGAGTTGGCCTTGGCCAACAATCACGTGCATTTCGCGCCCAATGCCGCTATCGCTTAAGAGTTCTTGGATATCGAGCAAGCGCGAAGTTTCACCATTTATTTGATATTCACTGGTTCCATTGCGGAACAGAATTCGAGTAATTGTTACTTCTGTAAAATCTATAGGCAGAGTTTGATCCGTGTTATCAATCGTCACTGAAACTTCTGCGCGGCCTAGGGGGGCTCTCCCTGTTGTTCCAGCAAAAATAACATCTTCCATCTTGCCGCCACGCAGGGATTTAGCACCCTGTTCACCCATTACCCAGGAGAGAGCATCGACAACGTTAGATTTTCCAGACCCGTTTGGCCCGACAACGCAAGTGATCCCTCGCTCGAAGTTCAACTGGGTATTCGATGCGAAGGATTTGAAGCCCTTGAGGGTGATGCTCTTCAAATACACGGGGAAAACCTATCGGCTCGCAGTCACCATTGACGCCATTTGCCCCCTTCTTTGGCGAAGAGAAGCCTTCAGTTAAGGTCGAGAGTTGATAACGTCGTATGCAAGTTTCGCAGCCACCTGCTCTGCTTCGCGCTTGCTCTTCCCACTGCCCATGGGGAATTTTTCTCCCGACAAAATCGCAACTGCAGTAAAACTCTTGTCGTGATCTGGACCAGACTCTTCAATTTCATATTCTGGCGCCGTTAAATTCTTGCTAGACGCAATTTCCTGGAGCGCAGTTTTACCATCGAGTGAGGCGCCAGCTTTACTTGCTTCATCGATAATAGGACCAAACCACTTCAGAACAACTTCTGCAGTCCTAGTGAATCCGTGCTGGAGATAAATTACGCCTACCAAAGCCTCCAAAGCGTCGGCAAGAATTGAATTCTTTTCCCGCCCGCCGCTAGATTCTTCACCTTTTCCGATTCGGAGAAATTCACCAATTTTTAGTTCTCTCGCAATTTGCGCAAGAGCGCGCGTATTTACAACGCCGGAACGAATCGGAGAAAGTTTACTTTCATCAAAGTCTGAGAAGCGAGCGTAAAGTTCTTCAGTAATGAGCAGACCCAAAACACTGTCGCCTAAGAATTCCAGGCGTTCATTTGTTGGAAGGCCACCGCTTTCATATGCAAATGAGCGATGAGTAAAAGCTAGTTGGAGTAAATCTTCTTTTACAGATATCCCGAGTGTTCCGGTGAGGATCTCGTACATATCAGTGCGCTAAAACTGAATTAGACAGCGAGAACCTGACGGCGGTTATAAGTACCGCAGGTTGGGCATGCTGTGTGCTGCAACTTAGGCTGTTGGCACTGACCACAATTTGCGAGTGCTGCAGGAGTTGTCTTCCATGAGCTACGACGTGTGCGGGTACGCGAACGGGACATCTTTCGCTTTGGAACTGGCATGATTTAACCCCTTTAATCTGAACACGGTCGTGCTTTTACTAGCGTGTTAACAAGCCGAATTATTGCCGAAAGTGCAGAAATTGGGAAATCGGGTCATTTCTTCGCCTCTTCTGCCTTGTTCAACGGGTCCTCTTTAAGCCACCACTATTCCTGCCCCGTGAGTCCGTCCCAACCCTCAAGCCCGGCCCATCGAATGTCGTGCTGCTCATGGGCGTGCTCCTCTGGGAGATCGACCATTTTCACTCCACATCCCGGACACAAGCCTTCACAATCCGGACTGCACACAGGGTTGATTGGCAGGTCCAGTATTAACGCATCACGAATCGCAAATTCCAGATCAATGAAGTCGCCATCCATGTGAAGGTCTTCATCTTCATCGACTACTTCAATCTCTTTAGAACCTCTAGAGTCCCTCGAATTTTTATGGCCCTTCTTATCAATCTCATATCGATACAACTCTGTAAATGTCTGTTCCACGTCGAGTTCAATGGGATCTAGGCAACGTGTGCACTCACCGATAAGGAGCGCTGCAACAGTTCCTGAGGCAAGAACGCCTTCACTGACTGATTGAATGCGAAGGTCAATGTCTATCGGTTCATCCTTTTCAACACCCAAAACCGGGGTACCCACACGTTCATGAACATCGAAGGTTAATTCGAATTCTTTCATTTCTCCAGGTCGACGTGGTAAATCAATGCAGTTAAAGTAGAAAGGACCCTCTTTGGCGTGATTATTGTGGTGAGCGCTCAAATTTATTCACCCAGTTCAGACAAGAGGTGTTCATCTTCAACACCTTGCAACTTGTCGCGGCCACGCTGAACAACATCAAGTGTCTTATTTAAAATAACTTCAAGGGTAGCTAAACGAGAATCAATGTAGGCCTCAATCTCATCGCGCTCGTGCTTTGCTTCGGCTGCAACTTCATCCATGATTCGTTGAGCTTCTTGACGTGCAGCGGCAACTATCTTGGTTTGCTCCACCATCTGCGCAACTTCCTCACGAGCATGGCCCACAAGCTGATCGGCGCTCATTCGCGCCTCTTCCAAAATCGAATCTCTTGTCAGCAATACTTGGCGAGCACTTTCTAAATCTATGGGCAAATTGACGCGAGCCTGATCGAGAATTTCTAGGAGTTCGCCTCGGTGGACAACACAACTTGCAGAAAGTGGGACGCCGCGAGCTTCTTCAACCATAGTAATCGCACTTTGCACGCGCTCATTAACGGTGAATTGATTCTCTTCGCTCATGTCTACCTCTTCTACAGTTCTTCTAGAGTTTCTGGCTTGTCTGGCTTATCTGGCTTGTCTGGATATTTTAATCTAGTTATTTGAGCGCTGATTTTACCCGCTCAACGAGTTGGGCAGGAACATAGCCTGAGATGTCCCCATCATAGGCCGCTATCTCTTTCACGAGTGAAGAGGATAGGAATGAATTTGCTGGCGCTGTAGACATGAATAACGTTTCCACACCTTTGAGTTGCAAATTCATTTGAGACATCTGAAGTTCATAATCGAAGTCCGTTACTGCTCGAAGACCCTTCACGATTGCCTGAATTTTATTTGCTTCACAATAGTCAACGAGCAGCCCTGACCAGGATGCGACTGAGACATTCTTATATTCGGAGGTGACTTCACGAATCATCGACATGCGCTCATCAACAGTAAAAAGAGATTTCTTGGTCTTGTTCACAAGAACGGCCACCACTACCTCATCGAAGAGGGAGCTGGCTCGTTTGATGATATCCAGGTGCCCAAAGGTGATGGGATCAAATGATCCGGGGCAGACAACTTTCTTCACGGCAAAACGCTAGCAGAGTACCCGCCGTAGAACATACTCCCCTGACCATATGAGCGCACTTTCTCGCACTCCATGCCTTGGGGCCATTCAAATGGCTTGCTCTTGGATGCACGCTCAATTGTGATTATTCCTCGTGGCTGTATCAATTTTCGATTCTTGATAATTGTAAGAAGTTCTGTGATTTCTTCATTTGATACATTATATGGCGGATCCATAAAAATAATGTCATATTTTCCGACCGCATCTGATTCAAGAAATCGTTTAGCACGATTCTTAAATACTTTATATGTTCCAACTGCACTACTTACTAATTCAAAATTACTTGCCGCCAATTCACTTACTTCTTCTTCCACGGCATGAACAACCTCTACTCCACGCGACAGTGCTTCAACGCCAACCGCCCCGCTACCCGCGAAAAGATCAAGAAAGTGAATGTCTGTAAGAGAGCCGTATGCCGACTCCAGTGAAGAGAACAATCCCTCGCGCGCACGATCAGATGTAGGCCGCACGCGCTCATCTTGCGGAGAATTCAACTTCTTACCCTTGGCGCTCCCAGAAATAATTCTCATGCACTCAACCCTTATCCAGATATGAAGCTGCTTCTTCCCCGCGCAGTGCTTCGACTTGTGCGGCTAATTCTGGCGTATTTTTCAATGAAGGATCTCCATCAACCATGGTGATGGCAACTTCTCTTGCTTGGTCAATCAATTTCTCATCGCGCAATACTCGCAACAAACGCAGTTGGGATTGTGTACCGGATTGGGACTTTCCAAGAATATCTCCCTCGCTGCGTTGCTCCAGGTCAATTCGCGAGAGTTCAAATCCATCCAAAGTACGAGCAACGGCTGTAAGCCTTTCCATTGCAACCGATTCTTCCGGTGCTTCGGTAACAAAAAGGCAGAGTCCTGGAACTTTTCCGCGTCCCACTCGTCCACGCAATTGGTGAAGTTGAGAGACGCCAAATCGATCGGCATTCATAATCACCATCACGGAAGCATTGGGCACGTCCACGCCAACTTCAATCACCGTGGTGCTTACGAGCACATCAATTTTCCCTTCAGAAAATGCGCGCATCGTTTCTTCTTTTAATTCCGAACTTTGCCGCCCATGTAGAACTGCAACTTTCAAACCTTTCAAGGCTCCAAGCGCTAGTTCAGGGGCAAGCTCCTCAACAGCAAAAATTGTTTTCGGATCGGCAGGTTCCGGAAATATAATTCCCATCGCTGCTGCAACTTCACGGTCTCTGGCAGTGATAACTCCGGCGCCTTCTTCGGCTTCCTTCTCCGAAATTCGCGCTGCAACAACATAGGCCTGATGGCCCTTATCGACCTCTTCACGAATTCTTTCCCACGCGCGGTCTAAGAAATGTGGTTTATCAAGAGCAGGAACAAGATGCGATGTAATGAGCGGGCGTCCGGCAGGAAGTTGCCGCAACGTTGAAACATCAAGATCACCAAAAACAGTCATGGCAACTGTTCGTGGAATTGGCGTTGCAGTCATTACGAGTAAATGTGGCGGAGTAATTGCTTTAGCTCTTAAAGCATCGCGTTGTTCCACACCAAATCTATGTTGCTCATCCACAACAACTAGCCCTAAATCATGAAAATCCACACCTTCACTTAAGAGTGCATGAGTACCAATGACAATTCCCGCACTGCCTGTTGCAATTTCTCCCAATACCTCGCGCTTCACTGCAGCGCTCATTGATCCAGTCAGTAAGGCAACTCGTGTTCCTTGCTCACTTGCACCCAAGGTTCCAGCTGCGGCAAGTGGGCCAAGGATTCTATTAATAGTGGAGAAATGCTGCATCGCAAGAACTTCAGTAGGCGCAAGCAGCGCTGCCTGCCCACCGCTATCTACTGTGGCCAGCATCGCGCGTAGGGCAACAACGGTCTTACCGGAGCCAACCTCACCCTGAAGCAGACGATGCATCGGATGTGTGCGATTCATATCGCCTTCAATTTCACCACACACTTCTCTTTGCCCATCGGTGAATGTAAAGGGAAGTTGCTCTTCAAATTGGGTAACCAGACCGCCAGATTTTATTGGCCGCGGTGTGGCCGGAAGCGAGCGCATTTCTGCTTTTCGTTGCGCAAGAAGTAATTGCAAAAGTAACGCCTCATCAAAGGTAAGTCGCTTTCGCGCCCGGTCGCCTTCCTCGCGAGTAACAGGTTGGTGAATCGAATGAAATGCCTCATTCAGTGTTGGAAAATTAAATTTAGCAAGAACATCAACGGGGATAGGGTCGATGATTTCATCGATCGAATGCAAGGCGACCTCTATAGATTGCGCAATTTTCCATGAAGGCAATTTCGAGGTAGCCGGATAAACAGGAAGTGCTTTCCCGGCAAAAGCTGCAGTTGCTTCATCCTCATCTCCGCCTTCGGGCAAAATTTCATAATCTGGATGAGAGAGCTGGCGTTTTTTGTTAAAGACTCCCACCTTGCCGGCAAACATCCCGCGCATCCCCACTTTAAGCTGCTTCTCTCGCCACGCTTGATTAAAAAATGTGAGCGACATTTCTGCCATTCCATCAGTAATGATGACTTCTAATATCACTCGCCCACCTGCACGTCGTAGATTTACCTTCTTAATGTCAGCAATAACAGTTGCTTCATCACCTTCCTTGAGCTCACTGATGTCGCTCAGCTCCCCGCGCATCACGTAGCGGCGGGGGTAATGTCTGAGCAAATCACCTGCGCTGGTGTACCCAAACGCCTTTTCGAAGACCAAAGCAGTTCGATCCCCGATTACCCCTTTGAGAGGCATATCAAGCGGGCTGTCCTGGCTCATCACGGGGACCAGTCTGCCCGAATTCGCCTTAAGCAGCGGCTTTCGGTAACCTACGGGGTCTAGTTTTTTATCGGTTTTCGTTTTTATTTGATGAAGGAGTTCCACGTGGCATCCACATGCGATCTATGCGGCAAAGGCCCAAGCTTTGGCAACAACGTCTCGCACTCAATGCGTAAGACTCGTCGTCGCTGGAATCCAAACATCCAGAGCATCCGCACCTTCATTGGCGGAGTCTCAAAGCGTCAGAACGTCTGCACCTCTTGCATGAAGGCTGGTAAGGCAGTCCGCTAACCCGGCGCCTTTGCTCGCGGGTTACAACCCACACCAAGATGGGCGCAACTCCCCGAATTTTTGCTCATCGCGGATTTCATTCCCCATTTTCTACATTTCCTGAATCCTCCCATTCTGCCTACCTGGCGGCCATCGAAGTTGGCGCCGATGGATTTGAGTGCGACATTCGACTGACAAAAGATCATGAAATAGTTATCTGGCATGACGCCACACTGCAGCGTGTTGCAAAAAACAGCGCTCGAATTTCAACTTCTACTTTAGATGAGCTGCGAAGTGTTTATCCCATCATGACTCTCGATGAATTACTCGATCTAGCAATTGCCCACAAAAAAGACCTCGCAGTGGAGACAAAGCATCCCGTGCGATATAGGCGGGCAGTAGAAAAAGCGCTCGCTCGTTTACTCAATTCGCGAAGTGCGGAAATAAAAAAATCTGGAATCAAAATATATTTGATGTCTTTTTCTTGGTGGGCAACAAGTTACAACTCGCAATCACCTTTCATCGGAACATTCCTAGTGCGCTCGAGAACATTTCTGCCGCTGGCTAGATTTGCTACTTCTGGGCTCAATATCCAGATTCTGCGTGAGGGTTACATCCCACCAGATCCTTCAACAATTTTGGTCTGGACTGTTAATGAGCCAGAGGATATTCACCTGTGCAAAAAAATCGGCGTGCAAGTGATTATCACCGATAACGTATCAGTTGCTAGAAGTGTGTAAATCCTTGATGTGTAATTACTTTTCCATCTAATCGCACTCCGCTAGTCGCCTCTACTCGTCCAATTTCAATCCAACCCTCGGGCAGGGTTATAAAAGTTCCCACAAAAATATGGTCCTCCCCACCGTGCAATGTATGTATATCGGTTGAAATTCTTGATGAATCAATATCTATCCCCACTCCCGAAGCCTGCGAAAGGGATTCAAGCTCTGCGATCAGTCCATCGCTGACATCTGTAAGTGCGTGGGTTAAAGTGATGTCAAGATTGATAATTTTTGAATAATCCATATCGGGGTATCGATGCCCCTTTGTACGCTCATCACGTACCCCAGATTGCAACAATTGCAGCCCTCTTGATGATTCACCTGGAAGCCCGGAAATCGCAACCACATCTCCTATTTTTGCACCGGAGCGAAGAATTGGTTTCGACACTTCTCCAAAAACGCTAACTGCAATTGTTAGAATTGCCGAACTCACGAGATCACCGCCGACAACTATTGCATTTACTTTTGCAGCTTCATCTCGAATTCCTTCAGCAAGGGACTTTAAATCTTGCGCTGTAAAGTCACTTGGAATCGCTGCGGCCACCAATAAGTATTCTGGCTTTCCACCCATTGCAAAAATATCGGCCAGATTAGCCGCGGCCACTTTGCCACCAATTTCATAAGGCGTGGACCACTCACGATCAAAATGCGTACCTTCAACAGCCATATCGGTGGAGAGTGCTATTGCTGATTGTGTAGGTGCAACAACGGCGGCGTCATCACCAATTCCCACGTGAAGTGCGGCTGATGAAGATGCAAATACCTCAGCAAGGATTTTCAGGTGCGATGCTTCATCACTCACAGCACTCCCCTTTCCCCCGCCTGCTCATACGCGGTAGCCTATTCCAGTCGAAAGGGTTCAAAATGGCAGTTCAGGCATACATATTGATTCAAACCGAAGTTGGTAAGGCAAGTAGCGTAGCTAAGGCTATTTCCGCCCTCCCAGGAGTGACCCTTGCTGAAGGTGTAACTGGTCCCTATGACGTCATCATGCGAGCTGAAGCGCCTAGCATGGAAGATTTTGGCCGCGTGATTCTTTCGAAAGTCCAAGCCATTAGCGGAATAACTCGCACATTAACTTGCCCTGTTACTTATCACGAAAACTAAAAAGCGCTCTCAATCAGCAGAGTAATAAGTTTCGAATAGCTAGTTCCCGCTTGTTGCCATAATTTTGGAAATACTGATGTCTGCGTGAACCCAGGCATGGTGTTGATTTCGTTAATAACAATTTTCCCGTCAGCATAAAAGAAGTCCACACGGGCCAAACCTTTGCAGCCTAACCCCTGGAAAGCTTTCACTGCACTCTCCTGAATCGCTTTGTAAACATCATCCGGCAAATCATGTGGGGAGACTATTTGAGTTGATCCGTCTAGATACTTCGCTTCAAAATCATAAAATTCGTGATTGCCAAGAATCTTGATTTCAGCCAGCGGTGAGGCGGTTGCAACGCCGTTAATCTCAAGAACTGCGCACTCAATTTCTCGGCCGACTACTGCACTTTCAATCAGAACTTTTGAATCAAATTTGAGTGCTTCTTCAACGGCAGATTTAATATCCGCACCCGATTTTACTTTGCTCGTTCCGCGGCTAGATCCTCCCGAGGAGGGCTTTACAAAGAGAGGAAATTTCAAATGTGAAACATCGATGTCATTAGATGATGTGACAACAACCCCATCAGCAACATTTAACCCATGTGCTGCAAAGATTGGCTTAGCAAAAGATTTGTCCATGGCAACAGCACTTGCAAGAACGCCAGAGCCAACATAAGGCATCCCGAGCATTTCGCACAGGCCTTGAAAGGTTCCATCCTCGCCATATGGCCCGTGAAGAATGGGGAAAAGAAGGTCTAACCCTTCCATCCCTTCCTCGGCCATGATTTCTGTGCCGCCTTTAATTTCAGGCAGAACACCATCAACAATCGTAAGAATTTGGTTCTTATCTGGAATTACCCACTGGCCCTGCTTTGTAATCCCAATAAGTACTGGCTCAAATCGATCGCGGTCTATCGCTGATAGGACTCCGCCAGCAGATACACATGAGATTTCATGCTCGCTACTTTGACCGCCGGCTACAACACCAACGCGAATTTTCTTAGTCAACTTCAATCTCTTCTTCAAGCGGAACGGTCATTAGACGATCCAGTGCTTGCCGTGGAGTGATTTTTCCAGAAACCGCATCAGCAACCGCTTCGATGATAGGAACTTCAACACCGACGCGGTGTGCCAATTCCAAAATAGCTGGGGCAGATGCAACACCTTCAACAGTCTTGGCAACTTGTGAACGTGTTTTTTCTAATGAGCCCATACGCCCCAACACTTCACCAAAAGTTCTGTTACGTGAAAGACCAGAGCCGCAACTTGCGACCAAATCTCCCATTCCGGCTAGTCCTAAATTTGTTAGTGGGTCTGCTCCGTAGGCCTGTCCAAATCGGGCGACTTCACCCAAGCCACGGGTGATGATCATCGATTGAGTATTCTCGCCAAGTTCTAAACCAACAGCCATTCCAACAGCGAGTGCAATCACACTCTTTGTGGCGCCAGCTAATTCACAACCCACAAGGTCACTAGAAGGATAAACGCGAAAATACGGTGTCGTAAAAAGATCAATCATCAAAGCAGATACATGTGGATTAACTGAAGCTGCAACAGCTCCAGCTGGTTGGCGCAAAATCATTTCCGCTGCCAAATTGGGACCAGTAATCAGGCCAATGTTTTCTAGAGAAGTTCCTAACTCTGCAACAACAATTTCAGTCATGCGTGAGAGTGACTGCGCCTCAATTCCTTTAAGAGTACTGATGATTGGTTTGGAGGTTGGGAGCGTTCCCTTCCAGCTCACAAGATTTTCACGCAAACTTTGCGCAGGGATTGCTAGGACTAAAGAGACGCCAAATGAAAAGGCTTCTTGGGCATCATGCGTGGCTCGTATCGAAGAAGGTAATTGCGCACCAGGAAGAAAAGTGTGGTTTGTGTGATCATTATTTATTTCATCGACAACAGATTGATTGCGACCCCAGATCAAGACATCCTGACCGGCATCAGCGAGAACCTGAGCAAGGGTTGTCCCCCATGCGCCTGAACCCAGAACGCTGACTTTGCTCATGAATCTAATCGCTTGCCCTTCTTGTAATTTCCCGTGCGCGGCAACTCCGACATGTGTGGGTCGAAGATTTCCTTAGGAGCGTATTCTCCTCTAATTTCTTCCAAGAGACGAGTTAGGGCAGCCATCACGTATTCCGTAGCCTCTTTGAGCGCTACAGGATCTTCTTCCTTGCCTCTCCAGCGAGAAAATTCGAGAGCTGGACCAGCCCAAACGCTGACGGGCGATCTTTTCCAAAAACGAGGAATTTTCCCATAGCGAGGGAGAAGTAATTGGGCACCAAATTGGGCACATGGAATAACAGGAACCTGCGTCATGATTGCCAGGCGCGCGATTCCTGTCTTTGCTCGCATCGGCCATAAATTTTCATCCCGCGTGAGAGTTCCTTCAGGATAAACACCAAGACAGTGGCCGGCCTCTAAAAAAGCAATCGCATGCTGGAGTGAGAATCGAGCGTTTTCACTTTCGCGTTCAACAGGAATCTGACCTGAGCCCGCAATTATTTTTCCAATAATAGGAATTTTGAAGACTGATGCTTTCCCAAGAAATCTAGGTGCTCGTCCGTTTTGATAGAGAAACTGTGTAAAAACCAACGGATCAGCATAAGAAATATGATTACTTACAACTATTACCGGACCGCTTTGTGGCAAATTCTCACTTCCTCGCCAATCACGT
>Ga0136642_1000269_pt1 | contig 30390 bp, 27 predicted proteins | sample LowCatLa1302831Y_FD_115313 | JGI IMG/M metagenome (GOLD analysis project Ga0136642, IMG submission 115313) | Freshwater microbial communities from Lower Cathedral Lake, Yosemite National Park, California, USA - 13028-31Y | ecosystem: Environmental > Aquatic > Freshwater > Lake ... | reverse complement strand
CAGCATGAAGAAACAGTACCCGGGACACGCCAAGCGGGTGATGGTCGGGGTTTGGGGTTTTCTTCGTCAGTTTATGTACACCAAATTTGTCATTGTGGTGGATGATGATATCGATGCTCGAAACTGGAAGGATGTGATTTGGGCCATCACCACCCGGATGGACCCTGCTCGTGATATCACCCTGATTGAGAATACCCCGATCGACTACCTGGATTTTGCATCCCCTGTTTCAGGATTAGGTTCTAAAGCAGGCCTCGATGCCACCAACAAATGGCCAGGAGAAACCCAGCGCGAGTGGGGCATACCCATCGTCATGGATCAAGGGGTTAAGGATCGGGTCGACGCCCTTTGGGAGACCTTGGGCATTTTATGATGGAACCTATGACGACGACACCTCAGATCATCAACCAACGACTTGGCTTCATCCGAGCGGGTCTTTTAGGTTTTCTTCTCACGGGGCTGTCACTCATCACGCAGGCCTCAGAGCCTCAGCTGACGGTCACATTAACCCCAGAGCTTTTAAGCAGAATCAGCTTTGAAACGATCGGTATGACACCCCACAGTGAAGTGATTCGACTGCCGGGGCGGGTGACCCTCAATGAACATCGGGTTGCTCGCATTGGACCCAGCATCAGTGGCCGGGTTGTCGAGGTACGGGCGGTTACGGGCCGTCAGGTCAAGAAGGGGGATGTCCTTGCAAGTCTCAACAGTACCGAATTGAGTCATGCCCAAGCCGATTATCTCAAGGCTGAAACGCAATTAGGTCTTCAACGGCTTACCGCTGAAAGGGCCAGGCGACTGTATCGAGAGGGCATTATCAGTGAGGTGACGCTCCGTGAGCGAGAGGCCGCTTTTGATGAGGCGGAGGTGGAGATTCACGCGTTGTCGGATCAATTGGGCGTGATGGGCATGTCACCGGAGGCGATCCTAAAGCTCCAGCAACATGGCCATATTGATTCAACCACGCTGTTGACGACGACGATCAGCGGGACGGTTATTGAGCGGAAGATTTCGGTAGGGCAAATCGTTGAAATATCCGACGAACTCTTTACCGTCGCGGACTTATCCTCGGTCTGGATTGCGGCCGAGGCCCCGGAGCTTGATGCCCATCTGGTCCAGGTCGGAAGCCAGGTTGAGGCCCGCATTCCTGCCTTGCCCAACGAACTCTTCATCGGCCAGATCGTCTTTGTGGCGGATACCGTGAAGCCTGAAACCAGGACCGTGACGGTTCGAATGGCGGTGGATAACAGCCATCGGCGTCTCAAGCCTGAAATGTTGGCCGACATGATGATCACGAGAACGAGTGACAGCGCGCTCACTATTCCGGCGCAGGCGGTCCTTCGGGTGGAAGACCACGATCAGGTCTTTGTGCAAGACGCCAAGGATCGGGTGGCCCTTAGAGCGGTGCGGTTAGGTGAGACGCGCGCCGGGCGCCGCCAGGTGCTGGAGGGCCTTATTACCGGCGATGTGATCGTGGTTGATGGTGCGTTTCACCTCAACAATGTCCGGAACTTGAAAGATCTCGAGTAAGCCATGATTGAACACTTGGTGCGCACCGCACTCAATCAACGCCTCCTGGTTCTGATCGCTTCACTGGTCCTCGTCTTTGCGGGCTTGATGGGTCTGAGGCAGTTGTCGGTGGATGCTTTTCCCGATGTGACGAATGTTCAGGTTCAAGTGGCCGCTGAGGCGCCGGGGCGCTCGCCTGAAGAAGTGGAGCGGTTCGTCACGGTTCCTCTTGAAATTGCAATGACAGGTCTTCCAGGTCTTGTAGACATGCGCTCGGTCAATCGCAATGCGTTGTCACAGATCGTTCTGGTCTTTAACGACCAAACCGATATTTATTTTGCGCGGCAGCGGGTCCTTGAGCGGCTGATCGAAGCTGGGGCTCAGCTTCCTTCCGATGTCACGCCGGTTTTAGGGCCCGTGTCCTCAGGTCTTGGGGAGGTCTATCAATACACTTTGGAGCGCGCCGATGACGGCGACAAGCCGCTGTCAGTGGACGACCTCACCGAACGTCGCACCATTCAAGATTGGGTGCTGCGTCCCCTCTTGAGGGGCGTTTTAGGGGTGGCCGAAATCAATTCCATTGGCGGGTTTGAGCGCCAGTATCAGGTGGAACCTGACCCGGACCGACTGAGACACTATGGCTTGTCGCTGCACGATGTTTATGAGGCGCTGGCGCTTAATAATGCCAACAGCGGCGGCGGTAAGCTCCCACACTATGATGAGCAGTACCTCATCCGGGGGGTAGGGCTTATTGAGACCGTCGAGGATATCGGCGGCATTGTTCTTAAAGAGTCCGACGGGATTCCTGTTCATATTCACGATGTCGCCGAGGTCAGGGTCGGGACCGCGGGCCGTTCCGGGGCGGTGATTACCAATGGGGTCACCGAGTCGGTCGGCGGCATCGTTCTTATGTTTCGAGGCGGCAACGCCAAAGAGATCGTCAGCGGCATCAAAGCTCGGGTCGCTGAGATCAACCAACAGGGTCTTCTTCCCGGCGGCCTCCAGATCGTCCCTTTTTATGACCGGTCCACCCTCGTGGATGCCGCCATCTGGACCGTGGCCAAGGTGCTCCTTGAGGGTATCGCTTTGGTCGTCTTGGTGCTTCTTGTCTTTCTCGGGGATTTAAGGTCCAGCTTGATTGTCGTGGCGACCTTGGTCATCACCCCTCTCGCCACCTTCTTGATCATGAATCAACTCCATCTTTCGGCCAATCTGATGTCGCTTGGCGGCCTTGCGATCGCCATCGGGATGATGGTTGATGGCTCTGTCGTGGTGGTCGAGAATGCGTTCAGCCATCTTGGCGAGATCGGATCGGTGGATGCCAGCAGCCGAGGCCGCACGCTCCTTAGGTCAACCCGCGAAGTCGGGACGCCGGTCCTCTTTGGTGTCGGCATCATTGGCCTCGTGTTCCTCCCGCTGATGACCCTTGAAGGGATTGAGGGCAAGCTCTTTGCGCCCCTGGCCTACACCATCGCGATCGCCTTGTTTATCTCCCTTATCGTATCCCTGACCCTGTCCCCGGTCCTTTGTTCCTATCTCTTGAAGGGCGGGCATGAACAAGATACCTGGGTCATTCGGGTGATGAAAGCGCCCTATCAGGGCCTTTTGGAGAGGGCCTATCGGGCCCCCTTCAACGTGCTGGGATTGGCCTTTGGGGGTCTTTTGGGAGCCTTGGCCCTGCTGCCTTTTCTCGGGAGCGCTTTTGTCCCTGAAATGATGGAGGGCACCATCGTTCCTGGGATTAACCGGGTGCCTAGTATGTCGCTACAGGAGTCGATTGATCTTGAATCGGAGGCCATGCGATTGGTGTTGGGGGTCCCTGGCGTCGATCGGGTGGTCTCCCAGCTCGGTAGGAGCGAGAGCCCAACGGATCCTCAGCCAGAACATGAATCAACGCCGATCGCGACGCTGAAATCAAGAGATCAAATGCCAGCGGGATGGGATCAAAAGCGGGTCATGGCGGCCATTCGAGAGGCCCTGAGTGTGATTCCCGGCATCCAGGTGGTGATGGCCCAACCGATTTCAGATCGGGTTGATGAAATGGTGACCGGTGTCCGCTCCGATATCGCGGTCAAGGTCTTTGGTGATGACCTTCAGCGCCTCAAGGAGACCGCGGATCAGATGATCAGAGTCCTCAACACCATCAAGGGCGCCTCGGATGTTCGGGTTGAGCGGTTGACCGGGCAGGAATACCTGACCATCGATATTGATCGCGGGGCCATCGCGCGACACGGGATTAATGTGGCCGATATCAACGAGGTGATTGAGACCGCCATAGGCGGCAAGGTCAGTACGACCATTTATGAAGGGGAGCGACGGTTCTCGGCGGTCGTTCGATTCCCGGAGTCGTTCCGTAGTAGCCCCGAGGCCATCGGCCAGATTCTCCTTAAATCACCGAATGGCGCCCTGGTGCGCCTTCAGGATCTTGCAGAGATTCGTCTTCTCGATGGCCCTGCTCAGATTAGCCGTGAAATGGGAAAGCGGCGGTTGGTGATTGGAGCCAATGTCAATGGACGCGATCTTGGCGGTTTCGTGACAGAACTTCAGTCGGCGGTGGCGAAGGCGGTCGATCTTCCCGAGGGGATGTATTTAAAGTGGGGGGGTCAGTATGAAAATTTGGAGCGGGCGACGAAACGGCTCTCGGTCATCATCCCGTTAACCCTCCTCGCGGTCTATTTCCTCCTGTTCATCCTGTTCCAGTCGCTGAGGACCGCCGCCCTCATCATTGTGATGTTGCCCTTTGCCTCTATCGGCGGCGTTCTTTCGCTTTTCCTCAGCGGCGAATATCTTTCGGTGCCAGCCTCCGTTGGTTTTATCACCCTCTGGGGTATCGCCGTTTTAAACGGTGTGGTTTTGATGACCTCGATTCGTAGCCATAGGATCTTGGGTATCAATGTTGAGACGTCGGTCCGGAAGGGGTGTCTTGAGCGCTTTCGCCCCGTCATGATGACGGCAACGGTTGCTCTTTTGGGCTTGATCCCTTTCCTCTTCGCCACAGGTCCAGGATCCGAGGTGCAGCGACCGTTGGCAATCGTTGTGATCGGGGGTCTGGTGACCTCGACGCTGTTGACCCTCGTGTTGATGCCGACCCTTTACCGCTGGTTCGAGGACCCTCATTTCGATGATTGAATCAACATCTAACCGTGGTTACCTATGATGTCCTTGTTGCGCGTCTTTTGGCTTTGGCTCCTCTTCTTGACCACGCATCCTTTGTGGGCGTTGGACACCAAGGATTTTCAGCGCCCGCCGATCAAGGAATGGCAGCAACAGCTCGACGATGCGGAAGCGCAGCTCAAGACCGGCGATCTTGATGATGAAGACGCGGTGGCCCTTCGCGACCATCTTCTTCTCCTCGATAGCCGCCTTCGGGAGATGCGGGATAGGGCCTTGGAGCGGGCCGAGCTGATCGACCATGATCTTGATGCCTTAGGTCCCGCGCCGAAGGACGGTGAGGCCCCAGAAGCGCCCCGCCTTTTGAGTCGACGCAAAGCGCTTCAGGACCAGATGGCCGCCCAGGATGCAGGCGCTAAGGAAGGTGATCTTCTCCTATCACGGCTGTCGCGGGTCCTCAGTGAGATCAAGTCGCTCCGCCGGGAACGTCTCACTGCGCGGATCCTGACCCGTTCGTTTGGGACGCTCGACCCCCTTAACTGGCAACGAACCGTTCCCGAATGGCGGGGATTTGCTGACGCCGTGTTGAGGCCCCTCAAGCATGCGCGGGAAGGGGGGATGGGGCTATCGCCGGGACAGCAGGTTGGGGGGTGCCTCGCCCTTTTAGCCCTGATGATCCTCCGTTGGCGCCTCGGCGCACGGGTTTGGGCTAGGCGCCCGGTTGGCGCCGCCTCGGTCCTTCAAAAACTCTTCGATTCGGCGCGGTATTTTGGGCTTTCCCTCGTTTTTCCCTTGGGGCTTTTAGGGCTTGGGACGCTTGCGGGCGCTGCTTTGGGGCAAGACCTTGGGCCGCTCATCGACGATCTCGTTCTTGTGGTGGTGGGCTTTCTCTTGAGCCGGGCCATCATGAGGACCCTTCTTAGGCCTGTAGATGCTCGAATGCGTCTTCTCGATCTTTCGGATCCTGCTGCAAGCGTGCTTGACCTTGGCGCAACGGCCCTTTTGGGCTTACTGGCCGGGGATCAGTTGCTGGCGACATGGTTTATTCGTGAGGATGTTTCTCCAGAGCTTCTGGCGACCGAACAGGTGGTGTTCTGTCTCCTGATCACCTTGCCCTTATGGGGTTTGCTGTCCGCCTCTCTTTGGAGGTCCCCCCTCAAAGGATGGGGCGTTAGGGTGCTCCAGTGGGGGCTGAGAGGGCTTACCCTCGCGATTCCTCTGGCGACCCTTTCAGGCTATGTCGCCTTGGCGCGGCTTTTGGCGACGCATGGCGTTTTGACCCTGGGGCTCGTCTTTTTCGTCGGGGCGATGATTGGGATTGGGGAGCAGGCGGTGGCGGCGTTCATGTTGCCCCAGGCACGCCTGGGTCAAGGGCTTCGAGGGTCCATGGGGCTGACCGATGAAGACACGGAAATGCTGGTGTTCTGGTGGCGCGCCGTTTTTCGTTTACTTCTCTTGTTTCTTGGCCTTGGCGGCCTTCTGTTGCTCTGGAGCGTGGACACCAAGGATCTTTTGCTCCTTTGCATGGAGTTCCTAAACGGCTTCAGAATCGGGCATATCAGCATTCAGCCAACGGCCATCCTCCTAGGGATCGTCCTCTTTGCCGTTTTTTTGATGACGACGCGGCTGATACAACGAAGCCTTGATCTTAGAATTTTCCCAAGGACTCGCCTGGATGTCGGGGCGCGTCATTCCATCCGCTCTGCGGTCGGCTATTTTGGGTTTTCCTTAGCGGCTCTTCTCGGCGTTTCGGTGATGGGCGTTGACCTCTCGAACCTTGCTATCATTGCTGGCGCCCTCTCCGTTGGCATCGGTTTCGGCCTTCAAAATATCGTCAACAACTTTGTCTCGGGTCTCATTCTCCTGATCGAGCGACCGATCAAGACCGGCGACTGGGTGATGGTTGGGGAGTATCAGGGCTATGTTAAAAACATCAGCGTTCGGGCGACTGAAATCACGACCTTCGATCGTGCATCGGTGTTTATTCCCAATTCCAGTTTAATTTCGGGTGCAGTCCTCAATAGAACCCATGCCGATCGATTAGGGCGGGTGATGTTGCCGCTTAGGGTGGATCCCCAGATGGACCCCGAGCGGGTCAGACGGATCTTGTTGGACATGGCTGCGGCCATTCCTGAGATTAAGCAGACGCCGTCCCCTCTCGTCTTTTTCACCGCCCTTGATGAAACCATGTTGTCTCTGGAATTGGTGGCTCTGGTCCGCGATGTGGAGGGCGTCAAAGAGGTGACGAGCCAACTCCTTGTTGAGATCCATCGGCGATTTCAAAGAGAAGGCATCGGCTACCGAGCGGCGCCCGATAGGGGGGTGTCGGTGACGCTCCAAGAGGATCAGCTGAAGGACGTTCTTCAAAGCCTCAAGCGCTAAAAAGCGCTTTTTATCCTGTGATATCAGGCCTTAAGTTGACGGATATGGTCGGTCAGGTGAGGCCTTATGAGATCCAGCATGGGGCCGTGCAATTTGGGGTTGGCGCAGACGATGGTCCCTTTTTCAAAATAACGATCTTCCCCTTCAAGATCGCTCACCAAGCCGCCGGCCTCTTGAATCAACAACACGCCGGCCGCCATATCCCATTGTTGAAGACCGATTTCCCAAAAACCATCCAGACGGCCGGCGGCGACGTAAGCAAGATCCAGCGCCGCCGATCCCGCGCGACGAATGCCGGCGGCATCCTTCAGAAGGCTTTTTAGCATGCCGAGATAGGCATCGAGATAGCTCTGGTCTTTGAAGGGAATCCCGGTGCCAAGGAGGGCGCCGGTCAGGCCTTTTTGGGGGGTGACCCGAATTCGTCGATTATTGAGGGTCGCGCCGCCGCCGCGGACGGCCGTAAAGAGTTCCTGTTTGACCGGGTCATAAATCACCCCGCGCTCCACTTTGCCCCGATGAAGCAGCGCGATGGACACCGCAAATTGCGGAAAACCGTGGAGGAAGTTGGTCGTCCCATCCAAAGGGTCAATGACCCAGACAAAGTCGCTGGATTCCGGGCCCTTAAAACCATGCTCCTCGCCGAGGACCGCATGGCCTGGATACGCTTTTTGAAGAATGCCGGTAATTTCAAGCTCAGCCTGACGATCGACATCACTGACGAAATCGTTGCGGCTCTTACTGGTAATATTGAGGAGGTCCACGCGATCCATGGCCCGGACGATAATATCGCCCGCCGCACGTGCCGCCCGGACCGCCATATTGAGCATGGGGTCCATAGTTGTCTTTTACTGTCTGCTAGGGGTTTGGTTTCTCATTAAAGGCGGAAGATCAGCCTTCGACACCTTGAAACCAAACCACAAGGTTAACAGACTTCTGCTATATTTTTGAGCCTTCAGCCGACGAAGTCTATGCCATGCGCTCTCTTTCCAACGTCAGGATCGTGATGGTCCATACGACACACCCCGGCAATATCGGGGCGGCTGCGCGAGCCATGAAAAATATGGGGCTCACCGATCTGGCGTTGGTTTCGCCAAGATCTTATCCCAGCGAAGAGGCGACCGCCCGGGCCTCTGGGGCGGATGATCTTCTCGATCAGGCCACGGTCTATGAAACCCTTGAAGAGGCGATTGCAGACCGAACGCTGGTGGTTGGGGCCAGTGCGCGTCTGAGAAGTATTCCCTGGCCCCAGCTGGATCCAAGGACCTGTGCCGAGCGGGTGGTGACGGTGGGCCAAAAAACGGCGATTCTCTTTGGGCGGGAGAATGCTGGGTTGACGAATGAGGCGCTGGAGCGTTGTCATTACCTCCTTCACATTCCAACCCACAGTGAATACACGTCCTTGAATGTGGCCTCAGCGATCCAGGTAGTGGCCTATGAGCTCTGTGTTGCCGCCCAGACCGCAAGGCCTCAAGAGGCTTTAGACCCGAAGATTGATTTTGCGACCGGCGAACAAATGGCCTCATTCTTTGGTCATCTTGAAACCGTCCTGACCGACAGTGGGTTTCTTCATGAGCGAAAGCACGAGGCGTCGATCATGCGCCGACTGCGGAGGATCTTTAATCGCTATCAGCTCGAGGAGGGTGAGCTTCATCTTCTCAGGGGGATTCTGACCAGCGTGCAACGCCAACATAAAAAACCCTAAAGCCCTCTAGAAGCCGGGCTCCAGAAGATCGGGCGGTTCGGCAAGCGGCGGCTCGACATCATCAGGCGCGAGGCGGTCTTCATCGATCGGGTCGAAGAATTCAAGTGACCCCTCAGCCCCCGCATCAAGATCTTCAATAAGCCCGTCCTCCATCGCGGGTGTTTCAGGGTCGAGAGAGGGTTTATTCAAGGGCTCCGGGTTGGCGTCAGGCGTTGGGGGCAGGTCATCGGCGGCCGCTGGCGTTAGCTTTTCCTCCGTCAGTGGCGGAGGTCCCTTAACCTCGGGTGGCGCTGCCATCAGCGGGGGGATCAAAGGATTGGGTGACGATCGCGCCGGCTTCTCTCGGAGGGGATCCTCAGGGGCGGTGAGCGAGCGGTCGAACCACCAAAGACCCACCCAGACGAGGGTCAAAGTGAACATGAACCTCAGCCAAGGTCTCATGGCGTGGGCGCTAGGTGGCGGCGGAGAGGTGAAGGGCCAGCCAGACCGTGTGTTGGTCTTTGAGGGTTTCGGTGACCCGATGCCGGATGCCTTTAGGAATCAGGAGCGCATCGCCCGTGGTCAACGACACCGTTTCCCCAGATTCAAAGCAAAGCTGCGCGGATCCCTTTATGATCAACACCCACTCATCATCGCTCCCCACCAGCCACTCCCCTTCCCGAGTGCAGTGGCCGAGCGATAGGATCCTTTCAAGCCGAACCCCTGGCCGTTCCAAAAGGGGGGTAAAGGACTCTTCTGCGAGCGCCTCCGGGAGGTTTTTTAGAAGCGATTGCGGCGCGGTGTGGGCAACCATCGAGACTCCTTGGGATGGTGGAAAGACCGTGACTTTTTAACACGGTTTTTGGATCCCCCGATGACCGCCATTGTATCCAAGGATCGCCGCTCTGGCTTCGGGGGCAAGGTACATGGCTTTAGAGCTGACATCGGCATGGGTGTCTTGGCGAGGCGCTTTAGGATCTTCCGTCAGGCGCGATTTAAAAAAACCGCGCTCTCGAGAAAGAAAAGCGCTTGGACCGCTTTGGGAGGACTAAGGGTGCCTAAGACACGCGCGCTTTGATTAACAAGCCAGCGGCTCTGTGCTTTAATTCCCCCAAGAGAAACAGGGGTGCCCTCCTTCAGGAGGTGCTGAGAGAGACCCTCAAACCCGATCCGGATAATGCCGGCGTGGGAAGTTTCAGGTGTTGTGGGACCTTCCTTGTCAGTCAGGCCCCAACACCGTCACTGTCCTCCCCGGCATCGGTCGATATCGCCAGTCGCCAGATGGAGGACCCCCTATGGGCCACGATGCCCGATTGATGAGGCAAGGCCAGATCGTCTTGCGCACGCCGTCTTTCAGGAGGCGGAAGCCATGACCTCTCGTTTTGCAGTTCTTGGTGCAGGTCTCATGGGGCGACTGATGGCCTTGTCACTGAGGCGACTGGGTTATCGCGTCGATCTTTATGATCACAGTGGCCCTGAGGGGGCCACCTCGGCGGCTTATGCGGCGGCGGCGATGTTGTCCCCGCTCGCAGAGTCGTTGGATGCCGAACCCTTGGTGATCGCTCTGGGACAGGCGAGTCTTCGGCTTTGGCCAGGCATCATCAAGACCTTGCCGGCCCCGGTTTTTTTCCAGCAGGAAGGGACATTGGTCCTCTGGCATCCCCAGGATCGCGATCAGGCCGTGCACTTTGATGAGCGTCTCTCAAGACGGCATCAGGCGGGATGGTTCGATGAGCCGCACCAAACGCTCTGTGCAGAAGAGATCGAAATCCTGGAGCCTCATCTTGGTCAGCGATTTCAGCGGGCGCTCTGGCTCCCCCTCGAGGGCCAGCTCGATAACCGGATGCTCATAAAGGCGCTTTACTCAGGTCTCGTGGAGGCCGGTGTTGAACTCCATTGGGAGACCGCAATGACCCCTGCCGCCGCGCGCGCCGACTGGGTGATTGATTGTCGGGGGCTTGGAGCAAAGCCTGACTGGAGCCAGGTTCGGGGGGTCCGCGGGGAGGTCCTTCGGGTTCACTCAAGAGAGGTTACCTTGACCCGGCCGATCCGTCTCCTCCACCCGCGTTACCCCCTTTACATCGCGCCCAAACCGGAAGGTCACTATGTGGTGGGAGCGACCCAGATTGAAACCGAGGATACGTCACCAACCAGTGTTCGTTCGGCCCTCGAGCTCCTGTCGGCGCTCTATTCCATTCATCCTGCCTTTGGTGAGGCCCGCGTGCTTGAAATGGTCAGTCAATGCCGGCCGGCTTTACCCCATCATCTTCCCGAAATTCGCTGGAAGGGTGGGCGCGTGATCGAGATCAATGGGCTTTATCGCCATGGCTATCTGATGGCGCCGGCCGTCCTTGAGGCGGGTCTTCACCTCATCAAGAGGCTCCTTGAATCACCGATAGGGGACGATTGGCAGGATCAACAGCCGTGGCCTTCTATTTATCATCTAAAAGAGGCGGCTTAAGCCCTATGGAGATTACCATCAACCAGAAGCCTTTTAAGCTGCCTCAAGGCGCCTCGATTAACGAGGCGATCGAGGCCTTCGGGGCCCAGCCACCGTTTGCCATTGCGCTTAATCTGACCTTTGTCCATCGACAGCGCTATGGTGAGACCTTTCTGTCCCAAGGAGATGCCCTTGAAATCGTTCAGCCGGTGGCCGGTGGCTAAGCCGTGAGCCTTCAAACAACCCTGGATCCTTTGGTGCTTTATGGCACCTTATTTCCGAGCCGTTTGCTGCTCGGCACCGCCCAATACCCTTCACCGGTGGTCCTAAGGCAAGCGGTTGAGATCTCAGAGCCTTCCTTCCTCACGGTCTCCTTGAGGCGTCAGGCCGCCGGGCATAATGAGATCGGAGGGCAGGCTTTTTGGGACCTTCTGTCGACGCTCAAGATTCCCTTTCTTCCCAATACGGCGGGTTGTCATACGCCGGAGGAGGTTTGGACCACGGCACAAATGGCACGCGAGGTGTTTGAAACACCCTGGATCAAGCTCGAATTAATTGGTGATGACTACACGCTGCAGCCGGATACCCTTCAAATGGTCGGCGTCGCGGAACGTCTGTTGCGCGACGGTTTCAACGTGCTGCCTTACTGTACGGAGGATTTGGTTCTGTGTCGGCGCTTGGTGGACATTGGCTGCGAGGCCATCATGCCCTGGGCTGCGCCGATCGGGACCGGACGTGGTGCCTTAAATCCCTACGCTTTGAGGCTGTTGCGCGAGCGACTCACCGTGCCGATGCTGATCGATGCGGGCATTGGAAAGCCCTCACACGCCTGTGAGGTCATGGAGTGGGGTTTTGACGGCGTGCTCCTGAATACCGCGGTGGCGAAGGCCGCAGACCCTACTCGACTGGCCGCTGCCTTTAAAAAGGCCATCGAGGCGGGACGTGAAGCATTTCTCGGCGGGGCCATGATCCCGCGGGAGACCGCCGAAGCCAGTACCCCGGTGGTGGGTACGCCGTTTTGGCATCATGGTGCCCCCTAGGAGCCATGCGTCATGATGAAGACCATGGATCAAAGGGCCCTGATCGAGGCGGACACCGCCCGTTTCCTTGAGCTTTCTCTTGATGCACTCCTCGCTGGCGGACTGAAGGATGCCGAGGACCGCCATCTTCAGCAGGTTCTCGAAACCATCAAGGGGGTTCCGGCCTATAGCGCCTATCTCGACGCCCAGGGGGTTGATCCCGGGTCGATCCTGACCCTGTCAGAGGCCAAAGCGCTTCCTCTGATGACCAAATCAGCCTATATCAATGCCTACCCCCTGGCTGCGCGTTGCCAAGGGGGTTCCTTGACGCTTTGTGATCGGGTGGCTGTTTCCTCAGGATCCACCGGCGCGCCGACCTTCTGGCCCCGCTCCGTCCGCCATGAGATGGAGATTGCCGTCCGCTTTGAACAGGTCTTCAGAGATAGTTTCAGGGCCCATGAGAAAAGGACCCTCGCCGTGGTCTGTTTTCCGCTTGGAAACTGGGTCGGCGGGGTCTTCACCAGCTCTTGCTGCTGGCATCTGGCCAGAAAAGGTTACCCCCTGATGGTCGCCACCCCTGGGAATCAGCCGGCTGAGATCTTCAGAATCATCAAAGCCCTCTCCCCTCAATTCGAGCAAACAGTTCTTCTTGGGTACCCGCCCTTCGTCCGTGATGTCATTGATCAGGGCCTGAGTGCCGGTATCGTTTGGTCAGAGCATTCGGTGAAGTTCGTCTTTGCGGGCGAGGTCTTTAGCGAGGAGTGGCGATCGCAACTGCTGTTGAGAACGGGATCAAGCGCCCCAGCCTTTGATACGGCCTCCCTCTATGGAACCGCCGATGGCGGTGTCTTAGGGAATGAGACCCCCTATACCATCGCCGCACGACAGTTTTTAGCAAAGCATCCAGACATGGCCCGATCCCTTTTCGGGGAGTCTCGGTTACCCACGCTCGTTCAATATGACCCGAGTAGCCGCTATTTCGAGACGGTGGATGGAACGCTGGTCGTTTCGGGCGATAACGGGGTGCCGTTGGTCCGCTACCACATCGCCGATCGCGGAGGGCTTTTAAGCTTTGATGAGATGCAGGCCTTTTTAAAGGAGGCCGGGGCCCTTTCATTCATGCGCGAGGTGTTGGGCAGGGGTGTTCAGGTTCGGCCCTTGCCCTTGGTCTTCGTTTTTGGCCGAGAGGACTTCACGATTTCCTTCTATGGCGCCAACATTTATCCTGAAAACATCAGTGTGGGTCTTGAGCGCCCCGAATCGATTGACCAGGTCACCGGGAAGTTCATTCTTGAAGCCATCGAGGGCGTTGATGGTGCGCCGCGGCTTCGGATTACGGTGGAATGTCGTCCAAGCTGCGATGGGGCCCCTGGGCTTAAAGAGACGCTGCAACAGGCCATCGAAGTCGAACTCGACAGGCTCAACAGCGAATTCCGCCATTATGTTCCCAAGGAACGAAAGGTGCCGGAGATTGTTCTAAAACCATTCGGTGCGCCCGATGATTTTCCTTTAGGCGTCAAACACCGCTACACCCGGCGCTAAATTAAGAGGACTTCTCATGCTAAAACGGCCTCATTGGATGGTGATCGGTTTTTGGCTACACCTGGCCTTTTGGCTTCCTTCCCCGACGCTTTTGGCCGCGCCCACGACCTTTGATCTAGATCGAATCAGCAACGTGGTGGTGTTGTTCCTTGAAAACCATAGTTTCGATAATCTCTATGGCCTTTATCCGGGCGCCGATGGGATCATGAACGCCCCCCCGAAGACGCTGCGTCAACTTGATCTTGAGGGGAAGCCATACCGCAAGCTTCCACGGGTGATCAATTCCAGCAAGAGCCCACCGGAAGTGGACACACGGTTTCCTTTGGATCTTCCAAATGGGCCTTTTGCCATTAACCGCTTCGTTGAGCCAAAAGATAAGATTCCTGATTTGACCCATCGGTTTTACCAGCATCAGGCGCAGATGAACGGTGGGCAGATGAACCGCTTTGTGGCCCATACCAATGCGGGAGGACTCACCATGGGCTACTACGAGGATTCAGAGCTTCCTTTAAGGGCGTATGCGAAACGCTACACCCTTTTGGATCATTTCTTTGCGGCCGCCTTTGGGGGATCCTTCCTCAATCACATGTGGATGGCCTGCGCCTGTGCGCCATGGGAAGCGCATCCGCCGGCTTCAAATATCATTCAGCTTGCGGCAGACGGCCTCGTGACTCGCGATGGGGCCTTCACCTCGGATGGTTTCGCTGTCAACAATATCTTTCCAGCCTATGGCCCCGGTAATCTCAAGGCGAAGGGTCCTGACCGGATGCTTGCGCCTCAGCGACAGCCCACCTTGGGTGACCGATTGTCAGACCGGGGCATTGACTGGGCGTGGTTTGCGGCCGGCTGGGATGATGCCCGAAGGGGCGCTGCTGATCCCACCTTTCAGTTTCATCATCAGCCCTATACCTACTTCGAGCGCTATCGAGAGGGCACCCAAGACCGTCAGCGCCACCTTCTGGACGGCAAAGATTTCGAGGCGGCGGTGGTCAGCGGGCGGCTCCCCCCGGTCGCGTTCTATAAGCCCTTGGGGCGCTACAACAGCCATCCAGGTGAGGCGACCCTTTTGGACGGCGAGCGGCATGCGGCTGCGCTGCTGAAAAAACTTGAAAAGAGCCCTCAGTGGCCAGGCATGCTGGTCATTGTGACCTACGATGAGACCGGAGGCTTCTGGGATCATGTGGCACCTCCTCCAGGCGATCGCTTTGGTCCAGGAGGGCGGGTTCCGACGCTGTTGGTGTCACCCTTCACGATCGGTGGGCAGATCGATCACACGGTCTATGATGCGTCGGCGATCCTAAGGTTGATTGAGCGGCGCTTCCATCTACAGCCTTTAACACAGCGGGATGCGGCGGCGGAAGATCTCTCAAGCGCTCTCAGGACCAAGACGGCAGCCAGACATTAATCGATTTCCCCCATCACTATCAGGGTTTTTGTTATAGTCCTTTGCCTGATTTAAACCAAGACACCAGAGGTCCCTGTGGAATCTAATCTCGTAAAAGGTATGATCGGCTTTGTTGTTCTGATGGCCGTGGGTTTCCTGATCGTTGGTACGACCCGAGAGACACAGCAGGAAAAGGTCCAGGGAGCGTTTCTTCAGACCGCGGGCCTGTTGAACAATCTTGCCCTGTCAAAATGTTCGGATGCCGTCAAGGAAGACGTTGGGACCTATCCTTACACGCCGTCGGAATCCAATAGCGATGGTATGACTTACGTCACCTTGATCTGGAACGAGGTGGGGAATGTCAAGCGGGCCGAATGCCGCTACATCCTGGATCAGGGCATTACCCTTTTGAGGTTTGACGATCGGACCGTCATTGAGAAGACGGCGCCCCAAGGCACCCAACCGCCGGCGCCGAAGTCGGCACATCACTAAAGAGAAGGGCCCCGAAAGGAAAGAACTTTCGGGGCTTAAAGGGCACGTAGCTCAGGCCCGGCGGCGGGATTGCGGTTCTTCTGGAAGCACAATGTTAAGCTCAAGGACCTCGCGATTTTCGTCCTGCTCCATGGTCACGGTGATCGCCTCTTGACCCACATTCACATACTTTCGGACGACCTCTAAGAGGTCCCGCTGCAAATCGGCGAGATACGCGGGCTGTTGGCGCTCGCTTCGGCGCTCATGGGCCACCAGAATTTGGAGGCGCTCCTTGGCAATCGAGGCGGTTTTCGGTCTTGAGGACCGAAAATAATCCATCAGGTTCATGATTTACCTCCAAACAAGCGGCCTAGAAGGCCCTTTTTTTCCTCCTCGATGAAGCGGTGAGGAACATCTTCACCGAGATAGCGACCCACCACATCAAGATAGGCTTGACCGGCATCGCTTTGGTCATCGATGACCACCGGATTGCCGGAGTTTGAGGCATTGAGCACCGCCTTTGATTCTGGGATGACCCCAAGGAGGTGCAAAGAGAGAATGTCCTGGACATCATCGACGCTCAACATTTCCCCAAGCCTCACCCGCTGCGGAGAGTAACGGGTTAACAGCAGGAACTCTCGGATCGAGTCCTGATTGAGTTCGGCTCGGCGGGACTTGCTGGCTAAGAGGCCGAGCATCCGGTCTGAATCTCGAACCGATGAGACTTCGGGGTTCGTCACGACCACGGCGTCATCGGCAAAATACATGGCGAGATGAGCGCCGCGCTCGATTCCGGCTGGGGAGTCGCAGACAATGTAGTCAAATGTTTCGGCGAGTTCGTTGAGAACCCGCTCGACCCCTTCAAGGGTCAGCGCATCTTTATCGCGGGTCTGTGACGCTGGGAGGACAAAGAGATTCTCGCAGCGCTTGTCTTTGATGAGGGCCTGATTGAGGCTCGCTTCATTGTTGATCACGTTAACAAAATCATAGACGACCCGGCGCTCGCAGCCCATGATGAGGTCCAGGTTCCTAAGGCCAATATCGAAATCGACCACGGCGGTCCGATGACCCCTAAGGGCAAGTCCCATAGAAAGGGCGGCGCTGGTGGTGGTCTTGCCGACCCCGCCTTTACCTGACGTTACCACGATGATTCTTGCCACAAGCGCTCTCCTCGTTTTTAAAGGGTTTCAAATAATCGGTTAAAGGGGATCCACGGTCAGACTGTCGTCTTTTAGATAGACCTGAACCAGTCGCCCTTGAAGGGCGACGTCCTCATCCTCGCTGGTTCGGTAGTGCCCACCAATGGCGATCAGCTGTGCCTGAAGATCGGTACAGTAGATCCGGGCGTCGAGATTGCCCTGGACCCCGGCCAGTGCACGACCCTTGAGTGCGCCATAAACGTGGATATTGCCATCAGCCATGATTTCAGCGCCTGGGCTGACCTGTGCTATGACGATCAGGTCCCCACCTGGGGCGTAGATTCTTTGACCTGAACGAACCGGGTGGTCAATGATCTTGGTGAGCGCCGTCATCGGCCGCGGGGGCGGTAAGGGTCTTTTCGGTGGGGGCTTTGAAGTCTGCAGGCTTTCGGACCTCACTTCAGCAAGAACCGCCAGCTTTTCTCGTTGTGCGGCGGCCTGTTGGTCTTGGGAGCCGCCGCGCATTCCGACCGGCGCAAGGGCGAGCTGATGAAGGACCTTCAACAGGTCCGTGAAATCAACGCGGTCTTTCTCGCTCTCTTCAAGATCCCCAAGGTCAATAATAATGGGGGCGTTTCTGAAAAATTCCGGGGCTTTTCCAAGCTTGTCCTCCAACTGGAGGGTCACCGCGTCAAGGTCTGGTGAGAGAACCTTCAGGATCGGAAGGGTGATGGAACCCGATTTCAGTTCCACGGCGCCGGGGTGACTCATTTTGGGTGTGCTTTGATCAGACATCGAAGGTGACGTGCGTGGGCCATGAGATGATAGTCTAGGATCATTCTAACATTGCCCTAAGCTTAGGATGACTTCATTGCTTCCCCATCGATTACCCGTCCCATTCATCGCGCCGGATTATTCGAACAGTATTGTCAACCTCATGGCCTCGCTGATCGAAGGTCTGGGGGGAGAGCCCCTCGACTACCCCCCTTTGGCGATGTTGTCGCCGTCGGATGTTGCGTCTTATCGGCGGGTGGTTTTGATGGTGGTGGATGGTTTAGGGGATCACCAGCTGGAGACCCTTGGGGTCGGGAGTCGCCTCCTTGAGGCTCGCCGGGGACGCATGACGTCGGTGTTTCCATCGACCACGGCGACCGCGGTGACCAGTTTCCTCACCGGACTTGCCCCCCAGCAGCACGGCCTCACCGGTTGGCATATGTATTTTAGGGAGTTGGGTGCCGTTCTCGCCGTCCTCCCGGGCCGGCCGCGCTATGGTGGGGTGCCTTTGAGCAAGGCCGGGATTCAGGTAGCGGCATGGCTGGGTCATACGCCAGTCTTTGATCGAATTCCCCATCAAAGCCTGATGGTGACGCCGGAGGAGATCGCCCGTTCAGATTTCAATTTGGCCCATCTTGGTCAGGCGCAACTGACCCCCTTTAAGTCACTTCAGGGTTTCTTTGAGGCCATGGCCGTTGGCGTTGAAGCGCCTGATGGGCCGCGCTTTATTTACGGCTATTGGTCCAAGTGGGATCACCTCGCGCATCTTCATGGATCCATGGAGCAAAAGGTGACCGAGCATCTCACCCAATGGGATCTGGGCTTTCAGGGGTTTCTCGAGAGGATCAGTGGATCCGATACCCTGGTCGTGGTCACGGCGGATCATGGATTTATCGATACCGCCCCTGATCGTACGATTCACCTTGGCGATTACCCTGACATCGAATCCTGCCTGGTGTTGCCGCTCACCGGGGAGCCTCGTCTCGCCTATGCCCATCTTCGATCAGGGATGGCTGGCCGTTTTGAATCTCTGATCGAGCAGCAGTTGGGACATGCCGTCGCGCTGGTTCGTAGTGAGGAACTCCTTGAGGCGGGATGGTTCGGTGATGGGCTGCCCCATCCAAGGCTCAGGGACCGGATTGGCGATGTGGTTTTGATGATGCGCGATAATTACATCATCAGGGACGGCGTGTATGGGGAGCTAGAACATCTCTTGAAAGGGGTTCATGGCGGAACCACCCCTCAGGAAATGTGGGTGCCACTCGCTATCGTGGAGGCCTAAAGAGGCCGCCACGGAAAGCCCGTTATTGGAGGCTTACGGTTTTGGCGGGGGCCTTGGTCACCGGGGCCGTGTTGAGGCTTTGGAGATCTTCGTCCATCTGGCGCTCGAGCTCTTCATCCAGTGGCGGGTTGCCATCGTGGATAACAAAGTTTCTTTGCTGGAAATAGGCATTCCGGATGAATTCATAACGATCAACAGAGGCTTCATCCATGATTTTTGAGGCGCTCAGCAGGTCTGAACGCTGATCGATAATGCGGAGGGCCCCTGAACCCACAATGGCCCAGTCAGTGGCGTGCCAAACGCCGCCCCAGACCGGGTAACCCGCCATCGGATTAATCCAGTTGATCGGGTTGGCAGCGATATCGCCGGCGATCCCGAAGATCCCCCGGGGCGTGCTGGGACCTAGGAGCGGGATGATGACATAGGGGCCTGAGGGGATTCCCCAGGTGGCCAGTGTTTGGTCAAAATCCTCATTGTGTTTTGGAAGGTTCATCTTGCTGGCAACATCCACGAGGCCCCCAAGACCCACCGTGGTGTTGACGAAGAAGCGGCCAAAGTCCTTGCCTGACTGCAGGAGCTTGAATTGCAGGAGGTCATTTCCGAAAACCGTGATATCTTCCACATTGCTGTAGAAATTGGTGATGCCACGGTCGACCAATGGTGGAGTGACTTTCTTGTAGCCCGTGGCGACCGGTTTCAGAACGTAATCATCCAGCTTGTCGTTGAAGCTCTGAACCCCTCGGTTCCAGCCTTCAATGGGATCCCTTGAATCCTTCTGTGGTTCAGATGCGCAACCCATCAGGTGGGTACACATCACCACAAGGGCGACGGTGAAGGCTGGAGCTATAGGGGATCGACTCATCGGTATTCTCAAGGCCAAAAGAAGTTTCAGTCAGTGCGTCCACCGACCCATTATGGCCTCGTGGATTATAGTGACGAGGCTTAAGACCGTCACATTACGGCAATATAATAACCTTCGCTATCGCAGTCGAGCATAAATTGCTTCTGAAGGCATGCAAAATCAAGAATTTCCCATCATGGCTCGGCGATTTCGGGGGTATTTGCCCGTCATCGTTGACATCGAAACCTCAGGGTTTAATCCCCAGCAAAACGCACTGCTGGAGATCGCGGCCGTCCTCACCACGATGGACGATAACGGCCGTCTGGTTCCCGGGGTGACGGTTGCCAGCCACGTTAATCCCTTTCAAGGCTCGAAACTCGAGGCAGCCGCCTTAAGCTTCAACAAGATCGATCCCTTTCATCCTTTCCGCATCGCCCTTGATGAAAAGGAAGCCCTGCAGAAGATTTTTCAGCCCATCCGGCAGGCGGTCCGGGATATGGGTTGCACCCGAGCGATTCTGGTCGGTCACAACCCGGCTTTTGATATCGGGTTCCTGAACGCAGCCGTCGAGCGGGCGGGGGTTAAGAAAAACCCCTTCCATCCCTTCAGCACCTTTGATACCGCGACGCTGAGCGGGTTGGTCTATGGTCAAACGGTGCTGGCCAAGGCCGTTCAGGCCGCCGGCATGAACTGGGACAACAACGAAGCCCACTCGGCCATTTATGACGCGGAACAAACGGCCCGGCTCTTTTGCGGGATCATCAACCGTTGGTCTGATCTTGGCGGGTTGGCCACCCACACGTATTCCTAAAAAGGGCCCCTCAGTGGGCCTTAATCGTCGCCTCTTCGAGCATGGTTTGGAGCTCACCCTTTTCGAAAAGGTCCAACATAATGTCTGATCCTCCGACCAGTTCGCCCTTGATATAAAGCTGGGGGAAGGTGGGCCAGTTGGAATAGGTCTTCAGAGTCTCCCGAATCTCAGGGGCTTCAAAGATATTGACGTGCCCGAAGGGAACTCCGCAATGTTGAAGGATCTGGGTCGCCCGCGCGGAGAAGCCACACTGCGGGAAGGCCGGGGTGCCCTTCATATAGAGCATGACCGGGTTTTCTAAGAGCTGCGATTCGATTTCTTTGATGACGTCCATAACCAGTCCTGATGTCAGAGTGCCGCTAAAAACCCAGTAAATTTATCAGATTCTTCGGGTGAAGGAAATTGATCACCCAGCACTAAGCCGCCAAAGTCGCTTCCTTTAAGCAAATAGGCTGTCACCTCAAGGACGCTTTAATTCCATGGATCGGGTGGGTCATAATTCAATAAGATCCCTTATCGTTCAGGAGCACCATATGACTAGGATTACCCTCATACCCGGGGACGGCATCGGACCCTCTATCGTTCAAGCGGCCGTTGATGTGATTGCGGCGAGCGGCGTTAAGATTGACTGGGATCCTCAGCTGGCCGGTATGGCCGCTGTTGAGCAGGTTGCAGATCCCTTGCCGGATGCCACGCTTGAATCGATTCGCACCCATCGTCTGTGTCTCAAGGGCCCCTTGACGACGCCGGTGGGTGGGGGCTACCGGAGTGTCAATGTCACCCTGAGGCAGGCATTCAATCTTTACGCCAATGTTCGTCCAGCCATCTCCTTTGAGGGGACCCAAGCGTTATTTAAGAACGTGAACCTTCTGACGGTTAGAGAAAACACCGAGGGGCTCTACGCGGGTATCGAACACTTTATTCAGGTGGATGGCGAAAAGATCGCCGCTGAAAGTCTGGCCATCGTGACCCGGAAAGGATCCGAGAGGATCATCCGATATGCCTTTGAATACGCAAGGAAAGCCAAGCGCAAGAAAGTCACCTTGGTTCACAAGGCCAATATTCTTAAATGTACGTCGGGATTATTTCTTGAGATCGGCCGCGAGATTGCCAAAGAGTACCCGGACATCGGTTTTGATGATCGCATAATTGATGCGTGCTGCATGCAGCTGGTCATGAAGCCCGAGACGTTTGACGTTATCGTGACCACCAATCTTTTTGGCGATATCTTGTCGGACCTTGCCGCAGGTTTGGTCGGCGGCTTGGGTTTGACAGCCGGCGCTAACATTGGCGCTGATGCGGCCATTTTCGAGGCGGTTCACGGCAGCGCCCCCGATATCGCGCATAAAGGCATTGCGAACCCCTCAGCGATGATTTTAGCTGGGGTTATGTTGCTGGAGCATATAGGGGAGATGGACGCCGCTCGAAAGATCGAGACAGCGGTTCGTGATGTCATCCGGGAAGGCAACGTGGTGACGCCGGATCTTGTGGAGGATTCACCCTATGGGACCAAGGATATGACAGCCGCCATTATCGCCAAGGTCACCATGGCATGAGGATGATGTTTTCTTTATTCTTAGCGGGGCAAAAAAGGCTAAAGATGAAGAAGAGCGCCCCCATGAGGCCCACTGGGCTTGTTTGATCTTGTGGTCATGATGAGTAGAAGGACACCCGTCCGTGCGCCTTGATTATGAAACGCTGGTCTCTCTTCGGAAGCACCACCCGGCTTGGCGCCTTCTGAGGTCTGATCATGCTGAACTCATAGCAAGCTTTCTTTTCAAGGCGTTCATTGTCCCAAATCTTAGGGTCATTCCGGCGTTTGATCTCTCTGAAGCCCTCGAAGATCATCTTTTTATCTTGAGGCAACAAGGGGGTGAGACCTTGTTCCCAAAGACCGCGGCGGATTATCTTAACGATTGGGCTGAACCTGATAAGGGGTGGCTCAGAAAGTTTTATCGCCCCGGAACCGACGAGCCACAGTTTGATTTAACCCCCGCGACAGAAAAGGCCATTGCCTGGTTTGATCAGTTGAGTGAGAGAACGTTTGTCGGAACCGAGTCACGACTGCTCACGCTGGTTGACCTTTTAAGGCAGATGTCTGATGGGAGTGAAATCGATCCAACCAAGCGTTTGATGGAGCTTGAGCGTCGAAAAGCGGACATTGATGGTGAAATCGCTCGGATCAACAGCGGCGAGCTTCCCATGCTGGACGATACGGCGATTCGTGATCGATTTCAGCAATTCAGCCAGATCGCCCGAGACCTTTTGGCTGATTTTCGGGAGGTCGAATACAACTTTCGACAGCTGGATCGTCGGGTCAGAGAAAAAATCGCCCTTTGGGAAGGATCAAAGGGTGATCTCATCGAAGACATCATGGGTCAACGGGACGCCATTGGGGATTCTGATCAGGGCCGAAGCTTCAGGGCGTTTTGGGACTTTCTTCTATCGGGTACCCGGCAGGAGGAGTTAAGCCGGTTGCTGGAGACGGTCTTAGGTCTGAGCGCTGTGGCATCGCTACAGCCTGATCCTAGGATGCGCCGCATCCATCATGATTGGCTGGAGGCCGGCGAGCACACCCAGCGCACCGTGGCCCAACTCTCGCAGCAGTTGCGACGATTTCTCGATGATCAGGCGTTTTTAGAAAATCGCAGAATTATGGAGATTTTGAGGGCTTTGGAAAGCAAGGCACTGGAGTTTCGTGACGTTAAATGTCCTCAGGTCATGATGGACATTGACGAGGTATCGGTTCAGGTGGAGCTGCCCATGGAGCGTCCTCTCCATGTGCCCAGTCTCAAGACTCGGATTGAAATGGAGCATATTGAGGTCGGTCAGGCGCAATGTGATGCGGGCCTCCTGTTTGAACAAGTTCGAATCGACAGGGGGCGACTTAAACGACATCTCCTGAAAATGTTGCAGACCCGTCAGCAGGTGAGCATGCGAGAGTTGGTTGAAACCCAGCCTCTTGAGCAGGGACTTACTGAGTTGGTAGCCTATCTTCAGCTGGGGATGGAATCTTTCACGCTTCTTCAGGATGATACGGTGATCGAAACGATTGAGTGGTCTGCATGGTCCTCTGAAGGCGAAAGGGTCCTTAAGGTGGCGCGGATGCCACGCATGATTTTTATAAAATGAACATGGAAGAGTTGACCACGGAAGACACGACAAAAGAGGGCTTAGAAACCCGTCGTCATCTGGACCTTTCAGTGCTTCTTATCACGCTCTTGAAAGGCGTGGTATACCGGGAGGATCACGAGCGTTTGTGGTCCGGTCTTTTGCGCTTGCAATTCAGGGTTCGGGAGTCTGTTTCGGTGTTGGGTCTCGAACTTATCTTGGATGAGGCCGAGGGCTATGCCTTTCTCAAATCAAGACCCGACCCAGAAGAGCTCGGTGCTTATCGGCTGCCACGACTGATAGCGCGGCGACCGCTGTCCTATATGACCAGTCTTCTTTTAGCCCTGCTCCGCAAGAAGCTGGCCGAATTCGATGCCGCGGGTGGCGATACGCGACTGATTCTTTCACACCATGACATGGTGGATCTTTTGAGGGTTTTTATCCCTGAAAATACCAATGAATCCCGCCAGCTGGATCAGCTGGATACCCACATCAACCGAATTGTGGAGCTTGGCTTCCTGAGGCGACTCAAAACGGCGGAGCGTTCAAGCAACGATCTTGCCCACTTTGAGGTCCGGCGCATTTTAAAGGCCTTTGTCGATGCGCAGTGGTTGGGCGATTTTGATGCCCATTTTGAAACCTATCGCCGACAGCTGATGGAAGATACGGCTCAGCCTGAGGGGAAGGACGATGAGTGATCCGCTTCAATTGGGGTTTGATTTTCTCGCTGAAGAACATCTGTCAGGCTTTCGCTTGCAACGTCTTGAGGTGCTTAATTGGGGAACCTTCAACGGACGTGTCTGGGTGTTTGAATTAAACGGTAACAATATACTGCTGACGGGTGATATAGGCTCTGGAAAGTCCACCTTAGTGGATGCTGTGACCACCCTCTTGGTTCCCGCCCAGCGCATTGCCTATAACAAGGCCGCAGGCGCCGACAGCAAGGAGCGCTCACTCAAATCTTACGTGCTCGGCCACTTTAAGTCGGAGCGGAATGAAGAGAGTGGACTTGCAAGGCCTGTGAGTCTTCGTAACGAAAAAAGTTTGTCGGTCTTGTTGGGCGTTTTTTATAACAAAGGGTATGACCAGTCGGTAACGCTGGCGCAGGTCTTTTGGATCAAAGAGGGTCAGCCTCAGCCTGCCCGATTTTTTGTTGGGGCCGAGCGGGAGCTCACGATCGCCGGAGATTTCGCCGGGTTTGGAGGAGACATTTCAAGGCTCAAGAAGCGCCTTCGGAGCCTGGGCGCCGAGATTGAAGAGACCTTTCCAAAATACGGGAGCTGGTATCGCAGGCGGTTCGGAATTGAGAACGAACAAGCCATGGAGCTTTTCCATCAGACGATTTCAATGAAATCAGTCGGTAATCTGACGGAGTTCGTCAGACTTCACATGCTTGAAGCGTTTGAGGTCGAGCCTAGGATGGAAGCTCTGATCCGTCACTTTGACGATCTCAACCGCGCCCATCTTGCTGTGGTCAGGGCCAAGCAACAGGTTGAACGGCTGACCCCGCTGGTTCAGGCATCGAGGCATTATGGCGCTGTCATGGAAGAGGTGATGCAGCTCCGAGAATGCCGGAGCGGGTTGGGTACTTTCTTTGCTGAAATGAGGTTAGATCTCGTTCTCAAACGACTATCTGACTTGGAGCTCGAATGGCTAAAGCAAGAGGCTAAGGTCAAGAAGGCCGATCTTGAGCGGCAACACCAGCAGATCAGGCTGGATGAGGTTCGTCGGGCCATCATGGAAAACGGTGGTGATCGGCTCGAGCGATTGGCGCTTGACATCAAGCAGCGGGAAGGCGTCCGTGATGCCCGGAAAGCAAGGGCTGTGCGCTATGCTGATCTCCTTGAGTCGCTTGATGAGACGATGCCCCGCTCTCAAGATGATTTCCTAGGACAGCTCCAGACGTTTCGTGAGCTCCGTGAGCATGAAAAAAATCAAGAGCAGGCGCTGCAGAACGACCAGACCGAGGAAGAGGTCCATCTTCGACAGGTTCGTGACGAGCACCGCCTGATTGACGTCGAGATCAGCAGCCTTAGAAAGCGTCGAAGCAATATCGATCTTCGCCAGATTGAGATTCGAACAGCGCTTTGTTTGGCTCTCAACATTCATGAAACCGATATGCCCTTTGCCGGTGAATTGATCCAGGTGCGTGATGAGGAAAAAGACTGGGAGGGGGCCGCAGAAAGGATACTTCGTGGGTTTGGTTTATCGTTGCTGGTCCCGGAGGCCCACTATGCGTCCGTGGTCGAATGGGTGGATAGAAGCCACCTCAAAGGCCGGTTGGTTTATTTCAATGTGAGAACGCGTCGACCGGGTGAGATGCCCGCGTTGTCAGGCCGCTCGTTGGTCAGAAAACTGGCGGTTAAGCCTGATGCGGTCTTCTATGATTGGCTTGATCGTGAGCTGGCGCATCGCTTTGACGTCGCTTGTTGTGACTCTGAGGAGGCTTTCCGCCGAGAGCCTCGAGCCATCACCATGAGGGGACAAATCAAGGACCCCAGCGGTCGACATGAAAAAGATGATCGCCACCGAATCGACGATCGAAGCCGCTATGTTTTGGGTTGGACCAATGTGGCGAAGATTGAGGCGCTGGAATGGGCCCGTTCCGAACTTGAGCGGCGTATGGGTGCAGTGGGGGCCCGCATCAGTGAGATCCAGGGCGCCAGACGACGAATGGAGGGGAGACTCCATGCCCTCGCAAGGCTTGAGGAGTTTCAAGATTATGAAGAGCTCAACTGGGAGATGGTGGCACGCGATATCGGGCATCTTCAAAAAGACTATGAAACGCTCAAAAAAGCGTCCGATGTGCTCAGGATTTTGGAGCAACAATTAACAGAAGCCCAGCATCAGCTGGCGCAAGCAGATAGCCAATTGATCGCAGCGAGGGATCGCCGTTCAAGATTAGAAGCCAGAAGAGAGGACCATCAGCTCATTTTGAAGAGCACGCAAGCGCTTCTTCTGGGGGCTTCGCTTCAGGATGCAACCCGCGAGCGGCTAAAGGTCCTGGTCGAGGAGGCGCTCTTTCAGAAGGAGGTCACCCTTGAGGGCTGTGGGCCCCGAGAGCAAGAGGTCCGAACAAAGATACAAGAGCGCATCGACAGTAAGGACAGCACGATCAAGGTGCTCAGCGAGAAACTGGTTCGCTGGATGACCGAATTTAATGAGCTATTTAAGCTGGAGACGATGGAGATTAACCCGGCTCTTGAGTCTCGATTTGAGTATGAACGGTTGCTGGATCAGTTGGAGAAGGACGACCTTCCACGATTCCTTGAGCGGTTCAAGGAGATGCTCAACGTGAATACCATCAATGAAATTGCCCATTTCAATGCGCAGTTGTCGAAAGAGCGCGAGACCATCAGGGAGCGGATAGAGCGAATCAATCAATCGCTGACACAAATCGATTACAACGACGGACGTTACATACGCCTTGAGGCCATGCCGACGATGGATCCCGAAATACGGGGGTTTCAGTCGGATCTCAGGGCCTGTACCGAGGGGACTCTTTCGGGTACCGAGGACAGTCAGTATTCTGAAACGCGTTTTGTTCAGGTTAAGAACATCATCGATCGGTTTAGGGGGCGGGAGGGGCTTTCAGATCAAGACCAAAAATGGACAGACAAAGTAACGGATGTTCGCAACTGGTTTACATTCGGAGCGAGTGAACGCTGGCGCGAGGACCATGCAGAATATGAACATTATGCAGATTCTGGGGGCAAGTCCGGGGGCCAAAAGGAAAAGCTAGCGTACACCATTCTTGCCGCAAGCCTTGCTTATCAGTTTGGCCTTGAGTGGGGAGCCTTGCGCTCACGGTCTTTTCGATTTGTTGTCATTGATGAGGCGTTTGGTCGGGGTTCAGATGACTCCACCGAGTATGGGTTAAAGCTTTTTCGGAACCTCAATCTGCAGCTCTTGATTGTGACGCCCTTGCAGAAGATTCATGTCATTGAGCCGTTCATCGCAGGCGTTGGTTTTGTTCACAATGAGGGGGGTAAGGATTCACAGATCCTGAACCTCACGGTGGAGGAATACCATGATCAAGAGGGGCTTTTCATGGATGATAGGCAGACGCCCCGCGCTGAAAGCGCTCCAGAAATCCACTGATGTGGACCCAGCCTGACGATTTAAAGCGGCAGGTGCAAAGGCTTTGGGACCGTGGCGTCCTGCCGCGTGAAGTCATCACTGGGGGCCGTGGCTTTCCTTTGAAGCTCAGCTTCAAGGGCCCTAGTTCGAAGGATCTCACCGATGGATTTGAGGGGGTTCGCGATGGAGTTTTGAGCCTGCGCAGTGTAAAGGCGTATCGCCTCTGCTGGCGTGAGGTTCGACACCGGGTTCATGGGCAGCAATCCATACCCCATGAAGTCTGGATAGATAGCCTCAATGAGGCCCTGACCCATCTTGGAAAACAGAGGGAGGCGGCCATTCTTCGGGGGCTGCTGAACGACACCTTAGGGATGCTCCCTGAGCTCATGCCATGGCTTGAGCATCGGCCGTTGTTGGCGTTGAGCCTCTCAGATGATTGGCGGCGTTTGCTCCTTCTCGCGCAATGGATTAAAGATCATCCAAGGCCTCACATCTACCTTCGTCAGATTGATGTCCGGGGGGTTGATACCAAGTTTATCGAGGCCCACCGTGGGATACTTGGGGAATGGATCCCATGGATTATGGCAGATGGGGTGGGTCGATCGCCGGTCAGGGCCAGCCATTTCACCCTCGACCTTGGCTTTCTTGAAAAACCGGCGCGGGTGAGATTTCGAAGCCTTGATCCTCACCTAAGACTGCTGAATGTCCCCACGCCAAACCCCGACATGACGTTAGATAGTGAAACATTTTCTTGTCTTGATATCGAGGTCTCGCGGGTTTTTATCCTTGAAAATGAAATTAACTTTTTAGCTTTTCCGCCAGTACCCCAATCGATGGCTATTTTTGGTGCGGGCTACGGTTTTGAAGCGCTCTCAAAGGCGCACTGGCTTCGTGCATCGGCGCTTTATTATTGGGGCGACATTGATACCCATGGCTTTGCCATTCTTGATCAGCTGAGGGCATACTTTCCAGACGTTATCTCGATCCTGATGGATCGGGAAACCTTATTGGCTCATGAGGCGCATTGGGGTCAAGAACAAAGTCCAACGCACGCCGATCGTGAAAGACTGAGTCCAGAAGAGCAGCAGCTGTACCAAGATCTTCGTTATGACCTTTTTGGGGAGAGGCTTCGCCTTGAGCAGGAACGCATAGGTTACCAGTGGGTCTGTCAGGCGATTGATCAACTGATGCATACAAGGCGTTAAAATACGACTCCTTTTTTCTAAAAAGCCACCCTTTGAGAAACAGCAGATAAGTCGCTTTTCTTGGAGGGATACCCGAGCTTAGCGGCTACCATCAAGTCCATGCTCATAAATAACGTTGGGGTGCCGGTAGCACGAACAATTAAAATCGATCCGGTACCCTCGCCCTGCGTTTAACATTTTTAGCACATCGCTATATGCCTCATAAACTATCCTCCTCATTGCGGTCAGTTGCAGCTTCAAACACTACTACGCCCCTGACGCCTGATCAAAAGAACTTTAACCGCCTCATTAAGCAAATTGAGACACGCAGGACCCGGTTAACCGATTGGAATGACGTGATCCCTCTGTTTCGCCATGACTATGCTCGGGATCTTCATCCATTGTTCGAACAGGAAATGGAGCTCAAGGGCAAACTTGCCGAACGTCTTGATGGGGCTTATGACCAAGAGGGGTTGACGAAGCGAGAGCGAGACAAGCTGTCTCAGATCATCATTGATCTGGTTTTGAATGCGCTTGAGTTTGACGATCAGAATGATGCGCTGAAAGCGCTTTACAACAAACACAGTCGTTCGGATTTTGATGAAGAGGAAAGCGATCATCTGGATTTTATGAGGGCTATGTTGGAGGAAAGCTTAGGCGTTGATCTCGGCGGCGATGTAGATCTTCGATCCCCCGAGGCGGTCTTTGAAAAGATTCAGGAACAAATTCATGCTCAGGAAGAGCTTGGGCCAAAACGCAAACCCCGAAAAAAATCGGCCAAGCAAGAGGCCAAAGAGCAGTTTATGGAGGAGGAATCACAGCAGCTCAAACAGTCAATTCGTGAAATTTATCGCAAGCTAGCCAGTGCTTTGCATCCTGATCGTGAGGCGGATCCTCATGAAAGAGAGCGTAAAACGATGTTGATGCAGCGTGCCAATGAGGCCTATCAGCGAGGTGCGCTGCTGGAACTCCTCGAGCTTCAACTTGAGCTTGAGCACATAGACTCGGCTCATCTGGCCACCATCACGGGTGACCGCATCAAGCACTACATCAAGATTTTAAAAGAACAGCTCTTCGAGTTAGACAGCGAAGTCCAGCGGATTGAGCATGGGATCATGATGGAGTTTGGCTTATCGCCCTATAAAAAACTATCGCCAGGAGGTCTGATGAGCCTTCTTGTAAAAGATGTTGCAAAAACCAAAACCAAGGTGTTGTCGCTGCAGAGCGATATTGACATGACGGCGGAGCCAAAGCGGTTAAAGGCGTGGTTGCGAGGCATTTCTCATCAGCCATCACCGTCAACCTTTGATTTCGGCTTTTAGTTTTTTTGCGTATCTGGCTTTTTGGGTTAGCCCATTGATGGGCATAGTCAAAAGCTACAGAATGAAATGGATGAAAGTCCCCATCGCCTAGTGACCTGCGACTCCGCCCTCTCACAGCGGCAACAGGGGTTCGAACCCCCTTGGGGACGCCAATAAAATCAATGGGTTTGCGATCCTACTTGAGCGCCACTTGTCGCACAGGAGGGCTTGGGGGGGGTTGGGGGGGGTGACTCCACCGGGGACGGTTTTAGCGCAGGGCAAACCAAACCCCCCGTCCACCGCCGTGCCGGGTCCGCGTGCCGCCCTT
>Ga0136642_1000268_pt1 | contig 30423 bp, 28 predicted proteins | sample LowCatLa1302831Y_FD_115313 | JGI IMG/M metagenome (GOLD analysis project Ga0136642, IMG submission 115313) | Freshwater microbial communities from Lower Cathedral Lake, Yosemite National Park, California, USA - 13028-31Y | ecosystem: Environmental > Aquatic > Freshwater > Lake ... | reverse complement strand
TTGCCGCTGGGCTGGAAAAAGATCTCGACAGTTTTTATCCAGCGACGGATCCGGAGCGGGCGGCCCGCTTCTCCGCCTCACTCGTCGAGCGAACCGCCGCCGTCGTTGCGGCCACCGATGACGATGCACTTGGTATGAAGAGTCGTCGCCTGTCCGTGGCCTGCGCACGCTTGCGGGAAGCCGTCGCGGCGGCCGACCGGAGCCTCGATGATGAGACCATCGTGCTGCTCCAGGTCCGTTTGGCTGACGCGGGGGCCGCACTGGCATCCTTCGCGGCCGCCCTCGAAGGCTCACGCGCCGGTATGGATTCGGCTTCGGGGCAGGTCTCCAGTCTCTTTCGTTCCGTCTCCGAAACAGCTCGCCAATGGACCAAAAAGGCAGCGGGCTTGACCACTGAACCGAAGCCCCGCTGAGGGAACAGGCTTGCGGCGGACCCCGGTAGCGGGGATAGGTGAGGGACTTTACCCGCCATGGCTGACCCGACCGACAAGATGGAATCCATCATCAACCTGTGCAAGCGCCGCGGGTTTGTTTTCCCTTCCTCCGATATCTACGGTGGCTTCAATGGCTTTTTCGACTACGGCCCGCTCGGCGTTGAGTTAAAAAATAACATCAAGCAGGCCTGGTGGCAGGATTTCGTCCACCGCCGCGATGATATCGTCGGTCTCGACTCCTCGATCATCCATCACCCGACGACCTGGAAGGCCTCGGGGCACATCGATAATTTCACCGACCCGCTCGTCGACTGTAAGGAGTCGAAGATGCGCTACCGCGCCGACCAGTTATTCTTCGCCCCGGTGCGTGTCGCGGGCGAGACCATCGGCTACGTCTCCGTGCTCGAAGATGATGGTATGCAGGCCAAGGCCGACGAAATGGCCAACGACATGAAGCGTAAGCTCGCCAAGCAGGGCGCACTCGAGCCGGTCGTGCTCAAGGATTACACCGAATCTAAGCCCGAGGAGCACGCGCTGATTCCGTCACCCGCCACCGGCAAGCCGGGTTCGCTCACGCCCCCTCGCTCGTTCAACATGATGTTCCAGACGTATGTCGGCGCGATGCAGGATGCCTCCGCGACCGCTTACCTCCGCCCAGAGACGGCCCAAGGCATCTTTATCAATTTCAAGAACGTCGTCGACACGGGCCGCGTGAAACTCCCTTTCGGCATTGCCCAGATCGGCAAGGCGTTTCGTAACGAAATCAACCCACGCAACTTCATTTTCCGCTCCCGTGAGTTCGAGCAGATGGAGATCGAATACTTTATCTCCCCGGCCGCAGATTGGGCCACGGCTCACAAAGAGTGGATTGACGGTTGTCTCGCTTGGTTTGAGTCCATCGGCATCCCCCGCGAAAAGCTTTCCCTCTACCCGCACCCAACCGAGAAGCTGGCCCACTATTCGAAGGGCACCACGGACATTATGTTTGAGTTTCCGTTTGGCGTGCAGGAACTGCAGGGCGTTGCTGCCCGCGGCGACTTCGATCTGACCCAACACAGCAATGTTTCCGGCCAGAAACTCGACTGGTTCGACGAGGTTGCCAAGGCCCGTTATATCCCGCACGTCATCGAGCCTTCCGTGGGCGTGGACCGCGTGTTCCTAGCTTTGCTGACGACGGCCTACCATGAGGATGAGGTCGAGGGCGAGAAGCGTGTCGTGCTTCGTCTGCCGGCCCGCGTGGCCCCGTTCAAGGCCGCCATCTTCCCGCTGGTGAAGAATAAGCCCGAGCTCGTCGAGCGCGCCGAAGCGCTCTACCGCCGCCTGAAGAAGCGCCATAATGTCTTCTATGACGCCGCGGGGGCCATCGGTCGTCGTTACCGTCGTCAAGATGAGATCGGTACGCCTTACGGCATCACGATTGACTTCGAGACCATTGAGAAGGACGCCGGCGTCACGGTCCGAGATCGCGACACGCTTGCCCAAGTCCGCATGACCGAGGACGATTTGGTCCGCTTTCTCGACGATAAGGTTAACGGCTGACCTTCGGGCTCGCCGCTAAATCTTCCGCCAGTTTGGCCAGGCGTCGTTTCCCGCACAGGGAGGCGGCGATGGCCAAGTTTTGGAGGCCTTGCGGAAGGTGCGCGAGGTATTCAGGGCGCCCCTTCTTATTTCCCAGGAAGCCGTAGGCCCCGCATGCCTGCAGGAGGCGCTGAGTGGCGGCGACATGGAAATAATAAGAGAATTCGTCGCTCGAACCATTCCAGCCGGAGACTTCGCGTGCGTGGTCTTCGATTTCAATGCGCCAGAGGTCCATGTCCGTCCGGCGGAGATAAGGATCAAAGGCGAGCGAAGCGAAATCGTAGAACATGCAACCTTGGCGCATGCCTTGGAAGTCGATTAACCAAGCTTGATTGTCGCGCACCATGATGTTCTGCGACTGGAAGTCGCGGTGGATGATGACGGGGGACTGGGTGCCTAAGTCCTTCGCGAGTGAAGCCATTTCGTCGAGCACGCCCCGATCGACCTTGCGGCCAGCAATGACGTTGTCCTGGAAGTATTGGCGTTCCCACTGATAGAGGTTCGGACCAAAGGATTCCATCAAGGCAATGCCCGAGGTGGCGAGGGCTTCGGCGCCGTGCCGATGAATCGCGGCAACTTGTTCGAGCGCCGAGGCCACCGCGCTCCAGGGGAACTCCGTGCCTTGGGCAAGCGACCAAAGATCCGTCGAGCCGAGGTCTTCTAGGATGAGAACACCGGCGTCTTTGTCCTCGGCGATCACGGCCGGGATGTTAGCGCCAATTTTATCCCGGAGTACCGTGGCCAGGCTGCCGTAGATCAGATTCTCCGGACGGGTGTCATCATATACACATAGGATAGCGGCTTCACCGGCGGCGTTGTGCACGCGGTTGAATTTTCGACCCGATCCACCTTTGAGAACTTCACCGCCTTCGGTGAGCACATAGCCATGTGCCTTGGCGGCGTCCGCGGGCGAGATTGCGCCGCGGATTGGCATCTCCTGTAGCGCTTTGATTGCTTGGTATTCCTCGACGGTGCCGAGGTCATGCCAAGCGGCCGAGCCGTCGAGATAGCCTTGGATACTCCCCGCTTGGGCTTGGATGCGACGGAGGAAATGTTCGACGAGCGATTCGACGGTGGCGGGTGTGCCGAGCACGAAGGCCTTGGTTGCAAAGCAGATACCTGTATATTGATAACTGGCGTCGGTCTTGCCGAGGCGGTCGCGCATGTCGGTCACGGTGCCTTCGTCGGTGATGCGGACATTGCGGTTGGGGCCCTGTTCGCGGACGACCAGCGTGACTTCGCCGCCGTTGTCACGATGATGGGTATAAGCCGCCGCCATATCGCAATCGGAGAGGATGTCTCCGTTCCAGATGAGTAAATCCGTATCCTGGTCGCCGAGTAAGCTGGCGATATTCGCCAGACCTCCTCCGGTCTCGAGAATCACAGGTTCATACACGAGCTTCACTTCGGCTTCGCCGTACTTGCCGTCGGGGAACACTGCGGTCCAGGCCTCCGGACAATGGTGCGTATTGATGATGAAGCGGCGCGTGCCGGCGGCGCGGAGTTTATCCATCGCTTGGAATACCATCGGCCGGCCGCCGATGGGGAGGAGGGGCTTGGGGCAATTTTCCGTGAGGGGGCGAAGGCGCGTGCCAAGGCCGGCTCCGAGAATGAAGGCGGTACGGGGGAAGTCAGACATGGGAAAGTTTAGAGCAGGCGGGGCAGATGCCGTAGACCTCCATAATATGGGTCAAGTCGGCGTAGCCACGCTGGTGGGCCGCGGATTCAATCCGGCCGCTGTCGCAGCCCGGTAGGCGCTCGATGCGGCCGCACCGGCGGCAGATGACGTGATGATGGTGGTGACCAGGCGAAACGAGGGCGTACAGGCTGCGACCGCGCTCCAGGGGGTGGCGCTGGACAATCCCAGCCTCATCCATCGCGCCGAGGCTTCGATAGACCGTGACGAGGTCGAGCTTGTCGTCGCCCGCGCCCGTATGGATTTGTTCTGCGCTCAGGGGATGCTTGGCTCCGGCGAGTACCTTGAGCATGGCGAGCCGGGGCGCTGTCACCCGCATCGATTTTTCCTTCATGCGTGAGACGGCCGCCTCGACACGATCATTGCCGCCTTCTCCGCAGCAACCCTCGTCATGGCGGTGGGCCTGGGACATGTCCCGTAGGTTTGGGGTCGTTTATGACGAGGCAACAACGAATGGCCACTTGCCTCCCGCCCGGGTCTGGATTGGCTGGGGATAGCCCATGTCCGACCGTCCGGCCAAGTCCAACATCCCTCACGAGCTCTGTCCCGTCGTGGCGAGTGACTTCGTGTCCGGTCAGCCATTTGAGCTGGAGCTCGGCGGGGTTCTCCCCTCCGTCACCCTCCGCTACGAGACCTACGGGACACTGCTGCCGGATAAGTCTAATGCGATTCTGGTGCCACATGCTCTGAGCGGCGATCACCACGTCGCTGGTCGCTACGCCGCCGAGGATGCCAAGCCTGGCTGGTGGGACTGTTTTGTGGGTCCGGGCAAGGCGATCGACACCAACCGATTCTTCGTTATCGGTATCAATTGTATCGGGGGTTGTCGCGGGTCGACTGGCCCCATTTCATCCGACCCCCGCACGGGACAGCCCTATGGCGGTTTCTTCCCCGAGATCACCTTGGGTGATATTGTCCGTGCGCAGCGCCTCGTGATCCGCCACCTCGGCATCACTAAATTGCATGCGGTCGTCGGTGGCTCAATGGGCGGCATGCAGGCGTTAATTTGGTGCGCGGATTATCCCGCCGAGGTCGGCCGTATCGCCGTGCTCGCTGCCGGCCTGAGTCAGTCGCCGATGGCTATCGCCTTGAATGCGGTTTCCCGTGCCTGCGTGGAGCGCGACCCGAATTTTCGCGGAGGGCATTATGCTCCGGGTGAAGGCCCCGAGTCCGGCCTCGCAGTGGGTCGCATGTTGGCCCACATCAGCTACCTATCCTCCGCCTCCTTTGAACAGAAGTTCGGTCGGGCCAAGGTTCCGGGCGCTCGCCATGGCGACCCCGTGCACTGGCAGGTGGAGAGTTACCTCGAGTACCAGGGACAAGCTTTTGTGCGCCGTTTCGACGCCAATAGTTGGCTGCGCATCACGCGTGCGGTCGATCGTTTTGACATGACGGCCCGTGCCTCTTCCGGCTCCCTGTTCACCCAGGACGGCCCGGACGTACTTGCGATTGGTTTTTCAAGTGACTGGCTTTATCCGACCAGTGAATTGCGTATGCTGCTCGCCGCCGCCACCGCGGTGGGCGTTAATGCGGCTTACCATGAAGTCGTCACCGACGCCGGCCATGATGGCTTCCTGTTGCCAGACACGGGCCTCACGGTCCGTTTGCACGCCTTCCTGGGTTGATCAGAGCAACGGTGCGATGACCTTCGAGACGCTCTCGACCATGCGTCCGGACAAGGTGCGGCTTCGGCGATAAAGGTCTTCGGTGAACTGCGTCGATTCAGCTTCGAGCGAGGCGATAAAGGAACTCACTTCAGCGATGGCCTCCGTGTCGCGGACAACGGCGCCAATCTCGTAGTTCAGAAAAAGTGATCGCATGTCGAGGTTGGCTGAGCCGACGACAAGTTGCTCGTTGTCTACGATGACCAGCTTGGCATGCAGTACGTCGGGCTTGAAGAAGTATATCTCCGCCCCGGCTTCCCGAAGGGTGCGGAGGTACCAGCGACGGGCGAGATCGAGCAGACGGTGATCGGAGCGACGCGGGATGAGGATGCGCACCTTGCGCCCCGCCTGCGCCGCCGTCACTAGCAGGGAGAAAAGCACTTTGTCTGGCACGAAGTAAGGCGTGACGACGGTAATCGACGACATGCAGTTCGAGAATAAACGGACGTAACAATCCCAGAGCGGATCCTGCTCGCAGTCGGGACCGGAGGCGACGACTTCCACGCGTGCGGCGCCGATGGCCGGTGCGCGTTCGCGCAAGAACCTGGCGAAACTCATCGGGGTTTCATCGGTTGCCTGACACCAGTCAGCGATGAACACCCGCTCAAGGGCGGCAGCGGAAGGCCCTTCAATCAGGAAAGAACAGTCGCGGAAGCGTCGGTTCGACGGCTCGCGACCCATATATTTTAAGCCGAGGTTCTGACCGCCGATGACGGCCGCCGCTCCGTCAAAGACGGCGATTTTACGATGGTTACGCCAATTGGCAGATCCCTTGCCTTGGGTTGGCAAGACTGGGTTGAATGTGGCGACCAGGCCTCCCGCACGTTTCAGCGGCCGGCAGAGTCGCAAGGGTATCCCGAAACTACCGATGGCATCAACCAGGAGTCGCACTTCAATGCCTTCACGGGCCCGAGCGGTGAGTAGGCTAATAATTTCCTTACCCACGGCGTCGTTCTCAAGGGCATAAGTAGAGATGCTGATGCGGCGGCGTGCGCCGCGAATCTGGGTGCGCAGCGCCTCGAGCGTATCGCGGCCATGGCGATCTCCCAGGAGTTTGAAACGGTTGCCGCCAAAATCCGGCTCGTCGCTGAGGCGCCAGGCCACGCGATTGACCTCTTTCTTGGCCTCGGCCAGCGATGAGTGCTTCCGTCCACCGAAGAGGAAGAAGAGTAACGCGGTCGGGATAGGCAGGAGATACGCCAGCGGTCCCCAGATCAGGAGATAAAGAAAACTGATGCGCGCCCGGAGGACTCGGAAGAGTACGTAAACCTGGCAGAGTGTCTTCGCCGCTAGCATCACGTTGATGTGCACGTAACCGAGCCGGTCCGCTAGGAAGAGCAGGGCGGTACCAGCTAGGGCGATACCCGCCCCGCGTGTCAACCGGCCGTATCCTTGGAACCGAACCATGCTTGAATTCTATAACCTTAGGTCACGGATGGGCACAAAAAAAGACCCCGGTTGCCCGGGGTCTGTTTGGTTCCTGTGAAGGACGGCTTAGTTTCCGGCCTTGTCGAGGAGGTCGCCGAGGCTGTTGAAGTCTCCGCTGCCCGACGAGGACGACGAGGAGCCGCCGGCCGAGGGGGCAGGGGCGCCACCGGTCGAAGGACCCTTGATGCGGTCGTAGCTGGAGATTTCCGCCTGGAGGCGTTCGGCGTCGTAGTTCGCGGCCTTGATCGAGAGACCGATGCGGCGGTCTTCCTTGTCGATTTTGATGACGCGAGCGGTGACATCCTGACCGACTTTGACGACATCCTTGACGTTCTCAACGCGCTGTTCGGCGAGCTGGGAAACGTGGACAAGGCCGTCGATTTCGTCGGAGAGTTCGATGAAGGCACCGAAGTTCGCAATCTTGGAGACCTTGCCGTTGACGAGGTCGCCGATGCGGTACTTGCGGTCGATTTCGCTCCACGGATCGGTCTGGGTCTGCTTGACGCCCAGGGAGATGCGCTGCTGGTCGACATCGACGTCGAGCACGATGGCTTCCACGTCGTCGCCCTTCTTCATGACTTCGGCCGGATTGTTGATGCGGCGGGTCCAGCTCATGTCGGACACGTGCACCATGCCGTCGATGCCATCTTCCAGTTCGACGAACGCACCGTAGTTGGTGAGGTTGCGCACCTTGCCGCGGACGCGAGCGCCCACGGGGTAGTTGTGGCGAACCTTTTCCCAAGGATTGGTTTCGAGCTGGCGGATACCGAGCGAAATCTTCTGTTCTTCCTTGTTGAAGTTGAGGATGACCGCATCGACTTCCTGGCCGACCTTGAGGATATCAGAGGGCTTCTGGACGCGCTTGGTCCAAGAGAGCTCGGAGACGTGGACGAGGCCTTCGACGCCGCCTTCGATTTCGATGAACGCACCGTAGGCGACGAGGTTGACGACTTTGCCGTGGACCTTCTGGCCGACGGGGTAGCGCTTCTCGATGCCTTCCCAAGGATTGGGCTGGGTCTGCTTGAGGCCCAGGGAGACGCGTTCGCGCTCGCGGTCGACTTCGACGACCATGACAGTGATTTCTTCACCGACCTTGACGACTTCGCTCGGGTGACCGATGCGGCCCCAGGACATGTCGGTGACGTGCAGCAGGCCGTCGAGACCATCGAGGTCCACGAACGCGCCGTAGTCGGTGATGTTCTTGACGACACCACGACGGATAACGCCAGGCTTGACCTCTTCGAGGAGCTTGCGACGGCTTTCGCCGCGCTGTTCTTCGATGAGCTCGCGACGGGAGACGACGAGGTTCTTCTTCTCTTTGTTGATCTTGATGATCTTGAAGTCGAAGGTCTGGCCCACGAACTGTTCGAGGCTCTTGGGCGGGTTGACGTCGATCTGCGAGGACGGCATGAAGGCGTCGACGCCGACGGAGACGATGAGGCCACCTTTGACGATGGACTTGACGCGGCCCTGGACGATGGAGCCTTCCTGGCAATTGGCTTCGATGCTTTCCCACTTACGGATTTGTTGGGCGCGATCGTAGGAGACGGTCGGGGTGCCGTCCTTGTTTTCAAGCTTCTCGAGGTAGACTTCGAGCTGCATGCCGACCTGGATTTCGGCCATGTCGGGGAATTCGCCCTGAGGGATGAATCCTTCGGATTTGCCGTTGATGTCTACGATGACGAATTTGTCGTCGCGGATTTCGGTCACCGTGGCGGAGATGACTGAGTGTGCTTTGAGCGCGCCGAAATTAGAATCGGCGAGCAGTTTTTCCATTAGGCTCATATTGTTTGGACTGTTTGTCCTGGTCGTCGCGGAGGACGGTTCCAGGGTTTGGTTGTGTTTTGGATTTTCCCTCGGGAGGTTCCGCAGACAGATGTCGGCGGGCCAGAAGGAAGGTTTAACGAACCGTTTCAACGGGTCGCTGGCAAGCGGATTTATTACCCGGCTGGGCGGGGGTGGGGCCGGTCGCCCTTATTTCTGGGCTGGCCGGACGCGGGCGGCGTATTCCCCGATCCCGGCCGCTACCGAATCAGCGATTTTCTGACGGTAAGCCCCATCGGCAATCTGGGCTCCTTCCTTCTGGCTCGAAATAAAGCCACCCTCGACCAGTACCCCGGGGCAGGAGAGGGGTCGCAGGACGGCAAAGCGGGCCCGACGGACGCCGCGATCCTCGGCACCAGTGGCGGCCAAGACTCGTCGTTGGATGCTCCAAGCGAGGGCCATGTTGCCCCCGTCGAAGCGGTTGCCAGGTTCCGCGGCGGTGCTGGCTTTGGCTTTGCCGCTATTGGTGGAGCGCTGGCCGGCCGGCGTGAGGCAGTAGGTCTCAATGCCCGAACTGGTGGAGTCCCCCGCTCCCGCTCCATTGTAATGGAGGCTGATAAAAAGGTCCGCTTTGTAGCGAGCCGCCAAGTCCGGACGGTCGTCGAGATCGACGAAGACATCTTTCACCCGGGTGAAGATCACTTCGAAGCCCTGCTTCTCCAGGGAAATCTTGAGGCGGGCGGCTGTATCCAGGGTGGCCGCCTTTTCGCTATAGTGGAGCGGCAGGTTAATCTTACCCGGGTCTTTGCCGCCATGGCCTGGGTCGATGACGATGCGGTGGACGGCGGTGGCCGCCCGCGGCGGGCCCCAGAAGAGCGGGACGAACACCTTGTCGTAATCGAGTCGCGAGATGGTGAGGTGGTTGCGTAGTGAACCGATCGAGTCTTCGAGCATGACCTTCACGCCATCCACGAGGACATACTCGCGGTTGTGTTCGGCATAGAGGCCGATACCGCCTTTGACGCCGTGGCGTTCCGATTCCGCTCCGTCGCCGCGCTGCCGGTCCAGCTCGCGCAGGCCGAGCTGGCGCACGGAGTCGCCGAGGTAATAGCCCGTCGAGGCGGCCGAGACCTGTGCGGCCGCAGCCAGACTCAGGAGTATCGCCGCAAACCGCCGCACGTGATTATTCGGCGTCGTTCTCGCCGTTATCCACCGCAGAGTCGTCTTCGCCGTCTTCTTCACCCGGCGTTTCGTTGTGGACAAGCTTACGCTTGTTCTGCTGAACGGGCGTCAGGCCGACGACAATGGCGCGACCGCTCCGCTTGGGCTCATTGTCGCGCGTGCTGATATGCGAAAGGGCTTCGATCGCCTTGGTGATCGTGGCGATGCCAATTTCCGGGTGCTCGAGCTCGCGGTAACGATACTGGAGCAGGAGTTTGATCTTGTGACCGTGGAACAGGAAGTTCTCGGCGCGGCGGACTTTGATGAAGAGATCATGCACATCGATACGCGGACGGAGTTTGATCTCCTTCACTTTGGTCGCGGTCTTCTGGTGCTTATGCTTCTTGGCTTCTTCGTAGAGGTACTTGCCGTATTCCTGCAACTTGCAGACGGGAGGCACGGCGGTCGCGGCGATCTCGATGAGGTCGACGCCAAATTCGCGAGCGAGGTCGAGGGCCTGTTGCGTAGCCATGACGCCCATCATTTCGCCTTTCGGAGAGATGACGCGGACTTCGGTCGCCCGAATGCGGTCGTTGCGCTTGGGTCCCTTATCCTCTTTGCGGAAGTTGCCGCGTTGCTGGGCCGAATTATTATTCTTAGGCCGGGGACTCTTAGGACGGTAGGGTGAAGGCATTAGGTAGCTGCGGAGTTATCTCCCGAACAAACTCCCCGTTTCAGGGCTTTGATTCAAGCACCGATTCTCCGACGCGTCCCGGCACCGGCTTCACTTCGCCGCTGCGATGGCCGCAAGTAATTGCTTCCCGTGCTCCGCGGCTTCGACTTTTGGAACGACGCCGATTAACTTGCCGTCGGCATCGAAGAGGTAGGCGGCCCGGAGCGGCCCCAGGTATTTCTTCCCGTACATGGATTTCTCGACGATGGCATCCATGGCCTTGGAGAACTGGTCGTCGGGATCCGCCACATGGGTATGCTTGTAGCCATGCTTGGCGATGTACTTGAGGTGGGATGCGCAGGTGTCTCGCGAGACAGAAATCACCCTAAACCCTTGCTTGGCAAAGACTTTCAAGTTTTTATCTAGTTCGGCCGCCTGTTTATCGCAGGCCGAGGTATTATTTCGCATGTAGACGGAAACGATGGTGGGGCCGTCTAAGAGGTCGGCAAAGGGCCCCTGGCAGGGCTTCCCGTCCGCCACGGCGTCAATTCTGAAGGTGAGTTTCGGCTTTTTTCCTAGGGAAATCATGTTTTTAGGGGCTGGTGGAGATGCGCAGGGGAGTCGGGTCCGGCGGGATTGTCAAACGCCCGAGGTCGGTTCCTGCGCTGACATCGGGACCGGATTCCGGTCGAACCCCGGGATGGGGTGGCCCTTTCCCCTTTACAAGTCCCCTCCGAGGGCCTTTGTTCCGACCCTTTCCGCCATGCAAAAGACCCGCAAGTCCATCTCCAAGCGTTTCAAGGTGACCGGTACCGGCAAAGTGATGCGCCGTTCCTCCAACACCCGCCACTTGCTGAGCGCTAAGTCCCGCAAGCAGCGTCGCCGCGCCAATAAGTCCAAGCGCGTCGACTCCGGCTTCGAGAAGAAGATGCTGGCCTCGATGCCCTTCGCCTAAATCGAAGATCCTATTTTTAGCCGAACGGGTGTTCATTAAGGCGACCCCGAGGCTATCTAACCAAAACCAAAACCAAATACCAACATGCCTAGAGCAACCAATGGCCCGGCCACCAAGGCCCGAAAGAAGCGCGCGATCAAAGCCGCTAAGGGCTACTTCGGAAATAAATCCCGTCTGTACGTCTACGCCCTCGAGGCCGTTCAGCGCGCGCAGAAATTCGCTTATCGCGATCGCCGCAAGAACAAGTCGACGTTCCGTCAGCTTTGGATCGTGCGTCTCAACGCCGCCTGCCGTCCCCTCGGCATTTCCTACAGCCGTCTGATCGCTGGCCTCAAAAAGGCTAACATCACGATGGACCGTAAGAATCTAAGCGAACTGGCCATCCATGACGCCCCCGCTTTTGAAGCGATCGTCAAGAAGGCCCAGGCCGCCCTCGTTTAAGACGACTTCACCGTCCTCCCACGAAGCCCCGGCCCTCCGGGGCTTCTTTGTTTTAAGGTGCTTTCGCTTGCCGACTTTCCCCACCAACACACAAATCAATCCATGCAGCAGCAGCTCGCCCAACTCGTCGCCGCCGCCACCCAGGAAGCCGCCCTCGTCGCCACCCGCGCCGAACTGGAGGCCTTCAAGGCGCGCGTCGTCGGCCCTAACGGCTCCCTCACCCAGGTGATGAAGGGCATGGCAACCCTTTCCAAAGAAGAGCGCCCGGTCGTGGGCAAGCTCATCAATGAGGCGAAGAAGTCCGTCGAGGAACTGATCGCGGCTCTTTTGGTGAAGGTTGAAAATTCGGAAATCGCCGCCGCACTCGGTGCGTCCGTCGATCCGACCTTGCCGAGCCCCGACGCTCCCGTCGGCTCCCTTCATCCGCTCAGCCGGACCCGGGAACGTATCTTAGCCTCTTTTCGGAAACTAGGTTTCGTCGTCGCCGATGGTCCCGAGGTTGAGACGGAGTGGCATTGTTTCGACGCTCTTAACACGCCGGCAGATCACCCCGCCCGCGACATGCAGGATACTTTGTACATGCCGAAGTCCTTCCGCTCTGCCGACGCTCCACGGAAAGGCGAGGAAGCGATTCTGCTGCGCACGCACACTTCGAGTGTCCAAGTGCGCACGATGCTCACGCGCAAGCCACCCTTCCGCATCGTCGCTCCGGGTCGTTGCTTCCGCCGCGACGCGGTTGACGCCACGCACTCCGCTAACTTCCACCAAGTCGAGGGGCTTTGGATTGACCGCCATGTAACGCTGGCCGATCTGCGCGGCGTCCTGGACTTCTTTGTGAAGGAAACCTTCGGCGCCGACGCTGAGATTCGCCTACGTCCGTCGTTCTTCCCGTTCACGGAACCGTCCTTCGAGATGGACCTGCGCTCACCTAACCTCGGCCGCCTTTCCAATCGCTGGTTGGAAATCATGGGCTGCGGCCTCGTCGACCCGAAGGTCCTCGAGCTCTGCGGTCTCGATCCGCACGAATGGTCGGGCCTCGCCTTCGGCCTCGGTCTCGAACGCATCGCGATGCTGGTCCACGGCATCGACGACATCCGCCACTTCTACAACAACGACACGCGCTTCCTGCGCCAGTTCGCCTAAGCCATGAAAGTTTCCTTCCAAGCCCTCTCCCGTCACCTCGACCTCGCCGGCGTCACCGCCGAACGCGTCGCGGAAGTCCTCCCGATGCTCGGCCTCGAGGTGGAGTCGGTCACGACCTTCGGCCTCGCCCCGCTGCCCCTTGTGGTGGTCGGCGAGATTAAGTCTTTCGATAAGCACCCGAAGGCCGATCGTCTCAGCGTCTGTCAGGTCGACGTGGGCGACGACGCGATTCGCCAAATCGTCTGCGGCGCGAAGAACTTCAAGGCGGGTGACCGGGTCCCGGTCGCTCTCCCGGGCACGGTGATGCCGAGCGGTTTCGCGATCTCGGTCTCGAAGCTCCGCGATGTCGATTCCGCAGGCATGATGTGCTCTGCCGAAGAACTCGGCCTCGGTAAGGGCGAGGACGGTCTGCTCATCCTGACGCCGCGCCAGCCGGCTCTGGGCACGCCGCTTAATTCGCTTTTCGGCGCACCAGATACGGTGCTCGAAATCTCGGTCACGCCGAACCGCGGCGATTGCCTCGGCATCCGTGGCGTCGCTCGTGATCTCGCCGCCGCGCTTGGCCTGACGCTCAAGCCGCTCGCGGTGAAGACGGCCGCTGGTTTCGCCGCCGTCCCTTCCGCCGCCGACGCGGTGAAGTTCGTCCGCTCGTCTTCCGAGTTCTGTCCTTACTACACGCTCCGCACGCTGAAGAACGTGAAGGTTGGCCCGAGCCCCGAATGGCTCCGCCGCGACCTCGAGGCCGCCGGTCTCCGTCCGATCAACAACGTGGTCGACATCACGAACTGGGTGCTGCTCGAACTGGGCCAGCCGCTCCATGCGTTCGACGCGAAGAAGGTTTCCGAAGGCATCGAAGCCCGCCCGGCTCGTGAGGGTGAAGAGATTGTCCTGCTCGACGGCAAGAAGGTGAAACTTGAAACGGGCGTCTGCGTCATCGCCGATGCCCAACGTCCACTCGTCGTCGCCGGCGTGATGGGTGGCGCCAATTCCGGCGTGACCGACTCGACGACCGAAGTCCTCCTCGAAGCCGCTTGGTTTCGCCCCGGCGAGATTCGCCGCGTCGCCCGCCGCATCGGCGTGTCGACCGATTCTTCCCATCGCTTCGCCCGTGATGTTGATCCAGCTGGCGTCGAGCTCGCCTCGCGCCTCGCCACGGACCTGCTGATCGAACTCGCTGGCGCCCAGGTGGCTGGACCCACCGTCGCCGTGGGCAAAGCCCCTCGGGCTGACGTCACCATCGAACTCCCCGCCGGATACGTCGCCGCAAAGCTTGGTACGCCGATTGCCGATACGGATGTGAATGCGGCCTTCGCTCGTCTCGGCTTCACGGTGAAGCCTTCCGCCACCGGTTTCTCGGTGCTGGTGCCTTCGTTCCGCTCCGACGTGACTCGTCCAATCGACCTGGTCGAGGAATTCATCCGCATCCACGGCACCGACAAGGTGCCTGCTGGTCGTCCGATCGCCCCGCTGCCGGGTGACGAAGATGCGCTGACTTCCATCTTTACTCGCGAAGTCTCCGCCCGCCTCGTCGGCGCCGGTTTCACGGAGTGCTGCCACTACTCGCTCCGCGACGCGGCGGAACTCGAACGGACCCTCGGCGCTGAAAAGGCCGCCATGGTGGCGATGGATAATCCGCTGACCGCCGAGCAGACGCACCTCCGCGCTTCGCTCGTTCCCGGTCTTGCCGGCGCGCTCGCGCTCAACCTCTCGGTCCACGCAGACCCACGCGGCCTCTTCGAAGTCGGCACGGTCTTCCGCCCTCAAGCCGATGGTACGGTGCGCGAGTTCGTCTCGGTGGCCTTCGCCATCGTCGCGGAACCCGTGACGCGTTCCTGGAAATCCCGCGAAGCCTTCGATGCGCTCCGCGCTAAACGCATCCTGCAGGATGTCGCGGCCTTGGCTGGTGTCGCTGCCGTTCGGCTTTCGTTCGCTGCCGCCACCAGCGGCCTCTGGCAGGCCGACCATGCTGCCGCCCTTGTCGACCGTGGTCGTGCGGCGGAAGGCGCCTGTGGCGTGCTAGACCTTCGCTGGACGCGTTCGCTCGGCCTGAAGAGCTCCGTCATTGCTGGCGAAGTTTGCTTCCCGCGCTCGGCCTTCGCTGAAGCCCGCAAGATTCCACGCTTCGAAGCCTTCTCATCCTTCCCGCCTGTCACGAAGGACGTCGCGGTCATCGTCCCAGTCGACGTCGCCGCTGCCGAGGTCGAAAGCCGTGTCCGCCAAGGTGCCTCGAAGGCCGCGGGCAAAGAGTTCGTGCTGGAATCCGTCAACTGCTTCGACGTCTTTACCGGCCCGGGCCTCCCGGAAGGGCATCGCAGCCTCGCCTTCGAGATCCGCTGGCGCCATGCCACCCGTACGCTCACTGACGAAGAAACCAACCAAGCCCTCGGCATCGTCATCGCGACCCTCGAGAAGGGTGCCGGCTGGACCGTCCGTCGCTAATTCCCATGGCCGAAGGTTTCGACATTGATCACCTCGCGAAACTCGCTCGCCTCAGCCTCACCGCCGAGGAGAAGGCGTTATACTCTTCGCAGCTCAACCAGATCCTGGGCCACTTCCAGGCGCTGGCGGACGCTGACCTGCCTACCACCATCGACGACGCCCGCGTGGTGAATGAAGACGCCTTGCGCTCCGATGAGCCAGGTCTGGTCCTCGGTGCCGAAGCCGTCACCCGTATTGCCCCCGCCTCGCGCGATGGGCAGATCTCCGTCCCGCGCGTCGTGGACGATGAATCCTAAGCCATGGCCGACGCGCTCCATACGCTTTCCGCCGCCGAGCTTGGCCGTCGCCTCGCCGCTGGCCCTCTGACATCCCGCGCCCTTTGCGAAGCGCTCATCGCCCGTTATCAAGCAATCAACGATAAGGTCGGCGCTTTCACATACCTCGATGAAGCTGATGTGCTCGCACAGGCTGATACCTCCGATGTCCGCCGCAAGGCAGGGCAGGGCCGCGGCCCGCTCGAAGGCATCCCGGTCGCGATCAAGGACAACATCGCGGTGAAAGGTCAGCCGCTCACCTGCTCGAGTAAAATGCTCGCATCGCTGGTCTCGCCTTACGATTCCCATGTCGCCGAGCGCCTCCGCGCCGCCGGCGCGATCCTCTACGGCCGCCTGAACATGGACGAGTTCGCCATGGGTTCTTCCACGGAGAACTCCGCGCTTCGTAAGACGTTCAATCCTTGGGACCTCGCCCGCATCCCGGGCGGTTCCTCGGGCGGTAGCGCCGCGGCCCTCGCGGCCGGACTGGTTCCTCTCTCGCTTGGCTCCGATACCGGTGGGTCGATTCGCCAGCCCGCCTCGCATTGCGGTGTAGTCGGCTTGAAGCCCACCTACGGTCTCATCTCCCGCTTCGGCCTCGTGGCCTTTGCTTCGTCGCTCGACCAGATCGGCCCGATGGCCCGCAGTATCGAAGACTGCGAACTCCTCCTCAACGCGTTGGCTTCGGCCGATGCACGCGACATGACCTGCTTCGGCCCGTCTGACCGTGCCCTCACGCCGGCTGGCGACGCCAAGAAGTTCCGCATCGGCATCCCGAAGGGTTTCCTTGGGAAGGGCGTCGCTCCCGAAGTCGCCGCCGCCGTCAACGCCGCGATCGAATTCTACCGCGCTCAAGGTTGCGCGATCTCCGAGGTCGAACTGCCCTCCGCCGACCTCGCCGTGCCGACCTACTACGTCGTGGCGACCGCCGAGGCTTCCTCGAATCTCGGCCGCTACGATGGCGTCCGCTACGGCCATCGCTCCGCCAGCGCCGGCACGCCGGTCGAGATGATGACGGCCAGTCGCTCCGAAGGCTTCGGTCCCGAAGTGAAGCGCCGCATCCTGCTCGGCACGTTCGTGCTCAGTGCCGGTTACGCTGATGCCTATTACGTCCGCGCGCTCCGGGCTCGCTCGAAGATTCGGGCCGAATACCTCGCCGCCCTTGCGGGCGTCGAGGTGCTGCTGACCCCGACCGTTCCGACGCCTGCCTTCAAGGTCGGCGAGAAGGCTTCAGATCCGCTGCAGCTCTACCTCGAGGACATTTTTACGATTCCCGCTAACCTCGCTGGTCTCCCGGCGATCTCGGTGCCCTGCGGTAAGTCCGGCCATCTCCCGGTCGGTTTCCATCTCGTCGGGGCGCCGCTCTCCGAAGCCAAACTCCTCGCCGCGGGCCGTCTCTTCGAGGCCGCCCACGGTTTCGCCCACCAGCAAGCCACGCTATGAGCAACGTACCTTCTGATTGGGAAGTCGTCATCGGCCTTGAGGTCCACGTGCAGTTGCACACCCGTGCCAAGGTCTTCGCCTCGTCCCCTTGGGGCTTCGGCCGGGCGCCGAATGAACAGGTCGACCCGGTCGTCCTTGGTCTCCCCGGCACGTTGCCGGTAGTGAATCGCGAGGCCGTCGAGAAATCCATCCTCTTTGGCCTGGTCGTGGGGTCCTCCGTTCCAGAGCACTGCTCTTGGGATCGAAAGAATTATTTCTACCCGGATAATCCGAAGAACTACCAGCTCACGCAGAAGGATTTTCCGGTGGTTGTCGGCGGACAGGTCGAGATCGAGCTCCCCGGTGCCTCGCGCAACGTCATGGGCGAGCACAAGTTCATCCGCATCCACCATGCGCACCTCGAAGAGGACGTGGGTAAACTCAGCCATGCGGGCAGCGGGTCGTTGGTCGACTACAACCGCGCCGGCGTGCCGCTCCTCGAAATCGTTACCGAGCCAGATCTCCGTTCCTCGGCCGAAGCAGAAGCTTTCCTGCGCTCGCTCGTCGCGATGCTGACTCAGGCGGGCGTGGCCGATTGCGATATGGAAAAGGGCCAGTTGCGTTGCGACTGTAACGTATCGATCCGCCGCCGTGGCGCCGACAAACTCGGCACCCGTACCGAGACCAAAAATCTTAACTCAATCTCGAGCGTCCGCGACACGGTCATCTACGAGACCGCTCGTCAGATTCGCGAGCTCGAGGCTGGTCACTCCATTACGCAAGAGACCCGTGGATGGAATGCCGAACTGGGTCGGGGCTACGTCCTCCGCGATAAGGAAGACGCGCATGACTACCGCTACTTCCCGGATCCGGATATCCCGACGTTAAAGATTTCGCGCGAGACGGTCGCCCGGCTGGCTAAATTGGTCCCGGAAAACCTTTACGACCGCCAGCGTCGCTACGTCGAGAAGCTTGGCCTGCCTTACACCGCCGCTTCGGTGCTCGTGAATGACCGCGCCCTTGCCGAGTGGTTCGAGCTGGCCGTGGCTGCTCATCCGACCAACCCGTCGGGCATCGCCAACCTCGTCGCCAACGACCTGCTGCGCGACCTCGCCGCTTCGGCGGGTGCCGCTGGCTCCTTCGATGAGGCCGTGCCCGCGCCGGTCTCGCTTTCGTCCTGCCCGATCAAGCCCGCACAGCTCGCCGGTCTGGTGAAGCTCACCGACGAGGCCGTCATTTCCAAGCAGCAGGCCAAGGAAGTCTTCGCCGAGATGTTCAAGACCGGCCAGGACGCCGCCGCGATTGTTGACGCCAAGGGCCTCCGCCAGAATAGCGACACCGGCGAACTCGAGAAGATTGTCCAGGAAGTCATCGCCGATCCGGCCGTGGCGCAATCCATCGCCGAATATCGCGCGGGTAACGAGAAGGCCATCAACGCGCTCAAGGGCCCCATCATGAAGCGCACGCAGGGCAAGGCTAACCCGGTCCTCATCGACCAGCTGCTCCGCAAGTTCCTCGGATGAGAGACGCTTCCGCTTCGCCGCTGACCGCCGGCATCAAGGCCGCTCGCGACAACGCGCTGCCGTTGGCGATCATCATGTTGGCTGCGGCCGGTCTCGTCGTGGCGTATTACAACGTCCCCGCGGTCGCCACGGCTCTCAACCGCATCGGCGCCGTCAACAAGGCTAACCCGTTTGCCTTTGCGGCGATCTTCACGGCAATCACCTCGGGTCTTATCCCGTGGTGCTTCCGGATGATCTTCCCAGGGCTACGCCCGACCTATCCATTCGGCGACCTCATCCACAGCATGGTCTGGTGGGGCTCGATGGGGATGCTGATCACCTGCTTCTATCGTCTCCAAGCGGTTTGGTTTGGCGGTGAGGCCAATCTTCCGACCGTTCTGTTAAAGGTGTTCGTCGATATGGCTGGCTTCACGATCTTCATTGGTGCGCCGTTCAACGCCATTTCCCACCTCTGGAAGGATTGTGGCTGGGATACCGCCCGCCTCCGGGCGGCGATGGGCCCGGGTTGGTACCGTCGCTTGGTGCTGCCGAACCTGCTGACGAACTACATCGTCTGGTTCCCAGGCACGCTTATTTTTTATAGTATGCCCACCGACCTACAGTTGGTCGTGGCGAACTGCATCGGCTGTTTCTGGGCGCTGATGTGTGCCCGGATCGCCGCCCATTCGGGCGTGCCCGTGTCGGATGTGCACGCCTAAGCGGATTTTCCCTGCTTGTCGGTATCCCTCGCTTGAAACCCTGTACTCGTTAGGCGAACGTATCCACCAGTGCCTGACCTTTTCGGAGAAATTGCACCCGGCGTTGCCGAGGTAGTCCCCTTTGACGGTGGGGCCCGGGCCTACTCGTATTCGGTCCCTTCGGCACTGAAGGAAGTCCTGCAGGTTGGTCAGTTGGTGCGCGTGCCCCTCGGCGGCCGCACCAGTATCGGTGTGGTCTGGAAGTATCCGGCCGAGCCGCCGCCTTCCGCCAAACTACGCAGCATCATCGCGCTCGAACACGAGCAGCCCGTGATGACCCCGGATTGCTGCAAGCTCGCCGAATGGATGTCGGGCTATTACGGCTGCGGGCTTAACTCTGTCTTGGAAACCGTCTTGCCAGCGGCTGTCCGTAAGGGTGTGCGCCCGGTGCTGCGCCGCCTACTTACGCTGATCGCTCCGCCTGACGCCGAGGTACTGGAGAAACTTCGCAAGAAAGCCCCGCGGCAGGCGCAGGTTATCGATTATCTCTCCGATCAGAAGGAGCCCGCCGATCGTTCCAAGATGGTCGAGGGTCTCGGCGTTGCCCAGCAGGCGGTTGATGCGCTCATCAAGGCGGGCACAGTCAAGGAGGATGCCAGTGTCTTATGGCGCGTGGCCTACGATGACCCGTACGCCGAAGGCGAGACGGTCGCGGCCGCCGGCCACACCTTAAATCCGGAGCAAGTTGCCGCGGTCGCCTCGGCTACGCAGACACTTGATTCCAAAGCCTTCCGCGCCCACTTGCTCCATGGCGTCACGGGTTCGGGCAAGACCGAGGTCTATGTAGCCTTGATTCGCAAGGTGGTCACCGAGGGCGGCTCAGCAATCTTCCTCGTTCCCGAAGTCGCGCTCACGCCGCAGACCGTCGGCCGGCTCCGCTCCCGCCTCGCCGATCTCGGTGCCAAGGTGGTCGTCTGGCATAGCCACCTTTCCGCGGGGGAGCGTTTCGATGCGTGGATGGCGATGTCGCTCGGGCAGGCGAGGGTGGTCGTCGGTGCGCGTTCCGCGGTCTTCGCTCCGCTCCCGAATCTCCGACTCATTGTCGTCGACGAGGAGCATGAGCCCTCTTTCAAGCAGGGTGAAACCCCGATGTACCACGGGCGCGATGTCGCGGTGATGCGTGCCTCTATCCTTGGGGCGGCCTGCGTGCTGGGCTCGGCCACGCCTTCGTTGGAATCTTGGAAGAACGCCACCTCTGGTCGCTATGTGCTCGATGTGATGGCCAAGCGGGTGGATGACCGCCCGATGCCAGCTTTTCGTATCGTGGATATGCGCCGAGAAATCTTGCACTCGAAAGGGCAGCATATCCTTTCACGTGAATTGACCGATGGTATCCGCGCCCGGCTGGAGCGCCGTGAGCAATCGATTCTTTTCCTCAACCGCCGCGGCCACTCCCGCTCGCTGGTCTGTCCGGATTGCGGCGAGGCCGTGCAGTGTAAGCGTTGCAGCGTTTCCCTCACGTTGCACCGCACCGATGATACCGCCCGCTGCCACCTCTGTAACCATCAGGAGCGTGCCCCGGTACTCTGCCCGAGTTGCCGCTCCCCGAAGGTCCGCTGGAAGGGTTACGGCACGCAGAAGGTGGAGGAAACGATCGCTCAGCTCTTTCCCCGCGCCCGGGTGGCCCGCATTGATGCCGATACGATGGGCAAGAAGGACCTCTTTCGGAAGGTCCTCTCGGATTTTCGCGCCGGTAAATATGACATGCTCCTCGGTACGCAGATGATTGCCAAGGGACTCGATTTCCCCCGCGTGACCTTGGTGGGTATCATCGACGCGGACTTACCCCTGCAACTACCGGACTTCCGGGCCGCTGAGCGCACATTTCAACTGCTCACCCAGGTGGCCGGCCGCGCTGGCCGTGGTGACCTCGAGGGCGTGGTTGTCGTCCAGAGTTTCCAGCCGGCCTCGGATCCTATCCAGTTCGCCAAACGACTCGATTTCCATGGCTTTGCGGCCGCCGAATTGGAGAAGCGCGCCGAATTCGGTTACCCGCCGGAGCGTCACCTGATTCGTCACGTCTTCCGCGGTCGTAATACCGAGAAGGTGAATTTTGTCGCCGATGCCTGGGTGAAAGAGCTCGAACGGCTCCATCCTGGGCTATGTGAAATCCGTGGGCCAGCACCGTGCCCTTTTGAGAAAGTACAGGATCAGCACCGCGTCCACATCTGGTATCTCGTCACGGGCGTGAAGTCCTTGCTGTCCGTTTTACTTCCGCTCCGGGCCAAGATTCTCGGCGACGAAGAGGTGATCGATGTCATCGACGTCGACGCCCAGGATTGTGCCTGAGCCGCCAGCTTATTTCTTGCCCTTGGCGTTGCGCCGACCGTTCTTGCCGATGCCGTGCGGGATAAGTTTCCCCTGATGGACTTTCTGGAAGAGGTTATTCGAGTTAGTCACCCCGAGACAGTAGAGCACGGCGGCGACATCGGCGGTTTTTTCTTCGCGACCAACCCCGCTTGCGTGAGTGCCGCCGCGAGCGCGGCGTGGAAGTTGGCCGGGCTGATGTTCAATTCCTCCCCGCCGATCCGTAGCCAGACTTCCGTGCGGGCCTGCATCGTGCAGTTGCCCCGTTTTTCCTGCAGGGCACGGAGGTGCTCAATGAGCTCGGGGATAGAGTCGGGGATTTTCGGGGAAGACGCGGGCATGGGTGACAGATTCGATTAAATAGCGGTGAAATTTATGCGGGAGAGGGCGTTTAATGACAGGCCCCGCTGGTGATATGGGCGATAAAGCACCCCTTATCTATTTAAGCGACAGTTGACTGTGAACACTCAATTACAACCTGACGTGTAATATTATAAATTAATAAAACAGGGGATCCGGGCCACGTGGCGGGAGGGCAAACTCCCGGGATGGTGGTCGCGACAGGACTTGAACCTGTGACTTCAGCAATGTGAATGCTGCGCTCTAACCAACTGAGCTACGCGACCGTATCCCGGGGCTATCTCAATGGCTTCACCTCGGAGGGCGGGCAAGCCTGATTTGGCCGCATCTTGGGCGGATAACGTCATGGCTTCTTGTCTTTCCGCCCGCCGCGTTAATCCTGTGTAGATGGAAATCGCCAATCCGCCCGCCGCTCCCCGTGTGGCTGATGAGCGCCTAATTCGCCTCACGGCGCCTGCTGGCATGAAGGTGCGTGCCTTGGCGGTCCGCGAGGCGCAGGGATCTTTTCTCCGTGTGGCCATCTCTGGCGGCGGCTGTAATGGGCTTTCCTATAAAATGCGTTTCACGGGTGAGGCGAAGTCGGCCGATATCCTCGTCCGCACGGAAGGCGTCGAGGTCTTAGTCGATCCAAAATCCGCCCTCTACCTCCGTGGCACGCAGTTGGACTATTCAGACAAGATGATTGGCGGCGGTTTCAAGTTTTCCAATCCCAACGCCAAGGCCAGCTGTTCCTGTGGGGAGAGTTTTTCGCTTTAGCGCGAAGGCGTAGCCTTCGCGAGGGGGCACGTTGACACGCTGGCACGTGGGCAAGGATGGGGGTATTTGTCTCGAGGTAGGGGCAGCACCGCGTGCTGCCCTAGTCTGTCGCCTCGGGTAGGGTCGGGACCGCGTCACGACATAGCTACCTTGGGTAGGGACGGCTCTCCGAGCCGTCCGTTCGCGGACGGAGGTAGTAAACTAAAACGACAGGCTAAGTCCCGACGACTCCCTCTGGCGGTCTCGAACGGATGCGATGGCAATCGCATCCCTACCTTCAGGTCCCGGGGCTGATACCCGAACCTGAAGACCTGAACCTGGATCCCGAGGCCCGAGACCCGGCACCCGAGAATGATGAATCAGTCCGCCGGAATCTCGTCTTTGGCGCCGGCTTCGTAACGTTCGCACCAGGACTTGGACCAGGAGGCGAAGTCGCCTGCGGCGATGTGCACGTGGGCCTGGGCCATGAGGTCCTGCAGGAAGTGGATATTGTGTAGCGCGAGCAAGGTGCCGCCGAGCTGTTCGCCGGCGTGGTGCAGGTGACGGAGGTACGCGCGGGAGAAATGACGGCAGGTGTAGTTATCCATGCCTTCCACGAGCGGACGGTGATCATCTCGGTAGCGCAGGTGCTTTACGCTGATCGGACCGTCGGGCGTGAACGCACCGCCGTGGCGACCGATACGGGTCGGCATCGTGCAATCGAACATGTCGGCGCCGAGGGCGACCATGCGGAGGAGTTGGGGCGGGGTGCCGACGCCCATGACGTAGCGGGGCTTGTTCTTCGGGAGAAGCGGGGCGACCAGTCCAACCTGATGGAGCATGTGCTCTTCGGGCTCGCCGACGCTGACGCCGCCGATGGCGTGGCCGGGGAAATCAAGTCCACCGAGCTCCTCGGCGCAGCGGATACGAAGGTCGTCGTAGACCGAGCCCTGATTGATGCAGAAGAGGTGACGTCCGGAGGCCAGGAAGCCGCTGTCCTTAGCCAGCTGGAGCATCTCCTTGGCCCAGCGGATGGAGCGGTTCACCGCGATTTCGCACGCGGCACGTTCGCAGGGGTAGGGCGGACACTCGTCGAGCACCATGGCGATGTCGGAGCCGAGAGCATCCTGGATGTCGAAGCAGTCCTTCACGTCGAGGAACAGCTTGTTGCCGTCGAGGTGGGAGCTGAAATGGATGCCCTCGTCGGTGATCGTGCGGAGCTTCGCCAGCGAGAAGACCTGAAAGCCTCCGCTATCGGTCAGAATCGGCTTATCCCAGTGCATGAACTTATGGAGACCGCCGGCGGCGCGCACGATCTCGCGGCCCGGGCGTAGGTTCAGGTGGTAGGTGTTGCTGAGTAGGATCTGGGCGCCCGTCTCGGCGACCTGCTGAGGCGAGAGGCCCTTCACCGTGGCTTGGGTGCCGACTGGCATGAAGACTGGCGTGCGAACCTCCCCGTGGGGGGTCTTCAGGACGCCGAGGCGCGCCGCTGTCGTCGTATCGGTCTTAAGCAGGGTGAACACGGTCGGAAAAGTAGGGGGGAGGTCGGGAGGGTGGCAAGGACAGGAGTCGAGGGCAGATGACGGATGACTGAATCGATGACTGAGGGTAGTTTGGATGAGAGGATTGAGGCCATGGCCCCTGGGTCGACTCTAAGTCCCTATCTGCTTAGTCCTCCATTCTGTCATCTGCCATCCGTCATCGGCTCAGCCATCTGTTCTTCACGTCACCGCGCGTTCCCGCTAAACATTAGGCGCTGGCCCTTTGGGGCGTCGGGGCGAATTTTGCCATCCTCAAAGACGCAGACGCCGTTGACGAAGGTGCGTTCAATCGTGCTGCCGAAAGTGTGTCCTTCGAGGGGTGACCAGCCGCACTGATAGAGGAGATTCTCGGTCTTAACGGTGTAAGGCTTCTGGAGGTCCACGACCACGAGGTCGGCCTGATAGCCTTCACGGATGAAGCCGCGGCCTTCGATGCCGAAGAGCGTCGCCGGGGCGTGGCAGGCACGTTCGACGGCGGTCTCGAGCGTAAAGACGCCTTGGGCGACGAGATCGAGCAGCACTTGGAGCGAATGTTGGACGAGGGGCAAGCCGGACGGTGCTTTGAAATACGTCTGGGCTTTCTCTTCGCGCGTATGCGGGGCGTGGTCGGTCGCGATGACATCGATGATGCCGGCCGCGACCGCGGCGCGCACGGCCGCCCGATCCGCGGCGGTCTTGATCGCTGGATTACATTTAATCTTATGACCCAGTGGCGCGTAATCCTCTTCGGCGAACCAGAGATGGTGCACGCAGGCTTCGGCGGTGAGTCGCTTGCCTTTCAGCGGTGCGGCGCTGAACAACGAAAGTTCCTTGGCGGTCGTGATGTGCAGGATGTGCAGACGCGCGTCATGGCGCTTGGCCAGTTCGGCGGCCATCGAGGAAGAAGCGTAACAAGCTTCGACGTCGCGGATGCGCGGGTGTTCGCCGGCTGGGACGTCTTCGCCCCACTTGGCTTTGGCGGCGGCTTCAGCAATTTTGATGCGCGGGGTGTCCTCGCAGTGCGTCGCGATGAGGGCGGGGGAGTGCCGGAAGATACCTTCGAGCGTCGTGGCTTGGTCGACAAGCATATCGCCCGTCGAGGAGCCCATGAAGACCTTCACGCCGCAGACCTTACGCGGATCAAGCGCTTTGACGGCTTCGAGGTTCGTGTTGGTGGCGCCAAAGAAGAAGGAGTAGTTCGCGACCGAGGTGGCCGCACCGATGGCATATTTCTTCTCGAGCTCCTCGTGCGTGGTCGCCGGAGGATTCGTGTTCGGCATCTCCATGAACGACGTCACGCCACCGGCGACGGCCGCCCGGGCCTCGCTGGCGATACAGGCCTTGTGGGTCAGGCCGGGCTCGCGAAAGTGTACTTGGTCATCGATTAGGCCAGGAATCAGTAGTTTGCCCGTCAGGTCGAATTCACGGTCGGCCTTTGTGCCAGCTGGAATGGTACCGACGCGTTCGATGCGCCCAGCGCGAATAAGGACGTCCGCCCGGAAGCGACGCCCTTCGTTGATGATCTCGGCGTTGCGGAGGACGACGGTTGTCATGGGCTGGGACTCTCAGCCCGAATGCCCTCCGACCGCAAACGGGAAAACGTCCAGCTTAGGCCGTGACCTTCACCATATCCGTAAGGTCGGCCTTCTTGACGCCTTCCGGGTTGATGTTCACCGCGGAGACGCGGAACTGGGTCCCGCGTTTGTGGCTGAACTTCAGGATGAAATTGGTCACGATCATATTCTCGCCGGGGTGTAGCTCCGTTTTGCGAGCGACCATGGTGGTCACGAGTTCTTCGACCTGCTCGGCGGAGGCGCCTGGCAGTTTGGCGAGGGTCGCCTTGGCTTCCTTGATCTTGGCTTCGCCTTCGATGGCTGCATTCCAAATAAGGATAGCGACATTCATGGCACCCTTGGCCGCGGTGTGGTTACCACCGGCCTGTTCGAGGATCGGCTGGGCGTAGCTGATGAGCTTATCCGCGAAGCTCGGCTCGCGCGGCGTGGTGTCGACCGGGGCTGCTTCGGGCTTCGACCAGTCGCGGACGATTTCGCGGGGCTTGCGGTTGCCGAAGGCGCCGGTGGTCTTGCGACGGGAATGAGGAGAGGCCATGGGAAGGTGGGGTCTCCAAGGGAAGCCCGCTCCGCCCCTTCGGCAAGCCCTTTCCCGCTGGGCGTCCCTTGACACCCAGCCTTTGCCTCGCCAGCCTACACGCAGTCCTCCGCCCCCCGTGTCTGATTACAGCGAAGTCATCCGAGCCCACCGCCGCGACCACCTCGCGAAGCCTCACTCGCTCCCTCGCGGGGTCCACCGCTACTTTGAGAGCACTTTGCTGCCGCTGCCGGTTGAGCAGGTTTTCGAGTTCTTTTCTAAGGCCGATAATCTGCAGGCGATCACGCCTCCGGAGCTTCACTTCGTTATCAAGACCCCTCGGCCGATTGTGATGGGGCAGGGCACGCTGATTGATTACAGCCTGAAGTTGAATGGCCTTCCTTTTGGATGGCGCACCCGCATCACGCACTGGGAGCCGCCCTATGCGTTTGCCGATGAACAGTTGAAGGGCCCGTACGCCGTCTGGTTCCATACGCACACGTTCGCCGACGAAGGCGGCCGCACGCGCATGGATGACGAGGTGCTCTACAAGCTTCCGCTCTGGCCGCTCGGTGAAGTCGCCTACCCGTTCGTGAAGGCCAAGGTCGAACGCATCTTCCGCTATCGACGCGCGAAGATCCGCGAGATCCTCGGCGTTTAAGCGTAACTTACTTCGCCTTCGCGGGTTCGATGAAGACGGGGCAAATCTGCAACGTCACCGGTGAGTCATACATCAACGGGTCACGGCGTCCCGCCCAGGCGATGCTGCGGGCGATGAGTAGGCGCATGTTGGGTAGGCTGAAGTTGACGTAAGTATGCCCGGGGATGAAGCCGACCGCGCGCTGGGCGCCGGCCTTTTCGTACGTCCAGATCTGGGTCTGCACGTCAGGCTTATCGCCTTTCTTGGGAGTGGTGGCCACGGCGATCGTATGGATATCATCCCGCAGATCCATGTCGTAGTAGATTTCATCCTTCATCTCGAGGTCAGGCAGATTCTTCGTGATGAGTCCATCGGTCCAAGCGGCGTTGACTTGCGGGAAGCGGAGCTGGATGGGGCCTTCGCGGTACTTGGTAAACTTCTGGCGCCAGGAGCCGCCGATAAGATCTTTATAGTAGGCTACGGAAGCGTCGCCGCCGGCGACGTTGGCGGCATGAATCACGACGAAGCCTCCGCCGCGCTTTGCGTAAGCGTCGACGATTTCTTTTTCCCCAGGTTTGAAATCACCGCCGACTTGGCGATGGATGATCATCACGTCGGTCTGCGCGAGTTGCTCGGCGGTCGGGAAGGTGTCGCCCCCGGTGGCTTTCATGCCCCAGGCGTTGAGCAGCGGAACCCAATCACGAAGGAAGGCTGGATGGTCATGGTCGCCGGGGCCGTGGGACTTCGGTCCTGAGCGGATGAAAACGCGGAGCGGGGCGGGGGCATTCGCTGGTGCCGGGGCATCGGCAGCGAAGGCGGTGACAATGGCGAGCAGGGGTAGGAGGCAGCGCATGCTATTACCCTAAGGTAGGGTCGGGACCGCGTCACGACATAGTTCAACCGGTAGGGGCAGCACCGCGTGCTGCCCTAGTGGCCGCTGCCTACGGGTCGGGTCGGCACCGCGTCACGACATGGTTGGAGCGGTGCAAAGGTGGAGAATGGGGTAGGGATGCGATTGCCATCGCATCCGTTCGAGACCGAGGCCGGGAATAATCGGCTCTTAGCCAGTCCTTTTAAAGCCCAGCGTAGCTTGGCGAACGGACGTGATAGCAATCACGTCCCTACCTCGATTATCACCTCACCTTTGCACGTTTGTACAGGCGCCCATGGCGCCGATTTGCACCTTTGCACCTGCATCTGCCGCCTGGTTCAGACCACGCCCAGCAACTGATCCAGTGACATCACAAACGCATCCGCGCCCGCTTTGACCTTGGGGCGGATGACGTAGCGGCCGAAGCCGATGACTTTGTCCGCGTCGCCTTTGACTTCTAGATCGCTGGCGCCGTCGCCCACCATCACGACGACCTGGGCCTTGAAGTCGGCACGCAGGCGGCGGGCGATCATATTCTTACCCTTGGAGCGCGCGGTGGGGCAGTTCTCGTCAAAGCCGGCGTACGAGCCGTCTTCATTGAATTTGAGTACCACGGCTTCGACGCGGGCGATGCCGAGGAATTGGGCGAGTGGCTTGATGGCTTGGGTGAACCCGCCGCTGACGATGGCGATGTGCCAGCCGGCCGCCCGGAGTTGGGCGATGGCATCGACGGCGGTGGGCTCGACGGTCGCGATGTACTTAGCCCCAATCGCTTCGAGTTCCGCGAGGGTTGGCTTAATCATCTCCAGGCGCTTGGCGAAAATATCCTCCATGGGCGTGCCGCCGTTCATCGCCGCATTGGTCATCTCCTCAACGGCCTTGAAGACCTTCGGCCCGCGCAGGCGGCCCAACTCATCGATCCCCTCGATGGACGAGAGCGTTGAGTCGCAGTCGAAGAGCAGGAGCTTGTTGAGCACGTGGGACTAGAAAGGGCGCAGCGGATAAGGTCAAGAAAGGGCGGTGCTTATGCCTTGGGTAGGGTCGGGACCGCGTCACGACATAGCTGTCTTTATCCTGAGAGCTTATCATCCCAGACTTTATGGAAGGGCCAATCGGTAGGGTTCTTGCATAAGCCTCCCCTGACTGGGTTCATCAGCACATAGCGCCTTTTCTCGAGATACTCAGAGTAACACCTCAATCGATGGTCAAATCCGTCTTTCTGCCATTCGGTGGCGACGCTGAAGGAGATGTCACGTTTGAATCTCCAGAGTAGATGGCCGATTTCCATGCCTTGCCTGACTCGCATGATGGCGTGCAGGTGATCAGGCATGGCCAGCGCGACCAAGGGTGTCCAGCAGCCCTGCTTCTCCAGCCGCGTCGTCGCTTCGAGGACGATACTCCAGCAACGAGGATTGTCGAAGTGATGCGTGCCTCGAAACTTGTGGCATAGCGTGATGAAGATAGGGTCGGCTACGCTGGCCCAGGACGGACGGTGGTGAGGGAGAGCTTGGCGGATGCGGTAATCCATCCTGTCGAAGCAGGGTGAAGTCGGCAGCCTGTCGAAGCAGGGAATCCCTCAGGAGGGAGGGGTAGGGGTGCTATGTCGTGACGCGGTCCCGACCCTACCCAATGCAGGGTTGCCAGCGGGGTAGGCTTTCTCATTCTCACTTTTACCATGGCCTGCACCCCTCCTGCCTCTGCTTCCGAAGTCTTTTGCCGTTCCGCTAAGTGTACCCGCTGGGCTGCTCGCGGCGCCTTGGTCGCTGCGGTGATTGTCACGATCATCTTGGCTAAGGCCGGAGCCGCATTCATCCATGACTCCACCACGGGTAATGTCGGCAGTGCTGAACGCATGGTCGGACATCTCACCGGCTTCGTTGCGCTGCTCTCACTGCAGCTCGCTCTCATCTGCCTGGCTCGTCGTCGCTTCTCGGCTTCGCACCACGCTTCCGTGAAGTCGAACAACCTCAAGGCCCTCGAGCTCCTCGCCGCCTCAGCGACCGACGAAGCCACGAAGAAGGACCTCCACGCTCGCGCCGCCGACATTGTCGCTGGCAAGCCGGGTTGTTGTAAGTAAGCACACGCTAAGCGTGCGCGGGGATTTGCTGGCAGGGTGAACGTGCTGTCGTTGTTACGTCTCTGCCGTTCCCGGCCGCCAGCCGCTAACCGCTGCCACCTGTAATGGGTAGGTCGGCACCGCATCACGACCTAGCCTGCCTTGGGTAGGGCCCGCTGTCCTCAGCGGTCCGTTCGCGATGCGAGATCCGCAACTCCTCCGGCCCAACGGCGGGCTAGGGACAACCCGCCCTACCTAGATGCAGATAGGGTAGCACTCGGTTCGATCCCACCCTCGCTATCTATTGGCGGTCTTTTTTCTCCTGCTCGAGGGAGGCCTTGATGGAATCGTTAAAGGCTTTGGTGCGCTCGGCGTCCGTCATTTCCGCGGCAGCAGGTGCCGAGCCCTGGTATTCTCCACCGACCCAGCGCAGCTGGCGTACGCGGAGGCTATCCGCATTCTTCCAGGAGCTAC
>Ga0136642_1000266_pt1 | contig 30602 bp, 37 predicted proteins | sample LowCatLa1302831Y_FD_115313 | JGI IMG/M metagenome (GOLD analysis project Ga0136642, IMG submission 115313) | Freshwater microbial communities from Lower Cathedral Lake, Yosemite National Park, California, USA - 13028-31Y | ecosystem: Environmental > Aquatic > Freshwater > Lake ... | reverse complement strand
TGGTGGAGATATTACCGATAGTTTACTTAGTAGAAGCGCTTCAATTAAACAATCATTTAATCTATTAGGCGGTAAAAAGAAGAAAGATACCAAGAAAGACAAAGAGAATAAACAAGATGGTGGTGATCCTGCTGATGGTGTTACACATAACTTTCAATCTGGTAATAATGAAATGCATGCTGGTGTAAATGACCCACTTACTATTTTAATGCCACAAAGCAGTGCAGCACAAACTGGTGGCAAAAAAAATAATAATAATAAAGACAAAAAACTTGTTGGTGGTTTATCAAAATTAGCTGAAACCCTTAACAAATTATCAAAAAATTTAGAAAAAGAAAGTAAAAAATACAAAAAACAAGATGGTGGAGATTTATTAAGAAATGAAGACATGTATCTTGTAAAAGATAGTGTAGCTGCTCCAATTCCACTTGGAAGAGGTTCAATGGCTGGTGGCAAAAAAAACGATAAAAAACAAAATCCTAATGTCCCGTCAACACCATATGATACGAATAATGAAGTAAAACCACAAGATATGGCTTCTTCGGCACCCGATAATCCACAATATATTGCTGGAAATAAAAAAAATAAAAAACAAGATGGTGGCGATGATACACCATCAATGATGCAACAACCAATGTCAGGTGGTAAAAAGAAATCTAACAAAAATGAGAAGAAACTTGTTGGAGGATTATTCGATTTAACCAAAGCTCTTCAAAATTTATCAAAAGGTGTATATTAAACCGTAATATTTTTCATTTGCCCACATATGTGAGCGACATTCTTTTTCATATGACGACATTGTATCGGGCAATTTAGTTATATACCAAGCTCTATCAGTGGCTTTTTCATCTGATTCATAAGGAGCTTTACGTATTTTGAAAATATGTCCATTAGAACGAACTATAACATAGTCCATTTATCGTTATAATTGTATGATATAGTATGTGTTATATTACTATTGATTAGTAGTATTAAATCATTTTTTCGCGTAAGCTTTATATTGTTTTTTATCGATACATTTCATAATGGCACCATTTTGGAAAAATGAAGAATTAGAAGATGCTAAAACACAATCACATATTCTTCTTGATACTTCGAAAGTTTATGATAAAATTCCTGATATTTTTCCAAATGGATGCCATCTTTTATCAAGTTACGTAACATCACCGGTTCATGTTACAGAATCATTATGGAATGATAGTGGACTAAAAGAATGGACATCTCAACAAACTTTATTGAAAGGGAGTGGTCATTATTTATGGAATTTTTTAAGACAACCAATTTATGATAAAGAAATACTTTTACAACGTCAGGCTATCTTACAATCATTGATGCCAGAAGATATTGAACATATTTTGCATAAAATGAATACTATCCAAGAATGTGAAAAAGATATTCTTTGGATACTTAATCTTCCTAAATTTTCAGAAACTTGGCCAATAAATCTTGCATTCCCTTCATTCCCTGTATTAAAATATTTGAATTATTTTCCACTTCCTCTAAGTATATTCCACTTTTATAAAATAATTCTTGCACCAGCAATGAATATTGTTACACCAGTATCTACAATTATTGGGCCGTGGATATATGTACGTCGTAATCTAAAATTTGATATATCATTCAGTGCGTATACTACTATGTTATGGAGTGTACTAAAAGAAGGTATTAAACCTTCTGGTAATATTAAAAAAGATGGGATGAAGTATTTTACATTTTTTATATATATATTTTTTTATATTTATTCCATTATACAATGCTTCGAACAAGCACGAATATTATATACTATTCTTAAAAATCTCGATGAAAAAATGGCTTCTATAAAACTTTTTATTGAAAATACCCAAGAACTTATAACTAAATATCCCCATCTTTTATCAACATTTATTCCTGAAGAATTTGTGAATAATATAAGTATATTAAAATTACCATCACGTATGGCTGGAATGTATGTACTATTAACTGATGATGAAAGTAAAAAATCACTTAAAAAACTTTTACAATGGATATATTCATTAGATGTTATACTTGTAGCTAAAAAACTTATTGATACTAAGAAATGTTGCTTAATTAATTATAATATTTCAAAAACTAAATTTTGGGGTATGGGTCATATATTATTAAATGATACACAAGTTAAAAATCCATTAAGTTTGGAAAAAAATTTAATAATTACTGGTCCAAATGCCGCTGGAAAAACAACATATGTTCGTGCTGTTTGTACAAATACAATTTTAGCTCAAACTTTTGGTATAGCATGTGCCCTTCAAGCCGAAGTTTCAATTGTACATGCAATTGGAAGCTTTATGAGAATCGAAGATAGCCTTGGACAAAGTAGTTTATTTGAAGCAGAAGCTAAACGCTGTGCTGAACTTCTTGAGCAAGCTGAAGCTATAGTACATAGTGGAAAATCCGCTCTCTATTTCTTAGATGAACCAATGCATTCTACGCCACCAATTGAAGGATCCGCAACGTCTATGGCAGTTATAGAATATATGGGACGTCTTCCAAATATTCGACTTATGGTTACAACTCATTATCACGAATGTATTGAGCTTGAGAAAATACATCCTATGTATTTCCAAAATATTTCTATGGATGCATTTATAAATCCAATAAATGGTTTGTATACTTTTCCATATAAAATTAAAAACGGTGCTTCTATAAAATGTATTGCGCTTGAATTATTAAATGAAAAGAAACTTCCAAAACAACTTATTCAACGTGCGATTGTTTTGAAAAACAAAATATGTAGCCAACAAGTAACTAAAACATTATGATTAAAATTGATGCCACACTTCTTATACAAATTCAACTCGCTGTTGTAGGAATTGTTGTTATTGTAGGAATATTCTATTTATGGAGATCTATTGTACGCATGGAAAACCGCATGGATAAATCATTTGCAAAAATTGCAAGTCTTTTAAAACAACATACACTTCCATCTTTATCTGAAAATATACACCCTCAATTTCCTTTTGTAATTCCACCCCAATTTCAAAATGACCCATCTACAGAAAATTTAGCAAATGCCCAAGAACTTATGAGCCAAGTTTTCGGTAGTACTATGGGTGTTGACCAACCACAGATGATGATGTTTTCAATGGCATTAAATCAAGAACCAACAGAACCTCTATCTAATGTTGAAGAAAACGTATGCATTGTAGAAGATATCCAAGATTATCCTTCCTCATCAAATGTAAAATCCACACAAGAAAGTGAAAATACTGAAATTAAAAAAACTGATGTTATAAATATTGACTTAGATGATGAAGATAATGTATCAGTGTCAACCGATACAAATCCAATTTCTAAATCAAAATTAGCTCAAATGAAACTTGAGAAACTTCGTTCATTATGCGAAGAGCGTGAACTTTCAACTGAAGGTACAAAACCACAACTGATTGAAAGACTCCTTGGATTAACCCGCGAGTAATTTTCTCTTCTATTAAAATAGAGTACCAAGTAATGAATTCAGCATCTTGTGGAACTGGATGCGATAGTCCAGAAAAAGAACTAGTTATGTGCCCAACAAGAATGGCCGATGGTCGCGCATTTACTGATTACAGACCCAGATGTGCCGTAAATGGAGAATTATTAAGCCAAGTTGCCGGAAACCAAATGATTGGTTCTTCATTTGAATCAAGAATGTATTTACAACACAATGCTGAACAAATGATGGATTTTGAACGTAATAAAGCTATTAAACGTTTAATACCTTGTGCACCTTGCACACGTTCTTTCGAAGACGAAGGAACTATGTTAAGTGAACGCTATGTTGTTCGTTGTAATGGTGTTACTTGCACACGTGAAGAAATTAATCCATTTGGTCTTGGTGATGGTCGTAAATATTAAATAATACTTATTTTTCTTTAACTTTTATATATATGTAAAGTAGTAAGATAATGTCATTTACTTTTAATGATGCATATTCATCAATAATAGTTACACTTCTTGAAAATAATTATATTAAAATTCAAGGACAAGTTACAAATCCAATAAACTATTCACGTATGGAACTTATTGCTCCAAATCCAATTGACCGTGGAATGAGTTATCAAGGGAGCGGATTACCTTTTGCAAATCCAGAAATAGCATTTTCTGAAAGTATAAATACTTATATAATTCCAGAAAATGGTGGTATTGATAATATTATATTTAAATACCCAAATAGCTATTATGTAATTGGAGGGAGTGAAAAAATAAAACCATCTATTTTTTTAATATTATATTCAAAAACATCTAAAGAACCAATACATATTCGTTTAGAATTAATAGATAGTCTTCCATTGCATACATTAACTTATCGTCCAAATCATGTTAAAGGACCTGAATACTATAGTATAAAAGAAGTATTAGTTACAATGGAAGGTGCTGAAGCTACTGCAAGAGCATATGGAGATGCAAAAATTCAATATGATATCGCATAAATTAAACAGATTCTGTAATACAAGAAGACTGTGTATATAATTCTGGCATATATGAATGAATTTGACCTACTGTATCTATAAAAGATTCTCTTTGTAAACGTTTACTATATTTAAAAATAGATTGTTTTACTTCTTCTTCTTTTGCTAAAAGTTTAACTAATATAGTTTGTAAAGGAGCATCACCCCAACGAAAATAAAATATGGATCCATCTTTATCAATTAAATCAATAATTTTTTTAACATCTTCGCGATTCCAAAATGCTGTATTAGTTATAAAGAAATTATTATAAAACATAAGTGGCATTTCAACATTTAAATTATCTTTTAATTTTAGTGAATTATTAAGTATAGATAACAATGATCGAAATTTAAATAACTGAAAGGCTTTTGTTGGTACTTCTTTTTCTACAAAACATTTATTTAATATATCATCTTTATTTTTAATGTGTTTTTGGAAAAAATCTTTCATTCCATAGCAACATATTCCACAATCAACATTTAATATATTTGATGAATATATTAATTTATTTTCATTCATCCATTCAAATAAATCTGGTATAGGTTCTTCAATAAAACTATCATCATCTAATCGCATTATATAATCATATCCTTTCGTATATTTTGGAAAATGTACAAGCCACCATCGACACATGAGGCGATATCTTTCATTTCTCCAATATGGTACAGGTTGTAAATTAATACAATCATTCATCTTCTTTTTATCAATATGAGATGGAACTTTAAAATCATCAGTATCAATTGTACGAAATGTAATACATTCTCTACATGGTGCACGTATACCCATTAAAATTTCAGTTTGACTTTTTTGATCAAAATCACCTTCATGTAATATAATGATTGGGTATTTATATTTTTCATTAAAATATTTAAAGGTAAAATAAAGTGATGTTTTTAAATATTGTTTTCTTTCTTGTGTGTTTTGAGTAAGATAAAAAATCGCAGCATTTATTTTTGTAGTCATTTATATTGATTGTAAAACGTAGTATATATATATAATATCATTACTTTAAACCAATTAAAAAAATAGGTAAAGTAATAATAGAGTCCTCTATGGAAATATCGAAAATACAACTTCCAAGAAGAAAAACTGTTAAAGATATATGTGTTAAAAAAACAAATGAAAACTCATGTCATGCTGAATCTCAATGTATATGGAATATCATTAATGATAAATGTACAAAACGCCCTCAAATAGAATCTACACAACGACCATCATTATTTGATGAATATATACGTATTGTGCGTTCTCATTCTGGTAGAGAAACCTTAGAACTAATTGCTAAAAAACTAAAAGTAAATTATGAAGGAAGAACTATTCAAAGTATATGTGATGATATTCAAGAAATTATACATGTTGCTATGCATGGCAATACAATAGTTACAATTGCAAAAAAATTAAAGTTATCAATTAAAAATCTTAAAGAAGGTGAATTATACTATACAATTTATCAACATATTTTTGATAAATTAGAAGAAAGTAATCAAAAACCCATTATACATACAACTCCTGGATATATAAATTTTAATACAGATAAAGTCGTTTATAAAAATGAGTACCGCTTTATGAACCGTTTAAATTATGCATATAATATAAATACTATTCTTCAAAATTATAATCGTCGTCAATTTTGTGAATTTAAAAAAGGATTTGAAAAAATAAAAAGAATTGGTTCAAAATCAGTTTATGGAGAAGCTTTTATTGCATATAATGGTGACAGTAAATTACCCATTTATACTGCAATAAAATTAATGCCAAATAATGAAGACAATTTAAACGAAGTTGCAATGTATAGAATATTTCAATCATATATAACTCGTGGAATGAGTCCACATTTTCCTATGATATATGCTTCACATATATGTACAAATTGTCAATATGATAATAAACGACATTTTCGTGGTAAATGTATAGCTTTATTAAATGAGCTTGCAGAAGGAGATCTTAAATCATATTTAAAACATCAACATACATCAAATGAACTTATTATGATTTATGGTCAAATAATTACATCATGTTTAGCAATGGAACACGCTGGCTATGTCCATCATGATTTACATTGGGGAAATTTTCTTTATCATAAAGTTCCAGAATATAAAGGTAAATATTTACATTATGTATATTTTGATGAATATTATAAAAGACATTCAATTTATCTAAAAACAAATGGACTTATATTCATTGCATGGGATTTTGGAAAAATGAATCAACAATATTCTACAAACGATAATGTATATGTAGATTTATATCGTATTTTTCATATAAATAAATGGGCACTTGATGAAGGATATCCTGCATTTCCTACACAAGCAAATATAATATGTAACCAACTCAAAACTGCATCAAATATTTCTAGAAATGTTGCTGAATTATTAAAAAAATATGTAGATTTAGTTTATAATCAAAAAAATAAAAGCACACGAGATATCATATTGTTTGATCCACCAACATCACCACCAGTAAGTAAAATTATAAATATACATGCATATGAACTACCTATATAATTGTAGCTATATCATTTAACATCGTGAAAAAGGTTTTGTTTTTTGTAATTCAGTTACAATTTGGTCATATCCCCCAATAAAATGTGAATTACAAATTATAAAAGGAGACGTTTTATGATTATGTGCACGAGATTTATGTGATGGAAGTACAATAAGACATTGTTTTTCTAAATGCATTGGCCATTTATCATGAGTTATTTTTTTAACAGATAATTTAATATCATGAGTTTTTCCATGTACATTATTTTTATATGTTGTTAATGTTGACACTACACCTTCAAAAAAAGGGCATCCTTCGAAACCTGATATTTGAAAATGTAATGATTTCTTTTCAGTTGGTTTTTTTGACATAATTGATTCTTCTATTTTAATAAGAGTTAAAAATTATATTCTAATAATAGAAGCACTATAATGAGTTCTCGCAGAATTATAACTCCACGTCGTCCTGCAGCTCAAGAACCTCTTAATTTAAATGCGCCAATATCAACTATTCCAGAAATTAAAGGAAAACGTCATCTTGCATATAAAGAACTTCTTGGTCTCCCATTTTTAATTCAATTATATGGTACTGAAGAATTAGCAAAATCAAAACGTGACCATACACGTCGTTATTTACAACGATTTGTAGATAAACTTATAGAAGAAGAATTATTTAATGGAACAATTCGAGAATTTTTTGATATTTTAAAGGAACGTCTTCGTGAGAAAATTGCTGCAGGTATGAGCGCAAGTCCTCCGCGTGAAGTAGCTATGCGTCCTGCACCTAGACAAGCCAATGCTGCACCAGTTGCAGTTGTAGTTCCATTGCCATTACCAAGAGTTAGAGCATCACAATTAACTGGAAATCGTCGTCAACGTGGTACTACATCATCAAGTAGTTCTACAGGTAGAAGTTCAAATTCACAGGGTATTATTGATGGAGATGATGGTGAAGTACGTGCAGTACGTAATCCAAGATTAAATCAACTAGCTCTTGCTTTAGGTAATATGAATGTACAAGACAACCAAAATGATGCACATATTCGTGTTCGTTCTCGCGCTCGTCCTGTGCAACGACAACGACTTGAAAATCCTATTGAGGAGCCACAGCCACAACTTACACAAAGACAATTAGATGCAATTGCAAGAAGAGAAGCTGAAACACAAGCTCAATTAGAAAGCCACGCTCGTAGAGAAGCTGCAACTATTGCATCACGACAACGCCGCCGTACTGCACCTGAAAGACGCGCAGCTGTAGATAGTGTAAGTGGATTATTTAGAGATTTTGGTATTTAATTTAAATTCAATAGTATATATTCTATCATCAATATCAATTGAATAAAATGATGGTGTTAAATATTTACGTTCTAAATCATCATAATTTTTATTATATTTTAATGCTATTTGTTTAAGCAATTCTTTATTTTGTTCTTTTAGTATATTTTTCAAAATTATGCTAAAAGAATGACTCATTCGTGTATATAATAAGTTATATATATCTATAGAATCAATTTTTTAATAGGTTATATAAAGATTTGTAGCTACAAAAGTATATTAAAGAAGTATTTCAAAATTATATAACTATGGATTTAATAGTTGAACCTGAATATGTAGAAAATGATGATTATTATTCAGAAGATGAAGTATTATCAGTAATTACTGATAGTGATGACGAGAATGATATTTACCAGACTAATCCATATGCTTGTGAATCAACACGTCCTAGGATTCGTTGGACCTTAATTAAAATTGGTAAAGATGTTTTTGAAATTTCAACAATTGGACAAATTAAACCATATAGATCTTTACAACAGAGTACTGAAGGAATTCTTTTACAAGGTACGCCATATAGATATTATAGATTTGAAAATAAAAATTATTATATGCATGAACTTGTATGGCAAGCCTTTAACGGAACTCCTACAGATGATTATGAAATAAGACATAAACCAGAATATACCGCAAAATATAGAAAAATATATTCAAATAGATTACATAATTTACTTTTAATACCAAAAATTAAAATTATACCATTAAAATTAAATGATCAATAAAAACGTTTAAGGACAGAATGATTCAATAGTGTACACTATTTATAATGAGTTCTTTAAAATGGATTTCTCCCAGGTCTTCTTCTAATAAGCGCTATAAAATAGCTGGTCCACCTTCACAAGGTCCTTCTCCTGAAAACGATGATGAAGATGATGGAATGCCATTTCCTTTCCCATTTAAATTACCAAATATGGGAGGAGGAGGTACACTATATACCAATGCAAACCATGTTTATTTTAATAATGATATTGACGATGATTCTGCATTTGCACTAAATAAAGAACTTCGTACAGTTGAAAATAAACTACTTCATACGTCACTTACATATGGTGTAAAAGCTGATAGTCTACCAATATATTTACATATTACAACAAACGGAGGAAGTATTTATTCAGCATTTTCCATCATTGATTGTATGAATGGTCTTCGCGTTCCAGTATATACTGTTTGTGATGGATTCGTTGCATCTGCAGGTACACTTATTTCAATTTCTGGTAAAAAACGTTTTATTCAACCAAACGCATATATGCTTCTTCATCAATTGAGTTCTGGGGTATGGGGTAAAATGGCAGAAATTGAAGATGAATTTGATAATCTTAAAAAATTAATGGATCATCTTATTAAACATTATGTAACACATACAAAAATAACTGCAAAAACACTTGAAAAACAACTAAAACACGATGCTACTTGGAATATTGATGAATGCTTAAAACGAGGTATTGTTGATGAAATCTATAATCAATAAATATATATTATTTTTCCATACTTTAAATAGAGAATACTAAACTTTAATTATGAGTTCAATATGTTTAACATGTGATGATAATATAAATAAATTACCCACAAATTGTGTTTTTACTGCTCAAGGAGATATTCAATGTTATAATAATGGTACTACTCCTGAAGGTGAAATGAATGCAGCTATTCGTATGATTGCAACTGCAAAAGCAGGAACACCTTCTGCACAAATATATCCAGTTCGAGGTGTAACAAATGATGGATATTATGAATATATAAGTGATTTATCTGGAGAACCCATTAGAAACCGATATGCACAATCGCCTGCTGATTCTTCACAATATGCTGATGCAATAAATTCTTGTGCAAGCTGTGCAGCAACAACTATGCATAAAATTGATAGTGCAGTTATAATTGCACCAAGTACAGAAAATATAAAAAGTATACCTGAATGGGGACCGCATTCAGGTTGGCTTAAAAAGAAAGATGCGCATATATTAAATGGTCCATATTATTCACAATAATTTATTAGATGAATCTATTAATTTTTTTAAACTTCCACCTAATGTAGAGCGTATTTTGAAATAAGCACTGTCTATGTCTTCGAAACAATCATCAAGAATAAGGTTTTTTTCTTTTGACCAATTAATTTGTAACCAATTTTGTGCATTTGATACATAATTTTGTATATCGCATAATGAACGTACAATTATACTTCCGTCTTTTTTATCAATATAAATATAATAATACTCTTTATGTAAATTTCTTTCAGGATTCTTATTTTTTTCAATAAGCTCAATCATTTTATTAAATGACATATATTTTGGTATAGCTTCTTCTTTTAAATTACTTAATGAATATACTAATGCTTTTTTGCATAATGCATTATCAGTTCCACCAGTAGATACTTTAATATTACATGGTATCCAATATTTATTTGATGATTTTATTTTAAGGTCATACCAATGTCTTGTTTTATATGGTTTATGTATAAATGCATCACCATAATTATCTTGTAATAATTTAATTATTGTATTTTCATCATATATACTATTAATTCTACCATCACTACTGCCATTATGTAGTAAATGAGTTTCCATATTAATTTTAAGAATTGACTCTATGGTAAGTATTTCTTTTGGATATTTTACTTTATGTATAAATGTTTTTGCAGAAGTCTTACGAGAATCGCTACGCAATCGCATTGATATCAAAGAGTAATATCGCCTAGAAAAATATCTTGTATTAAGAGGCATATACCTATTAATCTTATATACATTTATTGGGTAAAACGATATAAAAGATATTTATATTTTTAAATGAACGCGCGTAAAAATGAAAATTATGTTAGCGACACCAATGTATGGAGGACAAGCACATGGGGGCTACACATGTGGCGTAGCTGTTTTATTTGGATTATGTGCATTAAAAAATATAAATATTGCAATGCATTATATGACTCATGAAAGTCTTATTCCTCGTGCAAGAAATACACTTGTAAAATGGTTTTTAAACGATAAAGAAAATACACATTTACTCTTTATAGATGCAGATATACAATTTGATCCTCATGATATTTTGAAATTATTTGAATTAGATAAAGATATTATTGGAATGCCTTATGCAAAAAAACAAATTGATTGGAATTTTATACAAGAACAATGTGCGGCTACAAAGGGAAATATTAGTACCGAACTTTTAGAAAAATTTGGATTATCATATATATTAAAATGTTTACCTGAACAAGACCAAACAAATCCAGTATTTGAAGCAGAAGAAATAGGAACAGGATTAATGCTTATTAAACGTGAAGTTTTAGAAAAAATGATACATGCATATCCTGATTTATATGCATATTCAGATGATACTGTACGTTATAAAATGGATGACATGGAAGGACGTAAATATTACCTCTTTTTTGAAACAATGTTGACAAATGAACGCAGATATCTTTCAGAAGATTATGCTTTTTGCAAAAGATGGCGTGATATAGGTGGAAAAATTTATATTTATTTATCTGTTAAAACGGTTCATCATGGTGCATATGCATATGTATATGATAGTAGTATTATTAAATTATGTTAATTATACTATTTTATTATCTTCATTTCGCTCAAGAAAATATTGTGAAATTTCTTTAATAAAACGGGTTCCTTTATCAGTAAATTGTATATATCCAGTATTTGTATAATATATGTCATTTGTTGGATCATAATTACCTTTTACAAGAATATTCCATCGTTCTTTATATTTACGGTCTTCTAAACGACCATGCCAATGATGAATTATTGTCCCTGCAATATAATCTATTACTAAATTATTTTTCATACATTTTTTTTGATATTCAAGTAATTTATTTTTATAATTTTCATGAATACCTGATGGATAACTATATTCAACTTTTCCAATACAAGCTAAAGACATATGATGATCACCTGCACCTAATATTCCATAATCTATAAGACCACCTATTGCATCATAAGCTTTATGTGTACATGCCCATGCAAATCCTGAATGCCAAAAACCATATTTTGCATCTTTTCTCCATTCATTTGTAGATGTCTTATACATATAACAAAATGACCTATCAATTTTGAGAGCCTCATTTGATGGACCCATATTTATACATGTTTGAAATAATTGAATAATATCTGCCGATTGTAATTTTGCAATTGTATCATCTACCCAATTCATATTTAAAAATGTAATATCTGCATCAATCCATGCAACATATTTCCATTTTTTAGGCAAACTTTTTATAGCTAAATTAATAAGGCTTTCTTTGATCCATAATGGTGCACTTAAAGTTATTGCAATGCTTTTAAAGACTGTGTTATTTTTAAAAATAGTAGGTAATTGATATTCAGTTCCTTGTAATCGTGCCTCTACTACACATATTCTTACATTTTCTAAATTACTATATCTTTCTATAAAATCTATAAATAAATTATATCGTGATTTACAATTACAATAATTAAAATATGGAAGAATAATATATAAATAATTTTTATTTGATTTTTTAAGAGGAATTTCATAATTTGATGTAACTATAGTTTCGTCATCTAATTCTTCATTTGCATAATAATTATCATGTAATGTCGTTTTAGGTTTTTTAATTTCATTTTTAAAACAAGAACAAAATATATTCATTCTTTATTCTATAATAAGACTATTTATTTATGAACAAAAATAAGAAACCCTATTCTTGTTTATTTTTTGATTTTAAATTTTAATTTTTTCCATCAGCAATTTTCTTTTCATTCCACATCTTAGCAATAATTCCCATATAATCAGTCTGCTTCTTTCCAGTACCTTCGTTATCCTTCTTGATTTGAGGCATTGTCTCCTTCACAAAGATATTATATGCTGAAGGTGCACGCTTCTGTTCTGGGTCCTTCTTTGTCTTTACTTCCTTCTTAGGATTCTTCTCCTGCCAGGCCTCATTGACCATCTTAAGAAGGTCCTTGTACTGGGGGCGTGTCTCATCGTCATCATACTCAGCCCGAAGCTCTTCCATCTTTGTCTTCTTGAATATTTGATACTCTGTTGGAGGGCGCTTTGGCTTTTCAGTCGTCTTATCCTCCTTGGTCTCTGTAGTCTTCTTGAGTGTGGCCTTCTTTGTCTTCTTGATAGTTTTTGAAACTGGCTTGACCTCCTCCTCAGTTTCTGTCTCAGGCTCCGGCTCAGGCTCCGGCTCAACCTTAGGCTCCGGCTCAACCTTAGCCTTAGCCAGCTTTGCAGTCTGCTTCGCAACAGTCGCAGCACCAGTGTTCTTCTTGGGAGGCATTGTAAATAGTAAGTCTTCTGTAAGAAGGAGACAGTAGGGAATTTTTATCAATAAGTTTATTATTGCTCTGGTATTGTTTTAAAATATATAAATCAATTTTTATCAAATTTGAACATTTTTATTACAAATTATTGGAAATAGTTTCATTATCTTCAGCTCCGCCAGTTTTTGTAAGTAATGGTTTTTTAACAAAGCGATACAACTCTTGCATACCACGACTATGTGCCATTTCTTTTGCAATTTCTTCTTTTTCAAGTGTTGTTAAAGCATTTTGATCAAGTGATGATATATAACTATGACGAATAAGAGTTATAGTAAGTGGTTTATTAAAAAGTTTTTGAAAAGTTCGATTTGCCCATCGCGTGTAAGAATTCGATGCTTTATACGGTTTACCAAATTTATCTACAAATAACCATTCACGTGGACGTTTATTTAAACTTGCTTTTAATTCTTTTACAAGTTCATCTGGTAAATCTTTTTTATATTCATTATGACTACGTTGAGTTTTAAATTCATGTAAATATAATTGTACTTTATTTGGAGTTTCAAATAATATATAATTTGCTTCTTTTTTATCTGGTATTTTATCATCATTTTTATAAATTCGTACTGCATTAAAATCTGCACGCAAAGGACGAATATATGTGTAAAAACTTAATAATAATTTATCTATATTCCCTTCTTCAAGTGTATCACGTTTTTTAAGTATTTCATCAAATGGAACATATGCATTAAGTTGTCTTTCACTTGGTTCATTTGTTTTATATTTTTGTGTAATTGCTTCATCTAATTCACTGAATTTAGCAAACCATATCTTATAATATTTTTCAAGTTGTGTTTTCAAACCTTCATTATGCTTATAAACTGCTAATATAGCTACAATATAAGATTTTTGTGTTGATAATATATCTGATTTTTTACTTATCCATTCAAGTACTTCATCTGGATGAGTTATTATCCAATATATATTAGTTTTAAATTCTGTAACCATTGATTTAAGACGTTCTACATAAACACGTTTGGATACTTGTGATAAATTTGAATCAATTATTATTTTTAATAAATCACTCTGTGCTGTATATTTTTTAACACGAGTCATATTGTACACTATAATAGATTTATATAATATTATAAATCTATTATAGTTAGAATGTTATTTAAACAATAACATAATAAATCTAATTAAAATAAATACAATTATGGATATGATTACTTTTGTAAAATCTGCATTTTTTTCAAATAATATACCAACGTGTGCGGATGTTAATTATATAATAAATTATTATAAAACTACATTACTTATTACAACAGGACTTTCTATTTCGATAAATATATTAAAAGAATTAACAGATATTTTACTAAAAATACCAATATTTTGCAACGAAATAATATCATTATTTGATATTATATTATCAACATATATTGTCCATTGTGGATGTATTGAAACAAAGACTGATTTTAATAAATATTATATGCAATGGATATATAGTAGAGTATTATTATATAAATTACGTAAAAATATTACACTTAATGATAATGATAAATTAATATTCTATAATGTAGAATTATTAATACCAGCTCTATTACATTCGCCTGATGAAAATATTATATTTTTAATTGAAATGCAAAATCTTTTTATTCTTTTATGGAATATGGATATTGAAACACTTATTAATGACAGGAGTATTTTTGAAAAAACAATAATTAAATTTGTAGCTACTTTTGAAAAATGGAAAACGAATGTATTATTGGAACCATATGAAACATTACCTTTATGGTATTTACAACCAGGATTTGGATTAACATATCATACATCAAATAATGCAACTCTTTTTGGTTTACTTGGCAATTTTTATAAAAAATTATTATTACTTAGATACTCTTCCGTAGATTGTGATATACAGATAACAAAACCTAAAAATACATCTTTAAAGATTGGGTTTTTATCAAGAGCTCTTTATAATCACTCTATTGGTCGAATAAGTTGTGGTTTAATTGAAAAATTATATGAATATCCAGATATTGAAACGTATGTCTATAGTAGTCTTGATGATTCTACTGCATTATCACGTGATACTTTTTCAAAAAGAATATTTAATGCATCAACAAAATATAAAACTATTTCAACAATAAATTGTATTGATACAGTAAATAGTATTCGTAATGATTGTCTTGATGCACTTATAATTATTGATCCATGTACAGATATTTTCACGTATTGTGTAAGTATATATAAATGCGCACCATTACAATTAACAACTTGGGGACATCCAGAAACGAGTGGTATTGAAAATATTGATTATTATATAACATCTAAAATTTTTGAAAAACAAGCTGATAATATATATTATGAAAAACCATATTATATGAATTCAATGAGTTTTTATTATTATAATCTAAAAAACACACATAATTTTGATCCTATTGAAATGTTTAAAGATATCTCACAAAAAGAATTACGTAAGTCAATACAAATACCTGATTTTGCTTGTGAAAATAATAATCATATATATGGAATTTTAAGTAGTATGTTTAAATTTCATCCATCATTTGATATTATTATAAATGGTATACTCTATAATGATAAAAATGCATATATTGTATTTATTCAAGGTGTTCATGATGAATTATATAAAAATATAATTCGACGTCTTTCTCAAACAATTCATAAAGATTACATTCATCGTATTATTATACTTCCATATCAAACAGAACCATATTCATACGAAAAATTAATACTATCATGTGATGTAATATTAGATACATTTCCATTTGGTGGATGTATTAGTACATTAGATGCGTTTTGTTGTAATAAGTGTGTTGTTACGTTGCCTGGTAATAAACTATATGGACGTTTTACTCAAGGATTTTACAATATTATGGGTGGTGGTTTTGATGAGCTTATTTCAAAAGATGAAAATGATTATATTAAAAATGCATTAAAAGTAGCTACATATCCTCCATTCCGTAGAAGTTTAGAAAATAAAATTGCAAATAACAAATATAAACTATATGAAAATAAAGAATCTATTGATGAATGGTATAATTTTCTAAAAGTCAATTGTAATTAATTAGACAATATCTCGAGTATTATCATGTATAATTTCAATCTTATTTTCATCATCACTAGCAATTTCAAATATATCTGGAATTTTTTGATTTTCTCCTCCAGCTCCACGAAAAGCTACTTTTGAACGCCAATTATAAAATGCGCGCATAGCTATAAATGCATGATGTTTAGAGCCTTCTGTAGTTGGTGTATATGTTTCAAAATGAATTAATCCATTTGCTACTTCAGGTATATGGCTTGCATTATTAAATGTATTACGAAATCTTTTTATAATATGTCCAGGAATTTGTGGTGAATCTGTAACTAATTTATCATATTCATCACGACATATTTTACAAAATTCAATGCAATCACGACGATCACCAGGTTGTAATGCTAACTCAAGAACAATTTTTCGTGCAAAAGATGAAAAAATTTTATTCATATGCATATGCATTTCGGCTTTTTCAGTACTACGAATAAATTTTTGTAAAGATGATAAAAGAGCAGTTACTATATTCATTCCACCAATTACATATATCATATATCGATTCATTGATTTATAATTTACAGAAGTATTTGTATTATTTCCACATACATCTCCAGCAACTGAAAAACCTAATCCACCTGCTATAGTTGATAATAATATTGCAGGATATGTAAACTTATTTGTTAATGAATTATAATGTCGTGATGCATGATCATGAAGCCATGCCCAACCACTCGCTTTTTCTGCCCAGACTTTTAAAATTCGTTCTTGATCAGGATTCCAACTGTCTGCAACACGCCGTTTAATAACATTTTCATATTTTGCAATTGTTTTATAATCATTCATTTATAAAACAATTGCAAATATAGAGAAAGATATATCTATCTATATCCAAATAAGAAAGAATATTTTATAAAGATATAAACATAATAATATAAACATAATAATAATATATGTAATGATTAACTAATATGTCGACACATAAATCTATACGTGTACGTCGCACAAATGTAAATGATCCTATTGATTCAATTGAATTTGAATCAATACATTCTGCTATGAGAAAATGTAAAAAATCTTTCATAACAATCAAAGATTTAAGTATGAATAATAAAATATTTAATGGATATCTATGGGAATTAGTAAAAGATACCAATGATACAGCAATTGTAGAAAGACCTACTATGGAAATTAATGAGCAAAATCATGATGAAAAAACAAATTTAGCTGATCGTGTACCAATTATTGATGCATATCTTGATGAATTAAAAGATATAGAAGAATATGTTATTGAACCGAAAGATTTAGTTATTGAACCATTATCACCTATATCAATATCAAATTCAAAAAACAAAAGCATTTTTGAAGAATCAAAAGTAAAAAATAAAAGAGAACCATGCTCATGTGTATTAATGTAATTTATCTCTGTATTATAGAATATGGGAGATACAATAATACATATTGAATATGAATGTGAACATGAATGTCCAATATGTTTAAATGATTTTGATACAAATTTACAAGATACTATAATAGTAAAATGCTGTAAAAAACAATTTCATATAGAATGTTATGTTCGTTGTATGAATCAAAAAAAAGAATGTCCAATGTGTCGGGCTGTTAATACAACATTTAATACAAGTACTATTTTTCCACCAGTTTTACAAACTCCATTAATTACACCATATATACATACACTCGCAAATCCACGTTTACGTTCGCAAACCTACAATATATTAAATTTATATTCAGAGCAAAATAATCAAGTAAGATGTAATGAATTATGTCATCGTATTAAACCATTATGTATAGTAAGTATAATTGCTACTGTTATTATAGTATGTAATTCATATTTTCAATTTATTTAGTTTTACCTCTATAGTTTTTTTTGTTGGAATATTTATATTTATATATTAAAAATACTAATAAAGCCAGTATAATAAGTGTTGGTAACAAATTAATGATTTGCTTTTGAATGCATCTATGTGAATTTATATTATCAAATGTTTCAACAATAATATCAGATTGTGAATGAATATTTGAAATATAATATTGGTCAGTTAATTCAATTATTTTATTAGGACTTACATTTCGGTTTGTTTTTATAAATATTACATCATAAGGTTCTATACTTTTACCAAAATATGCACCTGGATAATATGGATCACCATGAATACTTGTAGTATTAATATCTTTTGAGATTTTTCTATAATCTAAACCTTGATACTTTGGCAATATACAATTTATATTCCAGCCATTTTTTAGAATAAGTTGACTCATTAATACTTCACGTAATGCAATAAACTTAATAAAATCTTCTTCATGAGATTGGTTAAAAAAATTTTTAACAATTAAGAAATGAAGTGATTCTTTATTAAGTACAAAAACTTGACTTTGTACATGAATAAATGGTGCTCGATATCCTTTATCAATAAGTAAATTTAATGACATTGATTTTATAATTTCTGGATCTGTTGCATTTAATATATTAATACTTGTTCCAACAAGTTTAACATCTTTTGTAAATAATTTAATAAAAGGTTGAGTCCATTTAATTTTTAAACGGTCTTTTTCAGGTATAAATGGTCCACGTACTGATGTATTAATAAAGAAGAAATAATCATATATATTTATATTAATATTTTTTAATGCACCAGAATATGCACCAAAATCATAATTAATATTGTCTCTTTTAAGTACTCTAATATTTGATTGAGATGGTATATCTACAGAACATTCATGACCATTTATACAAAATAGGTAATCAATATCATCGTGTATACCATTTTTAATAAAAAATTCAAGATTTTTAACATACTCATCATTTTTTTGATAATAAGAATATATAACAATTACTTTTGACATCACACTATTAATAATATAAGATTTTTCCAAATTTGTTCTAAAAATGTCGAATTATTATAAAAATTGATTTTGCAATTAAACTAATTATTACAAGCAATACAAGCAATCAACACTCAACACTCAAAACTCAAAACTTTCAATTAATCAAATGGCTCGTGGAAAGAAGACTGCTGCGGTGAAGACTGAGAATATTCCGGAGACTCAGCCCCAGACTGCGGGAAATACGCAGGATGATGCGGAGGCAATTAACCTGAAGGTTGCCACCGAGAAGAAGGAGGAGGTTGATACTGTCACAACGACAACTGATGCTGACGCTGACGTTCCCAAGTCGAAGGCAAAGAAGCAGCCGAAGGCAAAGAAGGTGGTTGTCACTGAGAGTGACGAGGAGGAGGCCAAGCCTAAGGAGAAGAAGCAGCCTAAGGCAAAGAAGGTGGTTGTCACTGAGAGTGACGAGGAGGAGGCCAAGCCTAAGGAGAAGAAGCGTGCTCCTTCAGCATACAATATCTTTGTTAAGGAGGCTATGCCCCAGCTAAAGAAGGAGAATGAGGCTCTCGGCGATAATAAGAAGTCTCAGCGCGACCTAATGAAACTGGCTGCAGAGCTGTGGAACAAGCAGAAGGCTGAGAAGGCTTAAATTAAAAAATAAAAAACATAAACAGAACATAATATCATCGTGTTTTGTTTATTCTAATGAATGTAAAAAAGTTGTCCAATTATCAATTGTTTTTGTATCTTCAAATAATTTTGGTAAATTATCTCTTATTTCTTTTTCAATAAACTCGCGTAATATAGTATCTGTTGCAATGTGGATTGCTTTTTTAACATAATCATTTATACTTTCTGCAATTAAATAATCTTTTGTTTTTTGAGATAAACTCATATAATTATACGCACCAGATGTAAAACGGCCATATAATTTTTCACTAGGAAATGTTATAATTGTTCTTCCGCAACTAAATATATCGATGGTACTAATTAATCCTCCAAATGGATGTGGGTCGAGAATAACATCAGCAGAGTAAATAAATTTATAAAAAGTTTGTGCATCAGTAATAAAAGGTACGGTGTAAATTCTATTACAAATATCAGGTAACATATTTTTATTAAATCTTTGAATAATTTTTTTAAAATAAAACGGATTAATATCTTGAGTCATAATTAATATACCTGCTGGATCATCTAATAAAATTTTATGTATAATTTTTTCAAATTGAGGAGATATTTTAAGACATGGACAACTGATTGCATATATATGAGTATCTGGAAAATGAAAGTTTTTTCTTAATGTTAATTTATTTGTTTTTTGTAATACATCATAAATATTAAAATTTAAAAATTTATTTGGATCATAATAATACATATTCAAACTATCAAATAATATTAAATCTTCAATATAATTTACATCAACGCATTTTTCAAATACACTCGATGATATAAAATAATCAATTGATTTTAATCCAGATGTTTCTGGATGTCCACATGTTGCTATTTGTATAGGTACAATTCTAAAACATGCTAAAATATACATTGTTATATCCATTATTGGATCTAAAAAGATGAGAATATCAATATGTTCATTTTGTATTTTATGAATCCAGTCAAGTTGACCTTCTTTTGAAAATGAATGATATTTATGACAATTTGAATATAAAATAGCGCTATATGGATCATTTTTACGTGGATAATTTGCAAATACATGTATTTCAAATTCATTTCTTTTGTATAATTGTTCAATTATTCCAATACTAACTTTTCCAACAGAATGTTGATATAAGAATTGTGATACAAAGCCAATTTTTTTACGCGTATTTTTAAATTCAATTATAGATTTTTTAAGATGATTTATTCCTCCATAATTTTTATATAATTTATTTAACATGTGTGAATAAAATTTTCCATGTTCATATAATATAAATGCATTGTTAAAATTATGATATGTTAAATTATATGCAGCTATTTTTGAAAAAATAGGATTATAAAAAAGTGGTTCAAGTAATATATCATCTATCCAATGATCAATTGTTGAATTTAATAAAATAAGTGTTCTTTGTAATCGTGTTCTTTCTTTAAATATATCTATTTCTGATTCATAAGAATTTGTAGCAAAAAGTAATCGCATTGTATATAAAGCTTGTACCGTTTTATTTGTTTTACTAAGTGTTTCAATTTCATGAATATAATCAATAGTAGGTGATTCTTTTTCTATAATTATTTTTCTCCAAATAAGTTTATTATATACCCATTTTGCCCAATATAAATCATTATCGGAATCATATGTTATATATCCTAATAAGGCACTATCAAATAATTCATAAATAGCATCCCAAATTTCTAGTTTTACAGGAATAGCTAATATTACATGTATTATATTAATAAATCTATCAATATCAAAACGTATATCAAAAGTATTTAGAACTTTATGTAATGATGTATATATTTCACGTAAATTTAATACTGGTTCTTTTAATTTTAGTTCTAAATTTTCCATTAAATTAGTTTTATTAAAATAGAAAATCTTATATATGTTTAATGGATTCACAAAAGAATAACCCAAATAAACTTATATATTCTATATCTGGTAATATTTTACCTCAATATTTAGATAATACAATTATACAAATGAATAGTCCTTCTACTAATTTATATGCATGAGACCCAAATGGTGATGATTTGTATAGTCCATTATATGAACCAATCAATCACAGTTTAACATTTGTAAGTACTGCGACTCCTTCAACATATACAGTATCGCAAAATAAAAGTATTTTAATATTACAATCACAACAGTCAATTACAACACCATCAATTGTGCAGAATCAAGTACCAGAACCATCTCAAATAGTTACACCATTACAATCATCAGTAAGACCTATACCATCTCAAATATCTTCCACAATCATAACACCATCTGCACCGCGAAGATCAATTTATGATATAGATAATTTAAATTCAATTATGGCATCACCATCTACATATCAAACATTTATATCTTTGAATGATGATATTAAAATTATTGGAAATAAGAAATCTACTGTAAATACATTTACAGATACAGATACAGATACAGATACAGATACAGATGGTAATAAATATATATATATATATTACTCAAAATGTCTATAATTTACCTAAACAACAATATATTCAAAATACTTTTGATAAAAATTCTCATATTCAAATATTAACACCATATGGTTCAGGATATATTACATCACATGCTAATAATCAAAATAATCCTATAAATCAACAATATACACAAGGGAATACATAAGGCAATACACAAGGCAATACACAAGGCAATACACAAGGCAATACACAAGGGAATTTACTAAATGTTCAATATTTAACACCTAAACAAGGAAATCAATTATTATATTCATCACCTGGTATATCACCAAGTACTGTTTCTAATAATAATACAAATTTACTAGCTCCTATACAATCTCCTTCTACACAAATTTCACCAGCTCCTATAAAATCTATATACTCTCCTTCTGTACAAAGTAAAAAAGTCAATTATCAACAGTTTCTCATATAACTCGTCATTTTCCTATAAATAGCCCTTCATCAAGTGTATTACGTACATATTATTCACCTAGTAAATTATCACCTACAAATTCTCCAATAAATATAACTTCAGTTCAACCACATTTACCTCCAAGTCATTCACCATCCATTAATTATTAATTATTCACCAGTTAATTCACAACTATCACTAAGTAAATTTACACCAGCTAATGCACCATCAGGCAACTTTACCCCAGTTTGTTCACCAATGAATGCACCAGTTGCTCCACATACATATATTCATTTTGATTCCCCAAATACTAGATATCCTGAAGCAACAATAAAATCATTTAATACAAATAATATATTAGATTGTAATACCGCATGTGATAATGAACCAACTTGTATAGGCTATGTTTATAATAAAGCACCCTGGTCTTCTATGGGTCAATGTGTATTAAAATCATCATTAGTTGGATCTAATCCTGTATATACAGAAGGGTCAATGACATATATAAGAACATCTACAGGTACCTTTACTCCAATAAATGCACCAGTAAATAACTTTACCCCCAGTTCGTTCGCCAATGAGTGCACCATTTTCTCTAGAAAGATACATTCAATATGGTCCTTCAAATACTAGATATCCTGAAGCAACAATAAAATCATTTAATACAAATAATATATTAGATTGTAATACCGCATGTGATAATGAACCAACTTGTATAGGCTATGTTTATAATAAAGCACCCGGGTCTTCTATGGGTCAATGTGTATTAAAATCATCACTCATTGGTTCTCGACCAGTAAGAAGTAATGGTTCAACAACTTATATAAAAAAATCAGCTAATTTTACCCCAGTTCGTTCACCAATGAATGCACAAGTAGGTAATTTTACCCCAGTTCGTTCGCCAATGAATGCACCAGTAGGCAATTTTACTCCAGTGCATTAATTGATATATTATTAATGAAGTATTTTTTATAGATATTAATCACGATGTAATGTAATAAGCCATTCTCAAAATAAATTTTTATTTTAAAGAATAAAGCCATTTAAAGCCCTTTTATTTTTTTATAGTATGTCTAATATTCATTTAGATCCTTATGATTTTCTTGGAGTTAGTCCAAATTGTAGCTTAAATGATGTAAAAAAATCATATTATTCTCTCGCTTTGCTAATGCATCCTGATAAAGGTGGTTCTCCTACCGAAATGCATATATTAAAGACAGCTTACAATTGGATTCGTGAACAAATTACTCTAGTAGAAACAAACCCTTTCAAAGATTATGAATCAATTCAAAAGAATTTTGATGATTTTATAAAACAACAAGATGAATCAAAACCTTCTCCACTTACAACTATTCTTGCAGAATCAATTGGATTTGAGTTCGATAAATTTACACAACTCTATGATAAAATACTTGCTCAATATTCACACAATCTAAATCATTTTAATAATAAAGACTACATTTATTCAATTATGTATAGTGATATACATAATTCATATATAAGAAACGAACAACTTATAATTTCAAATGAAAAACTATGGGAATATGTTGAACATGAACTTATACATAAATGGATTAATAAACTTAATAAAGTAAATTCTGAAGATTTTATACCATCATCTATACTGCATGGCTATGGTGCGGATATGCAAGAATCAACAGTAACCGCCAATAATAAATATAATCCCGACAATGTTTTATATGATGACACTATTAAAAAAGAACAAAAAGAGGTAATTATATATACTGAACCCAAAGACCTTTCAGAATATAATGAACTTCGTATGACTGTAGATAAAATTCCAGAAAAACTAACAAATTACACATATTTTGAAATGACTGATTATAAAGAGGCATTCAGTGATGTAAGTGATATAAATGCAAATTTAAAAAAATCACTTGAACATATAAATATTACAGATAATGTTACTATTCTTATGAAAAAAAAAATAAAAGAGCGTAATTTTATTAATTAATGTATTTATATAATAATTTTACGTGTTCTATTATGTAAAAATACTGTACTTCCTAAAAATGCAAGGCCAGTTAATATATAAAGTAAAATACTATTAGGTTTTTTTTCATCATCATTATTTATTGTAGTTATTAATGGTTTAAAAGGTAATTCTAATGAAAGAGGTGGTGTCATGGGTGGTGGTCCAGAACAACTTGAAACATATTGTTCATTTGCTGCAGGAATGAGTACACGAGGAGAAAGACCTATTTTTTTTGGCATTTATAATATAAGAATACTATTTAAGTGAATAATTAATACGCATGGCTGGTTTTTAATTGTAGGCGGTATTTTTAATATATATATAAGCATATAAGCCAAAATATAATAGTAGCCCCGCTTTTGAAATACCATATATAATATCATTAAAACTAATTCTAAACACAACTAAAATACTTAGAAAATAATATGCTATGAGTAAAAATATACCATAATTTATTTTTAATGATAAACAGATGTATCCAATTATTCCAATTATACTTCGTATATAAATGCTTTCATTATTAAAATATGCTGAAACAAATATAATTAAGAAATCTAATACCATTAAACCATAACCTAATCGAGCAGGTGATTTATATAAAGATTCAGTAGTTTCAGGTTCATTTTTAGCATCTAATGCAAGTAAAAATGTATGTACAGAAAATGCTAAAAATGCACATGCTAAAATACTATAATTAACTAATTGAAAAATGTCTTTATTTTCAATATAATAGAAAATTTTTGAAAGATAGATTAAGCAAGGTGCTATATAACATATAAATGCTATCCAATAAATATATTCTTTTATATTTTTATTCATACACTCTTACCCATAATATATATAAAAATTGAAAAAGAATGGTTGTTTTTAACTGAACCAACAAAGTAAAATGAATTGTATGATTCTTACAAATCATCCTATTAGAATTAATGAAAACATAAATAAATTTCGAATTATTCAAGAAAAAATAAAAACTATTAGTATGACTATTCAAAAAAATAATTTAATCGATAAAAATGATAATCCAATATTATACAAGTCATCGTGGAAAAACGTATATAAGTTATCAGCTGAATTACGAAACAGTATTGATGAATATGTCAATAATAATAATGATAAATAAAATCAAAATGTTTTAAAAATATCAAAAAAAAACTAAAAATTGATTTTTTACTAAAGTAAAAGTGTATATACCAACTATTATTAAATTCAACTTCAAAATAAAAATGGCCAGCCTTGCTGAGAAGCTTCGTGCTAAGTCTGCTGAGATTCGCACTACTTTCAATTCTTCTACAACCAATTTTGCGGAGAAGAAGGCTGATATTACGACGTTTTTTAATTATATGAAGAATGATGCTGAAGATAAGATGAATATTCGCTCGGAAAAGGGATACAATTCAGCCAACATTCTCGAGTATACTTATGCGGAGTATTTTTTTATCGATGAGAATAATGAGGTTATTCGCACTCCTAAGTACCAGAAACCTACGGTAGAGAATGGCAAAGCGTATCGCATATTTGAAGCCATTCGTACAACTGAGTTCAAAGAGATGTTGAGCCAATATGAGAAGGATCTTGGTGAGGGAATGGAGCTTGCTATGTGGTGGCCGGGTGGTAATATTAATGTTATCGAGGCAATCTGGGGACCGACTAAGTATCATCGTCGTACGAAGAATAACACCAAGTATTCTACTGAAATGGAAATATCTACCGATACTATGTCCAATGAAATGGAAAAGGTTTCTATCACAGATGAGACAACGTCGGTAAAGACTACGTATTCTTCGATGGCAAAGAAGTAATTTTAAAAAATAAAAATTTAAAAAAATGCAGAATTGTTAAATTTTGTAATTAAATTAACTAATACTACGTCTATCTTTTTTGTTCTGTTGAATAACAAAATTATCAAACCATTGATTTAAATTTTTTTCATCTTCTTTTGCTACTTTAGTATCATTTTTTTTTCTATTTGAGCCAGTTATCTCTCTTCTATGAGGTGTTTTTTGTATTTGAATACTAGAAGGTATTTTATTCGTATTTGTATATTCATCGCGTATACTTCTAAAATCAATTGGAATTGTATTATGATGTCTTTCTTCCATACTTGGTAGAGAATCATTTTGACAATATACTGCTAATGTAATAACTATACTTGCAGTCGCTTCCGGAGTTTGTAAAGTGTATAGAGTTCTATCAGCATTTAATAATCTTATATGAAATCTATTTAATTTTGCTTGTGGTGGATTAAAAATATATGTGTATGGATCATCTAATGGATAGCCTGATAGTATTTGATATATATCTACACCAGGAACAACACGACCAAAAAAAGTATTATTAGAAGCATTATCTGCACTAGTTCCATCGCTTACCATAAAATTATCATAATTATTTAAATATAAATATGCACTATTAGCTACTTGTGTTTGTAGTGCTGTTGCAACTTGATTTAAAACAAAATAACTGGTATTATTAATTGGTTGTGTAAATTCGCTTTTAATCATTCGAACAGCAATAACATTTTTAAGTGTATCTCCAATATATAATACAAAATCGTTTGCTAAAGGATATGTCTTTTTGTTTCGAAATATTGAATCTATGATAATCGTTTTAACTATATATTTAGACATTATGATATTTTACTATTAGTGCTAGTTACTACTATAATATACTTTAAATAATATAATTACTATACACATATTTCACAATCGTAATGATTTGATTTATATTATGTCAATTATTAGTAGTGTGCAATGAGTGCCTATAGAAATAATGCGATTGGTTTATTATTAAACAATACCACATCTGCTTTTTTAAATTGGTCTAATATGGATTATAATATAATCGACCAGATATTATATATAAATACTTCAAATATTGCAGCTGGTTATAGTAATTCAATAACTGATTTAGCAAATATAAGTATGTTTGGAAATATATCATTAAATGGTCCAATTAATTTAAATGGCCCAATAAATGTAAGTAGTTCAAATGGATTAACTATTAATACTATTAATACACAATCTATAATTGTTAATTCAAATTTAACTGCATTAAGTAATGTATACTTAAATGGCCCTGTATTTATTAATGCTTCAGTAAATGCGAGTTCAAATTTCTTAACTATAGGGAGTATTACAACTCAAAATAATACAATTAATATTGGTTCTGGAACTATTTACGGAACAGTCATAGCTAACGGTATAACAGCTGGGCAAATTACAACTCAAAATAATACAATTAATATTGGTTCTGGAACTTTATATGGACAAGTAAATGCAAGTAATATTATTTCACAATTGATGTACACTAGTAATTTAGTTGTTTATAATACATTACGTTCATATTCGAATATTTTTAGTTATTCTTATCTCGCTGTAACTTCAAATTTTATAATTAATAATACTATTGGTGCAAATCCAGCTTTAGTAGTAATTCAAAACAGTAATCAAGCTGGAGATTTTGCAATGAAACCAATTGTAAATTTTTATAATTATAACAGTAATACTACACCTGTTTTGACAATTATAAATTGTAATGTGGGTATTAATACAGCTACTCCTAATTATAATCTTGATGTATGGGGAACTGTAAATATAACATGTAATTTAAATGTATCAAATATTTATTTTACAGGAAGTTTATTTAATAGTTCTTCCAGTGGAACAAATACAACTATAGATGTTGGTTCAAATGGAACTATAAATGCTGGAAATGTATTTACGAGCAATTTAAAAACAAGGGGATATATTCTAACTCAAAATAATTTAATAAATGCAGGCTCAGGTACAATTTATGGTAGTATTGTTGCTAATTTAATTACAAGCGGAACGATTACAACACAAAATAATATAATTAATGCTGGGTCTGGTATAATTTATGGTCAATTCAGTTCAATAACGTCAACAACTATTACTACACAAAATAATATTATAAATGCTGGTTCTGGAATAATTTATGGACAATTTAGTTCAATAACTGCTACAACTATTACTACTCAAAATAATATAGTAAATATTGGTTCAGGAGCATTATACGTTGGACAAATAACATCTAGTCAAATTACATCTGGACAAATAACAACTCAAAATAATACGCTCAATGTTGGTTCAGGCTCATTATATGTGGGGCAAATAACATCTGGACAGATCACAACTCAAAATAACACAATTAATATTGGTTCAGGTACACTTGTTGCAACCACAATAACATCTGGACAAATAACAACTCAAAATAATACGCTCAATGTTGGTTCAGGTACAATATATGGTATACTTGTTGCAAGAACAATAACATCTGGGCAAATTACTACACAGAATAACATAATTAATGCTGGTTCAGGAATAATTTATGGTCAATTTAGTTCAATAACTTCAACAACAATAACGACACAAAATAATACTCTCAATATAGGTTCAGGAATAATATATGGTACAGTGAATGCCAATACAATTACATCTGGACAAATTACTACTCAAAATAATACGATAAATGCTGGGTCAGGTACAATATATGCTACATTTGTTGCTACTACAATTACATCTGGACAGATTACAACTCAAAACAGTACTCTCAATGTTGGAAGTGGAACAATATATGGTACACTTATTGCAACAATAATTACGTCTGGGCAAATTACAACTCAAAATAATACGCTCAATGTTGGTTCAGGTACAGTATATGCTACAGTTGTTGCTACCGCAATTACATCTGGACAAATTACAACTCAAAATAATACACTCAATATTGGTTCAGGTACAGTATATGCTACAGTTGTTGCTACCGCAATTACATCTGGACAAATTACTACACAGAATAATACACTCAATATTGGTTCAGGAACTATTTATGCCACAGTGAATGCGAATACAATAACATCTGGACAGATCACAACTCAAAATAATACGATAAATGCTGGAAGTGGTACACTGTATGCTACAATTATTGCTACCACAATAACATCTGGACAAATAACAACACAAAATAATACGATTAATGTTGGTTCAGGTACACTATATGGTACAGTGATTGCTACAACAATTACATCTGGACAGATTACAACTCAAAATAATACATTGAATGTTGGTTCGGGTACAGTATATGCTACACTTGTTGCTACAGCAATTACATCTGGACAAATTACTACTCAAAATAATACGCTCAATGTTGGTTCAGGTACAGTATATGGTACAATTATTGCGAATACAATAACATCTGGACAAATTACTACTCAAAATAATATGATTAATGTTGGTTCAGGTACACTATATGGTACAGTGATTGCTACAACAATTACATCTGGTCAAATTACAACTCAAAATAATACAATTAATGTTGGTTCGGGTACACTATATGGTTCACTTGTTGCAACAACAATTACATCTGGACAAATTACTACTCAAAACAATACTCTTAATGTTGGAAGTGGTACAATATACGGTTCACTTGTTGCAACAGGTATTACATCTGGACAAATTACTACTCAAAATAATACAATTAATGTTGGTTCAGGTATAATTTATGGTCAATTTAGTTCAATAACTTCAACAACAATAACAACTCAAAATAATATAATTAATTCTGGTTCAGGTACAATATATGGTACAATTATTGCCACTTCAATTACATCTGGACAAATTACAACACAAAATAATAGTATCAATATTGGTTCAGGTAC
>Ga0136642_1000265_pt1 | contig 30661 bp, 48 predicted proteins | sample LowCatLa1302831Y_FD_115313 | JGI IMG/M metagenome (GOLD analysis project Ga0136642, IMG submission 115313) | Freshwater microbial communities from Lower Cathedral Lake, Yosemite National Park, California, USA - 13028-31Y | ecosystem: Environmental > Aquatic > Freshwater > Lake ... | reverse complement strand
GAGTTTGAATGGGGAGACCTGCGTTTCACTCCTGCTGATTTGAAGAAGATTGACAGTGATGGCGGCAGGTTTATCTTTGTGGACAGTGATGGCAATGCATTGACACTTACCAAAATTGTTGAAAAGCAAAGTTACTACTACGATGCTTTTTGATTGATCAAGAGTGTTGTATTACTACAACACTCTTTTATTTTGGTGCATGACCAGTCAGTGTGTTCACAATTTGGCAACACTGATAGGTTGACTGATCGCTGAACGCTTGCTATAATACTTACATACATTAACACACAGAGAAAGGTTCCACATGTTACTTCACACTGCTCCCAAAGATCAAGCTATTTTGAGTAATGTTGGCGAAGTTGGCGACTTCAAGATCAAAGCCAGCGCCAAAGCGTTCAGCATTTTGAGCTCAGGATTGTATGCCAACAAAATTCGTGCCATTGTGCGTGAACTCAGCTGTAATGCTGTGGACAGTCATATGGCTGCTGGCAAACAAGAAACACCATTTGATGTACACTTGCCCAATGACTTTGAGCCATGGTTTGCTATTCGCGACTACGGTACTGGCCTGTCACATGCACAAGTGACCAGCATCTACACCACTTACTTTGAAAGTACCAAAACAGACTCCAACGACTACATTGGTGCGTTGGGCTTGGGTTCCAAGTCACCCTTCAGCTACACTGACAACTTCACTGTGACTGCTGTGAAGGATGGCAAGAAAGGCATCTACAGTGCATTTATCAATGCACAAGGTGTGCCCAGTATTGCACAGATGATGACGGAAGACTCCGATGAGCCAGCAGGTGTTGAAGTCAAGTTCAGTGTGAATGATCGCTATGATTTCAGCAAGTTCCGTGACGAAGCTCGCACTGTGTACACACATTTCAAATTGCGTCCAGTTGTAACTGGCTACAAAGACTTCAAGTTCATTGATGTGGAGTATGACACCCTGAATATTGCGCCTGGTGTGCATAGTTGTAAGAACAGCCGTGGCAGCAAAGCAGTCATGGGCAATATTGCCTACAACATCGATGTGCCCAATTCCGACAAAGTATTGGGCGACTTGCGTTATTTGATTGGCCAAGGTTTGGAAATGCACTTTGCCATCGGTGAGTTGGACTTTCAAGCTTCACGCGAAGGGTTATCATACATTCCCAGTACCATTGATGCTATCAAATCCAAACTGGTGGCACTTGATGCAGCATTAACAGGGGTGCTGGCCAGTGAAGCAGATGCTGTGGCCAATAATTGGGAACGTGCGTTGTTTCTAAAGGAGCGCAGTAAAAACAATTTGTGGAAGGCAGCCGTGGTAAAGTATGTGGTTGACACCAAATTTGTGCTGGTCAATCCAGACCCAGCTGGCTACTATGAATTTTTTGTTAATCCAATCTGTTCATTAGATGCACTGGCTAAAAAATACAACATCAGTGTGACTGCATTTGGACACCAAGGCGCCAGTACCACTACTTTCAACTGTCAGCACTACCCAGATATCAAACAAGCCGACGGTACGTTTGGCTACGAGAACTTCTGGAAGTTTACTGTGGACTTGGGCACACGATTTGTAATCAATGATACCAACATTGGTGCTACAGAACGTGCCAAGTATCACTGGAAGCACACCAAGAAGAACAAAGACGAAGCACAGAACCATGTGGTTTATATTTTGAGCAAGGCTGACAAGACCAAGCCCATGGACACCAAAGGATTCTTTACTCACCTTCACAATCCGCCCACAACATGGGTGCAGTTTGCCAGCGTGTTGGAAGTAAAGCCACGTGCCAACGGCAGTTTGAAGAACGTCACTGTGCTTCACCTACAGGAACGTGGTGATGGTGGTTATTATCGTTCACGTGAAATGGTGTGGCGTGATGCTGGCAAAGCTGACACCTTTGACAAGGCAGTGACATTCTATTATTTGCCGTTGAGCGGATTCAATCCAATCAGCAAAGTGGAAGGCGGATTCAATGTCAAAACGTTGTTTGAAAACCTAAAGGAGTGTGGCATCAGCACACTGAAACAAGTCAAAATTTATGGTGTACGCAAAGCCGATTTGGAATTCATTCAAACTCAATCCAATTGGATCAATATTGAGGATCATATTGCCATGCAATTGAGCGCCATTGACAACAAACTTGTTATGAGTTTGGTGTTACAGGCTGTTGACAATTACAATTTACTCAGTTACAATACTTATATTGTGAACAGTGTGGCAAATACAAACAGTCCATATATCAAACTGGTCAGCCAGTTTAAAGGATTTACAAAGATTTGCTACAGTGAACAGAGTTTGAAGAATCTGTGCCGTGTGTATGCCAAGGGTGTTACTTTTAATCCACAAGACACAGTAGACACGTTTACCAAACAATGCGCAGTTGTTCATGAACGTTATCCGTTGTTGCAGTACTTGCGTAGTGCTCCAAATCAAGAAGTTAGTGCATATATCAACTTAATCGACACACAAAAAGGTGTAAACTAAAATGGCTTATCCATATATTATTCAAGGTAAAAATATTGTTGTTGTGATCGGCAACAACAGTCACACTATCAGTTCAACCCACATGACCTATCACAAGGTTCTAGAGGCTATCAAGGCTGACGACTGGAACACTGTGAAAGATGTGATTGAACCCAAAAAGGTTGTGATCAATTACGGTGCGGGCAATGTCAGTGTTCAGGGCGACACATTGTTCTGGAAAGGTGCAGAGATGCACAATTCGTTGTCAACTCGCATGGTGCAGATGTTGCAGGATGGTTTTCCAGTGGAACCGCTGGTGCTGTTCATGGAAAACTTGATGAAAAATTCCAGCAAACGTGCAGTGGATGAACTGTACGGCTTCTTGGAAAAGAACAGCTTGCCAATTACTCCAGATGGTTGTTTCCTTTCTTACAAGAAAGTTCGTGACGACTACATGGACATTCACAGCGGCACGTTCAACAATTCAATTGGTGCAACCTGTGAAATGGAACGTAACCAAGTGGACGACGACAAGGACCGCACCTGCTCAGCGGGCCTGCATTTCTGTTCAAAGGAATACTTGCCAAATTTTGGCGACAGCACTAGCCGCACAATGATCCTTAAGGTCAATCCTGCGGATGTGGTAAGTATCCCAACTGACTACAACAACAGCAAAGGTCGTGCTTGCAAGTATGTTGTGGTGGGTGAACTGGGTGTGGATGCTGACGAAGCATTCACTGCGCCAGTACAGGAAAATGCCAACCAGGCATGGCCCAACTCTTGGCAAGGCTAAACCATAATGCTCAATTGCAACCAAATTGAGCTATCGGGAATGGCTCGAGACTTTGAACAGATGGAAGCCCGAGCCATTCAAGACACTGAGGAACTGCGTAGATTGCGCAATGGAGAATTGGTAATTTGTCCATGCGATGTGGAGCATGCTCGTGCCATGCTGAAGCTGTCTATGTTTTATCTCAGTCAGCACAACCAGTTGGATAAGCCACTGGTGCAACGGGATCAATAAATGATTAAAGGATTACAAGGGTCCAACGGAGTACAGGTCAGTGGAGTATACTCCACAGGAGTGCCCTCTCTGCACAATCCCAACGACAGTTTTAATGGCGTATTGCGTATCAACAGCAATGATATACAATATTACACCAACGGATCTTGGATCAATTTACCAGTTAGCTATGCCATGGTTCAGCTGGATCAAGAAACACTGGATGTGATAAGCTGGGCAAAAACACAGCGCACCATGGCCATGAATAGACTGACATTGGCTCAACATAATCCAGCCCTGATGCAAGCACTGGAGAAATTGAAGAAGGCAGAGGACAACTTTGAATTACTGGCTAAATTTGTAGAGAATGACATCGACAAAAAAGAATTACTTGACGGTAGCTGATCATCATGTGGGACTCAATCCTGACATTGCCAGATACTTAAAAAATTTTGATCACCACATCATATTTAAGTGCGGGCAATCATACAGCCAGCCTTTCAAAGATCTAAATGCATGGTGTGAACTGCATTTGGGCACAAAGCATAAGGATTGGTGCCTGGTGGCATTTTCGCATAACGAGCAAGTGCTGCATGTGAAAGACAGCAGATGGATAACCATGCTGCATCTGACTTTTCCCGAATTGATTGTACAGTCATTTAAAATATAGTACACTTACAGCAAGGAGATTGTTATGTTTGATTCGATTTATACACTGTTGGGATTGTTGTTTGTCAAGCACTGGTACATTGATTTTGTGAATCAGAGCATGGCAGAAGTTGAAGGCAAAGGCATATACGGCAATGCACACGGGCTGATGCACAGCATCAAGCATGGAGTGGCCACAGCTATTATCTTTGGACTGTTTACTAGATCATTTCAAATATCTGTGTTGCTGGGCATGATTGATTTTGTATTGCATTATCATATCGATTGGACCAAAAACAATATCAACAAACATTGGAAATACACAGTGGAGAATCCCAAGTTTTGGGCATGGTTGGGTGCGGATCAATTGGCCCACAGCATCACTTATCTGTTTATAGTTTGGCTAGTTACATGATCTACATCAGCTTGATTTTAACAATGAAAGAAAGTATACTATGTTTTTATTAAAGTATTCGGAACAGTCACATGACAGAGGAACTTGAACAACTGCGCAAAGAGAACGCTAGGCTTGTGGAAGAGCTCAAGCGTTTGTATGGCGTTGATCGTCCGTTTATCTGCGGCGAAGTTGGGGGCAAGGGGCATGATCATATGCCTGAATTTGTATTGGTTTGTCCCAGTTATGGCGCAGATGGTTTTGCCATGTACAAGAAACACAAGAATTACACCACACCAAATTATTAGGAGAATGCATGACACTGGAAGAACTGACACACATCTTTAGATTTCAATTGATCGAGGATGACAATTTCAAACCCAAACCCACAGTTGACTACTTGTTGATAAATGCGCACGTTCACTGGCCCAGTACACAGAATGCCTCGGATCTTGCACCATTGTTGAAGCAACTGACAGATCACAAGTATGTGTTTGAAGGTTATAGAGACCGTACACCTATTTTTATTATTCCTGAAGTTCACGTGTTACTCTAAAGGCAGTTGAATTGAAACACATCAAAGTTGGAATGTTTAATCTTCCGGGCTTGTCATTTCCCAAAGATCCTGAACCTGAGATTGTGGAAGAGATGATGGCCTGGGCCAAGGAAAATCATTGTGGTTTTTGTGGTGGTCCAAGTTTATGGAGTTTCAAAACAGAAGCACAACGTGATTGGTTTATCCTACGTTGGATTGATAACATTCCCAAAGAAGATCCCAAAGAAGAAACACAATGATAATTTATTTGGATGTAGATGATGTAGTGGCAGATTGGATGGCCACAGCCCGTGCCATTGTTAACCGCAACTGGAACTATGGTGAACGTATTCCAGATGCAGAGTGGAACAAGGTCAAAGCCAAGACTCGTTTTTACAAAGACTTGCCATTGAAAGACAATGCACTGGACTTGGTGCAATATTGTCTGGAGGCCGTTAGCAACAAACAAGCAGACGGCTTGGCATTTCTCACAGCACTGCCGCACGGCAATGATGTGCCATTTGCGGTGTATGACAAGGTGCACTGGTGCGACAACCACTTTCCTGGTATACCTATGTTTATTGGCCCATACAGTCATGACAAATGGCAACACTGCAAACCAGGTGATATCTTGATCGACGACCGTGTCAGCAACTGTGAAGAATGGACTCGTGCTGGCGGACACTCACATATCTATCGCACTTGGGAGGCATGCAAGCCATGGCTGGACTCTATCCTTATCAACAAACCCTAGTAGACAAAATCAGTAGCAGCGAGCCACTGGTTTATCATAGAGGTAAACAATTGGGTAAGTCGATGATTGATCATATCAAACAGTACAATGGCATGGTATTGGATCCTAAAATCAAATGGCAAAGACTGCCGGGACTTAAACTACAGGCCTACGCTGATGATATAAGCTCTCGCGGCTTCGGACGTGGACTTAATGAGTCGGATATGGATTCAGTACAAGCGTGGACGGAAGAATGTCATTGCGGAACTCGCATGAGTTTTAATGTATGGCAGTTCGCTAGCGAAAAGCAAATAACCATGTTTCTGATTAGGTGGTCATAATGACCTTAGTGAAGAATGTTTGGCAATATCCGGGCATGCTGGCATGGTGCGACCAACACGGCATTGAGTATGTGGTAATAGCTAGACTGTTGACCAGCGGTGTTGTGCCCAATGAAATATCTGAACCTTTGGACATTATGATTAATATTCCAGACAGTCCCACAGCAACTTGGTTCAAATTGAGGTGGAGCATATGACTAGAAATAAAGCAAAATTAATTAAAAAGGTCATGACTGGTCCATTTGGAAAGATTTTTAAGTTGACTGTTCCAACTCAGAACAGGCCATACTTATCGAGACCCAGTCATCAGATTGTTACTAATACGGCATTTGTTCCGCCGCATGACCATTGCGTTGTTTCGGTTGTTAGTGACATTGCTGATTGGATAGAGCAACAGCCAATCCATATGTGGAAACCAGCTGAATGTCTTGAGGCCGGATGGACTGGTTATGAATATGTGATATCCAGCAAATTGTACATTTGGATGGTATTGAGGTGGAGTGCATGAAGAAGCACACAACAAATTATTCATTTTCACGGAACACGCCAACTCCCCAACTTGAAGACACCATAACTGCACTGCGATCTAAAGAAATATCTAGAGAGATCGATACGGAAATGGCATGGTTCCTCAGTGTGACAACATTCAGGGATCGAGGCTGGCACATGGCCAATATTGATAATCTACAAAACAAAGAAACTGATTCGGACATTGAACAATGGATCACAAAAAATATTAAGGGAGAATACCGCAGAAATGGTAAACACTTTATATTTGAACAAAGAAAGGATGCCAATTGGTTTATCTTACGATGGGGCTTGAGAGACACAAATGAAACAGAAACCAAATAGCGTATCAGTAGGCGCAGCCAAGTTGGTACAGGGAGCAATGAGGCACAACGAAGATCTTGATCAGATGGAAGTATATGATGGTGCCCGCTGGCGTATACTAATTCATACTGTTGAGCATAGATTAGAAATACGTACAGCAACAGCAATGGCAGGCGTAACTGATTATTACACAGCTGAGGTCATAAACGCGGGAACCCTGTGGGACGAGATCATGCCTTGGATGAACGATAACTTTGGTCCTGCAGCTGAAAAAATTACTCCCGGATTATGGCGAGAAGGATCTTGTTGGTTTCTTAACCGCGGCGAGTTTTGGTTCAAGAACAAAAAAGACCTAGATTGGTTTGTGTTGAGATGGAGTTCGTAATGATCAAGTTACCAACAAAAGATTATGAAAACAAAGTACGTGATTTTTATTATCGCAAAGTGTGGAAAGAGAATCAAGCACTGTACGATACAACTGGTGCAGGCCCTTATCCAAACGATCCCCAACGCACAAGGCCATGGTTAGATTATGACTTTTACATGGGCATGGAAGCATGGTTAAGAAAAGAATATCATGCAGCATATGAAATTGAACAAACTGAATATATTTTTGAAACTCAGAATCATGCCAATTGGTTTGTGTTGAGATGGACATGAATAACATTGATAAAAAATCTAGATTGCCACATAAAGTTTTGATACGTGATAGATCCAACATTGAGATTGAACGTATGTGCTCATGGTGCCACGAACAGTTTGGCATAAGATTCAGTATTGTTGATCGCTCAGACTTTGGATACAGCGGAGTTTGGCAATGTGTGTACGATGGATTTCTAAGGGATAGCACTCCTGCATACAAATTCTCATTTGATAATGAAAAGCATGCCAATTGGTTTGCGTTGCGGTGGCTATGAAAAAAGTCACTGTAAGTCACGACAAGCCAGATTTGATCATGACCACTGTTAGGGAAATGCGCAAAGCCGGACTGGTGCAGGGCGAAGATTTTGACTTTGCATTTTACAATGCACAGTACGATGACACCGGGTTCAATCTAGTGAATCCAAGACACACAGTTTTTACATTTTACAAAGACAAGTGGGCCACTTGGTACTCCATCAAATGGAGCAAAGGGTAATGCACACAGTTATAGTGCATACAATACGCTTGGGAGAAATAGAGGATCCCGACTTGTTTGTGGCACAACGCATATGGGAATGGCAACAAACTGACATGGGAATTTGGATAATGAACAATGCCATTCAAAAACCCATATGGCACCGATGCCCTGATAGCTATGGTTGGATGTACACCATTGAAGCAGAGCTCGCACCCAAAAACTACACATATTGGTGGATTAAGTGGGGACATACATTTGACTGCAACAATGTAAAATAGTATAATAAATTATTGCAATCACAGAGCTGACTATGGAACCCAAACATCTTTATACTTTTCGTTGGACACAACCCTATGCCACACAGAAAATGCGGCCATACATGCGCCAACTTAGAGAAGATTACGAACAGGTGATCGAAGCTCAATTGGATCGCAAAGAATTCACACAAGCGCAGGAAATCATATCAAGGATACAAAATGCAAATAAGAGTTAAAGAAGATGCCAAAGAATTTGGCAAGTGTGGTTGTGGGCGCAGCCCCACTGGATATTGTATTGGATGGCACGGACTCAACGAAGATCAACTGCAACTGGCTAGAGCAGCATTTGAAACACAGTCAACACAGGAAGAACATTCCAAAAATGACTAAGCGCAAAATAGAAGGCATGGTAGAAATTGAAGAAGATCAAGATGGCAAAATGAAGATCGAATTTGCACCTGGATGCTTCGATGAGTTCAATGGCACCCAGGAGGAACTGGATGCAATGGTGGCTCAAATTCAACACATGTTTGAAAGCGGTGATATTGGCGCAATGAACACTATCGATATCGAGGATCTTATTGAAACAGATCCTGAAGTTGCGGACAAAATCTTTCAAGCCCTGCAAGACGATAGCACACCAAGGAAACTGCAATGAAATGGTTTGACAAGTGGTTTTACACGCAAGTAAAAAACCCATGGGATAGCAAAGAGCAACACGACGAAACAGACATGTATGTGCGTAACGAAAAAAATCATAGCTACATGAAAGGAATGAAAATGAACACCATAGGATCAGAACAAATGGTAGACAGCAGCTATCCAGAAGGACACAATCGTATTAGTTTTGAACTCACTTGTGCAGTGGGCGGACGCATCCTGAACGTGCGCCGTTATGATGATACAAGAGAACGACATGACCATCAAACCTATGTGATTCCCAGTGGTGAAGACGTGGGTGCCAGGGTGGCCAAAATCATCAACTTAGAATTGATTAAATAACTCTATCACACGGAGAACCCCATGGATATATTTTTTGAATTTGCGCCTTATTTTTGCATAGCTGCTGTTGCATTTTATATTGGCAAGTACTGGGCCTTGTTTCAGTTCAGCAACAACCTAAGCAAAGATCCTGATAGAATGATCAGACTGCTGAATCAGATCAAAGCCATCAACAACAGTGAAGATGACGGCATGCCAGAAGGTGCAACACAACTACACTTGGAGCAAGTGAACGAGCAAATATATGCTTACGATCATGTGACTGGCGAATTTCTAGCACAAGGACCAAATGAACATTTGGCCAGCCAAGCAGCCGCAGCACGCTATCCAGAAAAAACATTTTGGTATCCCGCTCCCAACACAGAACATCGTGCCAATAGCTGAACTGTTCCCTACTCCGATATATGTGGATTTTGTCAGAGATGAGTTGCAAACTCTCGTTCAGGCAGAATTTGAAAACGTGTATCCCACATTGGAGTTTATAACTTCCACATGGTTTGATGGCACCCATGGTGTAACAAACAAAGACTTTGCTGGCAACATAATAGATCAACTGAAATTGATACATGTCAAAACAGCCATACTTGCACATGTGAAACAGTATTGCCAGTCTTTGAATTTTGGTTTTGATACAAATTATTTAATGGAGTCGTGGATAACATCGTTCAAACAGGGCGACTATTCACAGTGCCATACTCATGGATCTGCACACATATCTGGAGTGTATTACTATCGGGCAACTCCAGATTCCGGCAATATTTTCTTTCAAACTCCAGTGGGCGAAGCTGAGTCTTCACTGATATTCAAACAAAACACATCCTGGTCCACAATTCCAGAAGTTGGAAAGATCATTATCTTTCCTGGATATTTGGTGCATGGCGTGCGCAGAAACTCCACGGTATTTGAAAGAAACAGCATATCCTTCAATATGTCATTCAACACACTTGATTATTAAAACGGTAAGATCCGTTGTTGAGATCCACCAAACTTGTTGCAATAGATTGTAATCACATGTACAATACGTTAACTGATTAATTTCAGTCTAATCTAAAAGGAACTAAAGATGAAAACAATTTCAAAAGAAACCAAAGCATACAAACTGTTGACAGCATTCAAAGAAGGCCGCAAATTCACACCAGCACAAGCTGAGAAGAGTTTTGGCATCAAGAATTTGTCAGCTGAAGCATCGCGCCTGCGTCAAGCTGGTCATGCTATCTATGCACGTAGTCAAGTAGCTGGCAACGGTGTCACAGTGACTGAGTATCATTTGGATCGCCCTACACGCAAGTTGGTGGCCGCAGGTTATCGCGCATTGGCATTGGGTCTGTAAGCTGTTTGTTAGCTGAAGAAAAACCCACTTCGGTGGGTTTTTTATTGACTGGATTTATAGTCTTGGTATCGCTGTCCTGCAACCTGGCCTGCGAACAATTTTTTAACATATTCCAAACCACTGGCCAGTGCTGCACGATCTTTCACAGCACGGGCTTGACTGGCAGCTGTGCTGGCCTTGTCACGTTTGGGTGCTGTGATGGCATGCTGTGATTTCTCCACATAGTGATGAGTGAACTTTTGCAAGAAGTCATCGGCTGAACTGAACTGTTCCAAGTCACCCTGTCCAAACATTTTGTTCAGTTCACAGCTACGAGCAAATCCTTTGATGCCGTTCACTTGTCGTTCCACGTTGACATCGTTCACATCAACACCTGGATTGGCTTGCAACAGCGGATCAATCTGCGGATTGCGAATACCCAACTGCTGTGCTTCATGCTGGAATATGTCCAGTATCCATGTTTTGATATCTGTGCCCAAGGTGTGTAGGTCATAGCCTTTGAGCGTTTTGCCGTAACTGACTTTTTTGCCGTTTATAGTTTTGTACTGTACACCTTTGTGTTGCAAGTTGACTGGAATCAATTCGCTCATGGTGGCAAAGATATTGCCGTTCAATAGGCCCTTCAGTCCGTGCTCGCCTGTGGCACGGAATCGTCCCCATTCAGCTGTTTTGACTGGATGCGGCATCAAGTCCACTTGCACCTTGTCACCACTACTCAAAATGAACATGGGCTGACTGCCTTTGCTTTCTGCTGGGTCTATGTAGCTCAAGGTGTGACTGTGTATAAACTTGTCAATCAGTGTGGCCCAACGTCCTTGTACTTGTCCGCTGGTTAGGTTGTCGTATTCAGGCATGTCTGGGATAATGATCTGCAGATCCATGTCGCCGTAGATGGTGTTTTCCGGGTCATCCAATTGGTGATATGCAGCTGATCCAGTAGGGTGCCCTATTTGAACTGGGCCTAAATTTTGCTGTGCTAACCAAGGGTTGAAATCTTTGAGAAAATGTTCAACTGCGGCCATGCCATGCTTTACCACTTTGGCTTGGATACCTGGATTATCTCCAGTGGTCCAGCCGCCTTCTTGAATAATTTCTATGATTTTCATCAAGTATTTATTTCAAGATTGTTGTATTGATTGGTATTTTGTGCTAAAATACTATATGATTGATAATATATTAAAACCCACATTTGATTGGATCCGAGATGACTATCGCACTAATCCTTATCGTTTCGCTATTGAGCTTTTGGCTTGGGCGATCAGCGTTGGATGTTCGATCACTATGGCACTCACTGTGCCAAGCCCTCCCTTACTTGCTTTGTATCCTGTTTGGATTGCTGGCTGTGCTATGTATGCTTGGGCTAGTTATACTAGGAAATCATTTGGCATGCTGGCTAACTACATCTTGCTGGTGAGTATAGACACAACTGGATTGATAAGGATGATAGTGAATGGATAACCCAGAAGCTTTGAACAGTTTTATTGATGAATTGGACACGCTGATATTCAAATATGAAGATGTGTTTGAAGCACACAGCGTCACTGCTATGCTGTTGAGTCGTGTCACACTGCTGATGACCATGGAGCCAGCTGTGGGTAAAGACCTATTGAAATATGTTTGGGAGCAGTTGGACATCATCGAACAAGCAGATCCAGGAAACATGCTATGACCACATACACCACAGAAGATTTGATCAACGCACAAAAATCCATCAAAGAGTGGATCAGTGTTGATGGCATTAAATTTGTAGTGACTGCACTGTACTGCCCAGCTGAAAACAATGACACATGGGTAACTTACGTTAATCAAGCTACCCTGCAGGAGTTCAATTGCCGCTGGGAGGTGTTTGCCCGCCGATTCCGTCCACTTATAAATTAACATGCGGACCATAGATTTGTACTTGCACAAATACTTTAATGAGCGTGTTCAAATAACAAACACAGCTGGAGCATGGGTTGAATTTCTAATCAAAAGCAAAAACGAATTAAGATGGCTGGAAGCATCTGTGTTTGGTAACACATTTGATTATGCGTACAGTATTGCATGGGAAGGTCCTACAGTGGCTAAGTTGGCTGCACTGCGCAAGCAAGCTAGCAATTTGGGCATTTTGATTCCAAAAGAATTCAAGTACAGTTGACTGCCTGATTACTGGATAGTATAATAACTATGTTGCATAGTAATTCTGCTGTGTGATAACGGTCAAGAGAAGACCAAACAATAGGGCAAGAGAAGCCCACAAAAGGAAATTATATTATGACACAAAGTACCCACGCTCAAACAATCAACGGGCGTTATCTCAAATCAACTAGTCATTTTGTCACGTTGCAACAACGTCTAGCAGATGCACTTAAATTTGCTCCAGTGTTTGTGAACATGTTGACCGCAATGGTGGACGAATACAAACGTAGACATGCAAATTGGTTAACGTTCTCCGACCTTAACTTGTGCAAAGCAATTATGGTTCCGATGGACAAGATCCTAATTGACGCCACCATGCAACGCAGTCTTGATCTGCGACACATATTGAGTATTCTTCAACACTTTCGTAGCACAATGACCATGGCTATTCAAGTGTATGAAGATGAAAACAAACCTGGCTACTACATAGCATGGGATGGGCAGCACACTGCCATCACACTTTACATTATTCTTACCAAAGTGTTTGGTGAACAAACTGCCAACACCCTTGTTCCGGTAGTGGTGTACAGTGTAAAACACAAATTAGAAATTCGTCGTAACTTTATTTTGCTTAACGGTGATGCCAAACGAGAGTTGGACTTTATCGACAAGTATATTCAGATGGTATTTGGTGTCAAAATTGATAAAGCAGACGATCAAGAGTGGGTTGATACCGCACTTAAGAATGATTATCTTGCGGCTGCTGGCTTGTTTGCCACGCATGCAAAGTTTGGCGATGAAGACCAACCGGGTGCGTTCACATTGCTGGCAGATACACTGATGAGCAAGAGTTTGAAGACACGCAAGCATCCAGCAGTGACTCGCATGTTTGCACAGTATTGGAGTTTTTTGAATCAGCAACGTCCTGTGGAACCCAAGGAAGCTAGACAGTTGTACGAATACTTTAACCTGTGTCATGAGCAGGGTGTTACTGTAGATGATGCCTATCTACTGGAGTTTGTGAATTTTACAAAACAAAATTTTGATGCTGACTTTGGGCCCAATGGTCCGTTCTGGGACAAAGTCAAAATGTCCTACGAGTCTTGGTATGCAAATGCCAATCCACAGTCCTATGCTGATTCAGGATTGCGTGGATTCACATCAGAGATGCGCACGGGCATTCCATTCCTGATCGCACAGATTAGAAAAAGCACCAAGCTAAAAACTCCTAACTATTCTGCCAACAATGGATTTACTGTTTCTGCAAAGGACTTGTGGTAATATGAAAACATTTCGCGACCCGAACAAAGATAAACAAAAAGGATTCAGTGTCCTTGTGGAACAAGCTAGACTAAAATCTGTGTGCAGTATTGAAGGATGCAATACAGGACTGACCCTGTTCGAAGGTCCTGGCAGCGACAGCTTGTGTCGCTTGCATCAACTTGAATGTGTGGAGTATGGCGGATATGGCAAAATTCATCGCCCGCATACTTTTCATAGAGCAGATATTTGTGAATGCTGTGAACAAGATATCAATACTGATCCAAGATGGAAAAAGGCACAAGCATTTTTTGGTATAGTATTGACAGAAGATCAAAAGCACGAAATCAAACGTCGCTACAATCACGGAGACCACGATTTTCGCAAAGCAGATGGCGGATCGGATGCCAAAGAAAATATCAATGCATACTGTTCATTTTGCCATTGGGTAAAGACCGTGATTAACCATGACGTAAGACATAAACAGTAAATATCAGTATGAAGATACTGGTTACTGGGCACAGAGGTTTTATAGGATCAAACATGCTGGCTTGGCTTCAAAAAGAAGAAGGCTGGCATGTTGACGGATACGACTGGCATCCAACTGCACGACCCGATGTCACTGACTATGATTGGGTAATACATTTGGGTGCCATTGCTGATATGACTTGTACAGATGTGGATGTGGTATTGAAGCAGAATCTAGAGTTCAGTCAATGGTTGTTCGCAGAATGCAATCGTCACAGCGTGAACTTGCAGTATGCCAGCAGCAGCAGCGTGTACGGTGATACCAAAGACTTCAGCGAATTTGCTCCATGCAATCCACAAACACCCTATGCTTGGAGCAAGTATCTGTTTGATCGTTGGGTATTTCAGCAAAGCCCCTGCATCTATGTACAGGGATTCCGTTACTTCAATGTGTACGGACGCTATAACCATCTGCGTGGAACACGGGTCAATGCAATAGAAAAATGGCGTACCCAAGCTCGTAAAGAAGGCAAGATCACAGTGTGGGAAACTGCTGAACACATCAAGCGTGATTGGACTTGGGTGGGTGACGTTTGTCGCTTGCACATTGATTTTATCAAAACTGTCAAGGGCAGTGGCATTTGGAATTGTGGTGCTGGACTGGCACACAGTTTTCTGGACATTGCAGAAGAAATAGCTGAACAAGAGGGTGTGCAAATTGAACTGATAGCTGTGCCCGAAGAAGAAAAAGCCCGTATGAGAACTGTTACTAAAGCAGATTTAACACATTTAAAAAACACCATAGGACGCCGCAAATGGCTCAACGTGTTTGAATATTTAAATCAATAAATAAGTAACTATGAGAGCACATGAATTCACTAACGAAGTTAAATTACCCAAAGTAACCAGTGCGCAAGCCACCGCTGCTGCATCAACTGGCGCAGGCTATGGTGTGGGAAAAGCTGCTGAGCATGTGATAGACAAAGAACTAGCGTCCAGCATGGCATCAGTTCCTGGCTTGATACAAGCTGTTCAGAATCTTGCCAAAAATAGAACATTGGCAACTATAGGTGCTGTACAGGCCTTGCTGCCTTGGCTCAAGGGCTCACCTGAGGCATTCAGAGCTGTGACAGATGCGCTGAGTAATTCCAGCTCTGCGGCCACAGTGGCCAGTATTGTTAACAAAATTCCCAAAATTGCTTCAGCCACTGGAGGAGCTCTTGGCTCCATGTCCACAGCTATGACTCCAGCTACTTTATTGGCTGCTCCTGCCTTTGCTGCGGGTGCTGAAAAAGAAAAGATTGATGCCAATCCCAATGCTCCCGAATATGCTGACAATCCTTATGCAATGACTGTGCGTGGGCAAGCCGACACCATAGGAGCCGCAGGCAAACAAAATCGCAAAGCAACGGTGCAGAACTTTGCCACAGCTGGCAATGCAGTGCCCCAACAAAATCAATAAATACAACATCATGAAAATATTCGAACTAAGCGAAAACCTTTGCCCAAATTGTGGCGATTTATTGGAACACGGCAAGGCCTCACATGCGCTGTGTGTCAGCAGAAAGCCCGACGACAAACTGGGTGCCAGCAATCTAGCCAGCTGTAAAAGCCAAGGGCTTCGTGCTAGAGACGGCGAAAAGAGTCATTTGATTGGGCACGGCAATGCCAAGGTGAGAATCACAGTGGGCGGCAAAAAGATTAAGGGCAAGACCTACGGTGGCCCGCTGCCTGATTACGGTACCCGTAAAGGCCAATAAACTGATGAAAATTTTAGACATCATAACTGAAGCCCAGCAAAACAACTCACCTGTGTATGCCATCGGAGACAGCCATGCAGAAGGACTTGCCTACGGCAAAGGCATAATTAATCTTGCACATGGTGGCCAACCCAGTACCAGCCGAACAAATTACAGTGGCAACTATCACGGTCATGTCACTGGAATTGAGAACGCTCCAAATGGCTCCAATGTGGTGATTGCACAAGGGTGTAATGATGCAGCCAACAGCTCAAGAGCTTTCCAAGACAGCAAGGGTAAAACTCCTTTGGTGGATCCAGGCAAGATAGCCAGCAATGTGGCCAGCATAGTGAATGCAGCCCGTGCAAAAGGATGCAAAGTTGTGTTTGTGCTGTTTCCCAACGGTGACCCAAAGATCAAACCTTACTATGGCGGCGAGTATCAGGAAAAGGTGCGACAAGCTATCAAATCTGCAGTGGGTGTGCCCATTGTGGATTTGGAAGGGCAAGGCTTGTCAGATGGAGTACACGCTACTCCCAACGCATACAAAGAAGCAGCAGCCAAGATCGTGGCCTTGTTGGGCAACAGCAATGAACCAGCCACAGCTGGTGCAGCAAAACCCGTCACACCTGGTGCAGATGTCAAGAAACCCACTGACAAAAAAGGACAAAAGAACCAAGCCGGCAAAGCCAACGAAGTATTCAGTCTAGCTGTGCCTCAAGGACGTCGTGGTACTGAAGTAGCAGATGTGCAAAAACTATTGCAAGCATTGGGATATGATTTGGGTTCTGCTGGTGTTGACGGCATTCGTGGACCTTACACAACCAAAGCAGTTGAAAAGTTTCAAGCATTTGCTGGATTAACTGTGGACGGCGATCCTGGACCAGACACTGTGGGGGCCATGAACAAAATGCTTATGGCCAAGCCGTCACTGGCCAAAGGCTTGACCAAGAGCACTTCTTCAGATGTCAAAGCCAGTCAGCTAGGTGGATCTGAAACTGCTTCAGTTGGTGATCTATTAACAACTAATGATGCTACTGTTCAAGAAGCTAGAGAAAGTTCTGACAAGTATCTCGGCAGGAAAATGAGTGATGAAGAATGGACTGCACTGGTTAAAGTTACCGGTGCAGAAGAAGCATCTTTAGACGGTTGCGGATATGTGCTAGGAGCCATATTGAATCGTGTTAGAAAAGGCACATGGGGCGGAACTGTTATGAGTGTTGTTACAGCACCAAGCCAATTTGAACCAGTTACTGGTGCCAGCGGACGAGAAGCAAGTAGACTAGAAAGTTTACCAATTCGTAATCTTAAATTAATATCAAATGCTGCTATTAAAGTACTGCCCGGCGTGCCGCACAATATTATAAACTTTACATCCAACATAGATGCTGCATACAAAGGCAGAGCCTCGATCAGCTATAAACAAAAACTATTAGCCAAAGGAGGAGAAGTAAAAGGTCAAAGTGTGTTTGCAGCATAAGGTAAATACCTACATGAATCTAGTAGGAAATTTATTAATAGCACCTCCGGTGATCAAAGGCAGTTTTTGGTACAAGACTGTGATAATGATAACAGAACATCACTCAAATGGCAGTGTTGGGGTTGTGTTAAACAAACGCAGCTCAATGTCAATTGAAAACTTCGGCTCTCAAATTGGTACCCCGTTGGCTGTGCCAGGGCATGTGTACCAAGGCGGGCCCATAAGTCAACACAGCCTTAGTTTTTTACACAGTCCTGAATGGCGCAGTAAAAACACACTGAGGATCAACCAACACTTTAGTTTAAGCAGTGCTGATGACATTGTGCCCAGACTAAGCATGGGCGACCATCCCAAATATTGGAGAATGTTTTTGGGTCTGTGTGGCTGGGGTCCTGGACAGTTGGAAGCTGAAATGAAAGGCACTGCTCCTTGGAAACACGAAAACAGTTGGTGCACCAGCCAAGCAGATTGGGATTTGGTTTTTGAATCAGATCAAAAAGACCAGTGGTGCAAGTGCTTGGATCGCAGTGGGTTAGAGTTTGCCCAAAACATCTTGCTGTAATCGATATTGACTTAAATACACAGTGAGCGTATAATATATATTCTTCATAGGTTGGGTCTGTAACACAACTTAAAAAGGTAAACAAAATGGCCGACACACTATTGTTGAACGCCGACGGCAATCCAATTTCATACATGCCGTTAAGCACTATAATTTGGGAAGATTCTATCAAATACATGGTTCTGGACAAGGCCGATGTGTTGCTATGGCACGATGGTTGGACCGTACGCTCAGCCACTTGGGAAACAGCAGTGCCCAGTGTCATGATGCTGCATGAGTACATGAAGCCAAAGGTCACAGTGCGATTCAGTCGTAGCAATGTGTACCTGCGTGACAACGGTGAATGCCAGTACTGTGGCAACAAGATCGAACGCAAGGATTCAACACTGGATCACGTGCATCCTGTTAGCCAAGGTGGCAAAAGTGTGTGGGACAATTGCACCACTGCCTGCGCTCCTTGCAACAGCAACAAGAGTGACAGCACCAAGGGTTGGAAACCACGAATCAAACCTTACAAGCCAGATTTCTACGAACTGGTAAACAAGCGCAAGAAGTTGGGATTTGACAACATAAGGTACAAAGAATGGTCACAATTCATACTGTGAAACGGGTGCTGTGGACAGTATTAGGATTCCTTAGTTTAGGTATGGCGTATGTTGGGCTGGTCACGCCCGGCATACCCTACAGTTGCTTTGTGGTGGCCGCGGCCTATTGCTTTGCCAAAGGTTCACCCCGGATGCATGCCTGGTTGTACAATCACAAGATTTTTGGACCGTTCCTAACCAACTGGAACGAAAAACGTGTGTTCCCCACTAGGATGAAATTCTTTATGCTGGCCATGATGAGCACCAGTTTGATCATCATGAGCTTTACTGTGCCCACTAAAGTTGTGTGCTACACAGGCATATTCATGTGTTTTGTGGCAGTATGGGCATGGCGGTTCCCTGGCAGTGTTGCAGAACATGATAATCGTGTTATTCGGGGCAAAAAGATAGGCTGGTTCAACAACAGCTTTTGATGTTGCGAACTGCATGTAGTCTAGTCTTTAGTAATAAATACATGTATGAGCATAAAATTTTCAGAACTACCATCGGCCAGTACTCTTGCTGATGCCAACACAGTTGCATTGAACGCACTTGTAGGTGCTACACTGACCACTGAACAAACCACGTTGGCAGCACTAAAAGGTTATGTGTTGGCAGGCAATTCCGCTACTGCAACCAAACTGATAGCTGCCCGCAACATCAACGGTATTGCATTTGACGGATCTCAAGATATCACTTTGGGTGCTGACCCTGCTGTGGGCACAGCCACCAACGTGCTGTATGTGAGCAAAAGCGGCAGCGATGCCAATACAGGGTCATCGCTGCAATATTCAAAACTCACAATCGGGGCTGCATTAGCCGTAGCTGCCTACGGCACTACCATTTTTGTCAAAAGCGGAGACTATACAGAAACCAACCCCATGACTGTGCCAGCAGGTGTGGCTGTTGTGGGCGACGACCTACGCACTGTCACAGTGCGCCCCTTGAACAAAACACTGGACTTGTTCTGGGTAAACAACAGATCCTATCTTGCACACATGACTTTCAAAGATCACGAAAGTCCCGGAGCAGCGGTGGCATTCAATCCAGACGGCAGTGCAGGCATCATACACACCAGCCCATATGTGCAAAACTGCACATCAATGACCACCACTGGTGCTGGCATGAGAGTGGACGGTGCTTATGCAAGTGGACTTAGATCCATGGTGGTGGATGCGTTTACACAATACAACCAAGGCGGCCTTGGTATTCACATGCTGAACAGAGGCAACGCACAGCTGGTGTCAGTGTTCACAATCTGTTGCTCTGTGGGCTTTTTGTGTGAGAGCGGCGGGTTTTGTTCCATTACCAATAGCAACAGCAGTTTTGGCAACTATGCACTAAAGTCAGACGGAGTCAGCACTGTGCTATACACAGGCAAACTCAATGGTGCAACAGCTGGTACTTCGTTTGTCATATACAATCTTTCCACTCGTCCCAATGTGGGCGATGCTGTGCTGTTTGCAGGTGACAGCACTTATTACACAGTGGCCAGTAGCACAGCATTCACAGTGGCTGCCACTGCAATTGTTACACCCAGCTATTCAAACCAATCAGCCACTGCTATCAATTTGAGACAAACAGTGTTGGATGGCAAGAGCAAAGTACAGATAGACACTATCAATTATCTTTATAAAACTTATCCAACCTTTCAGTTCAATGAGTTCAAATGTTCACGTGATGTGGGCCTAATCATTGACGCAGTAATTGACGACATGATGTTTGGCACCAATTACAAAAGCATACAGGCCGGCATCAGCTACACTTTGGCCACTGCCAGTGTGGTGATCAGCGGCCAACTACCACAGACCTTGGCCGGCGTGAACTTTGCCAAAACTGCTGTGCTGGCACTGATGACAGCGGGCGCACAACGCACCCTGGTCAGCAACAACTTTGACATCATACTGGCCATCATGGCAGGTGGAACAGCTCCTGCTTATGTGTACCCCAGCCCTGTGGGTGTGGATGCCAACAAGCCCAAAGCATTGGCCATTATACAGGCCAATAGAAGTTTTATTATTGAAGAAGGCATTGCCTACATCACTATAAATTATCCCGCATTGACTTACAATCAAACCAAATGCCGCAGAGACATTGGACTGATAGTGGATGCTGTGACATACGATGTGTTGTACGGTGGCAACAGCCAAACAGCAGATGCTGCGGACGCATATTACAGTGCAGGCGCACTGCAAGTGCCAGGTGGCCAGCAGGCTGCCACAGCCGCTACTTTCACATACATTCGATCAGTGGTTGCTGCCTGTGTGGTAAACACACCCATATCAAGACTAAACAGTGTAGCAACACAAAACACCGGCAGCTCTACAGCAAGTGCCGCAGAAGCTACTCAAACCAATGCGCTGTTTGACATTGTGACCAATTTGATAGTCAACGCCTATACCAGCACCATTGTGTTGGAAGAAAATGTACTGGTGGCCATTGCGGACGGAGCTGCGGTGAGTTTTCAACAGTTCAGTAGAATCACCGCAGCAGGACACACGTTTGAATGGATCGGCGCTGGCACAAACGTGGACACAGCACTGCCTTATCTGGGCGGAATTCCAATCACAGCTAATCAAGCAGTGTCACTGAACCAAGGCAAGATCTTTTACACTGGCACTGACCAGCGTGGAGACTTTAGAATTGGCAGTGACTTTGTGATCAATCAAAATACAGGCACAATCTCTGGTAGAACATTTACCAAGAGTTTGTTTGCAGTAATGACACCTTACATCCTAGCGATCGGAGCTTAATATGGCAACAGTGGCCTTAAACACATTCAGAACCAAACCATTCCAACTGACCACCTCCCCACAGGTTATCTATACTACACCCAGTGGATTCACTACCATTGTGTTGGGCGCACAGGCCAGCAACTATGGCGCAGTGTCTGCCACCATAACATTCACGCTCACCAAAAATGGTGTGGATTATATCATGCTGAACAATTTTGTTCTGCCAACCAATGACTCAGCAGAAATAACCACAGGCAAACTGGTGATTGAAGACGGCGCATCTGTCAAAGCAGTGGTCAGCGTTAACAGCACTATCAATTTAGTGCTCAGCATATTGGAAACCAGTAATGTCTAAAAATCGTCTACTCAGCGGTAGAGTAAAGAAACTGACTGGCGCTGCCTTGGATGCCAATCGCGGTGTCTATCTGAGTCTTGACAATGCTGAACCAGATTTGGGACTGCCATCAACCAATGGACAGGTAATAGCCAGTACCACAGCAGGTGTTAGAAGTTTTGTTACACTGGCCACATCAGCAACAACTGATACCACCAACGCCGCCAATATCACAAGTGGTACATTACCAAATGCTCGATTAACAAGCGTTCCAAATTCTGCATTGGCAAACAGCAAAGTAACAGTTGGCGCAACGGATATTAATTTAGGCGCATCAGCCACAGCATTGGCTGGTTTAACAAGTGTTACATCAACGGCATTTGTTGGTGCATTAACCGGCAATGCAAGCACAGTAACAAACGGCGTTTACACAACCGACACTGGCTCAGTAACCAACGCCATGCTGGCAGGTTCAATCGCCAATGTCAAACTGTTTAATTCAAGTGTAACTATTGGCTCGACCGCAGTGGCATTGGGAGCGACCGTAACCGCATTTGCTGGATTGACCAGCGTGACATCAACGGCATTTGTTGGTGCATTAACTGGCAATGCAAGCACAGTAACAAACGGCGTTTACACAACCGACACTGGCTCAGTAACCAACGCCATGCTGGCAGGTTCAATTACCACAAACAAGATCACTGGATTAGCCACAGTGGCCACAAGTGGCTCATATGCAGATTTGTCAAACAAACCAACTTTGACCAGTGCTCTTAGCGCATTGACAGATGTTGTTATCACTACGCCAGCCAATCAACAAGTTCTGGTGTACAACACCAGCACCAGCAAGTGGATCAACTCTTCAGTCAATATTCCTTATTTTGTATTGTCAGGTGCAACTACTGTGTACATCAATCAAGTGGTCACTTATACTGTCAATGATTACGATGCCTTTAGCACGTATTCAGTCAGTGTTACTGCAGGTAGTGCAACCATATTGGGTGACACCATTACTTTCACAACACCCAGTGTTTCGGGCACTGTGACAATGACCATATCCAACGGCACTGTTTCGAGAACTGTGTCTATTACTGTGTTGACTTCAGGCGTGCAGACACCCACTGTTACCAATCCATCATCCAGTCCCTACACATATTATATTGGTAGCTTGTCAGCAAACAGTTTTACGTTTACAACATCAGCTTTTGTTGCGTTGGGAGCCGCAGATACTCATTTGAACAGCGATTGGCAACTGGCCACTGACGCTGGGTTCACCACATTTGCCTCACAGTCCTTGGCCAACTCAAGTAACAAGATTGCATGGACTCAAACGTTAGGAACTGTTGGCACATACTATCTGCGTGTGCGCCATAGAGGCACGGCCAACGGAGCCAGCGCCTACAGCAGTGTGGTGATAATTACTGTTTTGGCAGCTTCTGTCCAGGCTCCTACTATCACAAGCCCAACTAGTGGAACCATAAACTACAACAGTCCAAGCATTACTTTTGCATCAAGTGCATTTGTGTACCTAGGCACATTTGATGCTCATGCCAGCAGTGACTGGCAGATATCAACAGACAGCTCGTTTGTTGCGGCTAACTTTGCCAGTGTCACTGCCAGTACAACCAACAAGACCAGTTGGACTGTTACAGGTCTCAGCGCAGCAACCACCTATTATGCACGAGTTCGGTATACTGGATCCACCAATGGCACAAGTGCATACAGTGCAACATGGAACATTACCACCATAAGTCAATTCTCCAGCTACATAACCACGCCAACTGCAACTCCTGCCATTGGTGCTAGTTTTGAAGGCGGATATTATACAGGTTTGATTTGGAACGAGGTGGTTCAAAGTTCTACCAGTTTTGCAATAGGCACTGGTCAAAAAACTTTTACAGTTCCTGATATGACCAGTGTTCCTATTGTGTACCAAGGGCAATCTTTGCAAATTCGCAGTCGTGCCAATCCCAGTACTAACTACATGACAGCCACTGTGGCACAGGCAGGCAGTACCAATTTGGTTTTGAATGTGAGCGCAGCCTTTGGTTCAGGCACATTTACTGATTGGAGCATCATGTCTCTGTACCGCATAATTTTGGCCCCAAAAGCCAGTGGTGACACCACTGCATATTATAGATTTCCGGCCGATACGCAGATTCCAGCCACCATTACGGTAACTGAAGGTCGCAAGGCTACCGTGGCCATGGTGGCTGTGGCCACATCCTACGCGGCCGCTAATTTTTGCTATAATCTAAATATAGCAGGCTATACCGACTGGTATTTGCCGGCTCGAGATGAGTTTGAGCTGGTATGGCGCAATCTCAAGCCTGTGACAAACAGCAATTATGTGGCCACTGACAGACCAACGGGAGTTTCTTATACACTGTTGGGATCCTACGGTGACACGTCGACTGCTCAAGGCAGTAATGCAAACTCATCGCCGGTGGGTGCGGCCTACACAACAGGGTCGCCTGCTCAGACCGCAGTGACTGTTTTTCAAACTGGTGGTACTGAGGCACTGGTTGTCAACAACTATTGGACCAGCACTGGGCACACATCACAAAATGCCTTTAGCATGCAGTCCGATGGCCGACAAGTCTCAAGTGCTATTCAAGGCACTCTACAGGTGAGAGCTGTGCGACGCAGCATCATTTAAACAAGGAACACAATGAGCTTACAGTATTTGAAATTTACCTATGTGGATGCAGTTACCGGCGTATCCGTGGCAACAGAACCTGCCATGAATGGCACTAAGTTTCCAGACGTAGCGGGTATTGAATTTGTATGGGCACGTGAAAGTGCTTATCCTACACCAATGCCGGAGCTGTTCGGCACTTGTCCGCTGGACTCTGTAACACAAATTGAAGGTGTATTGGGAGTTTTTGATCAGGCAGTTTGGAAACAAATGCGTGTTGATGAAGCACATGTTGTTAAGATGTCCCAGGACAGTTTGACTTTGACCGGCAGGCGATCAGTGCCTGCGTCCAGCAAAGGCAGCGTGGGCGATCAACCAGGCATGCTTGCATTTGATACAAAAACCCTGTATTATTGTACTGCCAATCATGACGGCGTTACTGACATATGGGTCAAGCAAGCATGGCAAACAACTGGCAGTTGGTAAACAGCAGATAAATAAAGCACTTAATTACAGGGTCCTCAAATGCAAAAAATTTTATTAGGCTTGCTCTTAGCCATTACAAGTGTTTCAAGTTCAGCTTGGACGCAACGTGCCCCGCAAGATCCGCAGACGTGTGCAGTGCATGCACCTTACGGATTTCCACAGACCGCAGGTGTTCAACCCATTTGCCGGCAGGCTTATCTAGTTGGATACGACGCAGCCGCCAAGTTGCCCAAGTATGTGACATACGAATTATTACCACAAAACGCACTGGGTTGTGTTGCACGTACAAACGCATTTGCTGTGGACCAAAGCATACAAGGCGGTGCTCGTCCAGATGACTATGCAGCTGCAGGATACGACAAAGGACATATGAGTCCAGACGGCGATTTAAGCTGGGACGTTCAAGTGGAGTTTGAATCATTCCTAATGACCAACATGAGTCCACAAGCTGGAAGTTTAAATCGCGGCATTTGGAAATTACTGGAGACCAGTATTCGTGGGTGGACAGTACAACGGAATCAAAGTTATACTGTGTATGTGGGTGGAGTTTACAATGCACAAGACAAGAAGATTGGACAAGGTGTAGTGGTGCCACACGGATTTTATAAAATTGTAATCAACAATCAAACCAATGAAGTTGCTGGTTGGGCATTTCCGCATGTTGCTCCATATCCAAATCTAGGCAACGACTTGACCAAGTTCCGATTGCCCATTGCGCAAATACAACAAACTGCGGGTGTCAAGTTTGCATTCCCAGCTAACGCTAAAGAATTGAATCCTGGTGCAGAATGGCCAGTGGACTTTGGAGCACTGACCCAAGCCAAGAGAAACAAGTGTGGTGCAAATGCCAACATCGACTAACCCAAACGATTACCCAGTTTGGCCTGAACAACAACAAGGTGATGACAGTGACTATAAAAGAAATCCTTATAGCCCTGTTTGAACACATTTACCAATCACTGGCCCAATTTGGGTGCGGGCTTGCTGGAATTTATTATGAGAGCAAATGATTTTTTACCCCAGCGTGGCATGCCGAAAATCTATGTGGACATGGATGGTGTACTTGCTGACTTTTTTTCAGAGTATGCAAAACTAGCGGGTATCACAAGTGGCAATTGGAGAGATATTCCTCCTGCAAAAACTGATCCCACTTTGCAAAAAATGGTGGGCACTGATTTTTTTGCTCGTTTACCCAAATTTCGCACAGCTGATGCATTGATCAATTTGGTTACCAGAGCCAAAGGATTTGATGCATACAGAATCTGCTCCAGTCCATTGCGTGGTGATCATGAAAACAGTGAACATCAAAAGCGCCAGTGGATCAGCAAACATCTGCGTCCAGCTCCTAGAGAAATCATAATCACATCCAACAAGGCCAAATATGCTGTGCAGTCTGATGGCACACCAAATGTACTGATTGATGATTTGCGAAAAAATATCAATGCTTGGGAAGCCGCAGGCGGTATTGGTATCAAATATCAAGCAGACGAAGACAGTTTGTCTGTGGTAGCCAAGGGATTATCACATGCTCTTGATGTGATCGGTGGCGCCGCCAAGCATGAAAAACATGAAGTGAAACCAGACAGCAATACAGCATCAAACATTATTGCACAACCAACTGACACTGTTGCTGTCGACCTTAATAAGAAAAGTGAATTATGAAAAAATTACTATCCATAATGGTGTTGGCGTTGGCTGGATGCAGTGCCATTACTGATCAAATTCCCAGCTTTTGGGATGCCAATCAAAGTGCAGTGATCACCGACATTCAGCAAATGACTCGCCACATCAATTGCAACGCAGATTTGAAACCGCAACTACATGTGCTGTTCATGCGACTGGAATGGTACGATATCTATGCTGCTACCAAACGCACTCAAGACATGGTCAAGCTGGGGCAGACCATGCTGATCACTGTGAAAGAATTCCAAGATAGAACAGCACAAGGGCCAGTAAGTCCTGCCTACTGTGACATCAAGAAAAAGATTTTGGTACAACAAGCTGACATTATCGCAACCACTGTTCAAGGGAGATTTTAAAATGAGTGATCAACTGATGCAAGTAGCAGCCAGCGGCGATGGATGGTGTGCAGATCGTGCAAGCTACGCACTGCAAATCAATCAAGCTGTTCAAGCTGGACGAATGAGCACAAGCGAAGCCAAGGAAGTGTTACAAGACATGATAAGTACTCAACAACTTCAAGAGCAAGCCAACGCAGACCATATCAAGGCTGCATTGTTCTACGGCATCATGGAATTGATCAGTATGTACGTTTGAACACGTCTACCAGTGCTGCCACCAGGTCCTCAATCATACCATCATCATGAAACGGAGTAGGTGCAAATCTCAGTCGTTCAGTTCCTTCAGGCACCGTGGGATAGTTTATACTCTGTACATATATGCTGTAATCAGTTAGCAATGCATCGCTCATGGCTTTGGAACGTTTGGCATCGCCCACCAACACTGGCACAATGTGGCTAGCGCTGCATTCCATAACAGGAATACCCGCTGATTTTAATCTGTGTTTGAGTTTTCTAGCACGTTCTTGATGCTTGTCGCGCACTTCACTGTGATCTTTAAGCCATTTGATAGCAGCCAATGCACCACTGCAAGTTACTGGACTCATTGACGTTGTAAAGATGAACCCAGCAGCCACACTGCGAACAGCATCAGCCACAACCCGGTCGCAAGCAATATAACCACCTTGCACTCCAAAGGCCTTTCCCAAGGTGCCATTGACTATGTCAATTTTGTTTTCAAGACCCAGTTCTTCTACTTTGCCGCCACCTGTGGGTCCATACAGGCCCACAGCATGGACTTCATCAATGTAAGTGATGGCTTGGTATTTTTCTGCCAGTCGGCATATTTCTTGGATATGTCCAACATCTCCGTCCATGCTGTACACGCTTTCAAATACCACACAAGGCGTATTGCCTTGACTCAAACTGATCTTTAGTTTCTGCTCTAGATCTTCCAGGTCATTGTGTCGGAACACAACTTTCTTAGCACGGCTGTGCTGTATACCCACAATGATACTGTTGTGGTTGTTGGCATCACTGATGTACTCAATGTTGGGAATGATCTTGGCCAGCGCAATCAGCGTCCATTCGTTGGCCACATAAGCACTGCTAAACAACACTGCTTTGTCTTTCTTGTGCAGTGTGGCAATTTCGTGTTCCAAAGCCACATGATAATGGCTTGTGCCTCCGATGTTGCGTGTGCCACCACTACCTGAACCAGTGTGATCCAGCGCAGTGTGCATGGCTTCCAACACTATCTTGTTCTGTCCCATGCCCAGGTAGTCATTGCTGCACCAGTTCACAATGCTTTTGATGTTGTATGGCCCGTACCAAATAGCACTGGGAAACTTGCCAGTTTCACGCACAATATCGTTAAAAACACGATATTTGCCTGAGTCTTTTAGATCTGCAATTAATTTTTTAAAGGGTTCGTGATTAATCATAGTATCGTATTTAACAACGATAAATAACTTTGAAACAATAACTGAGTGCGTACTAGCGTACCAAAATAATACTAGAAAGGAAACCATTATGTCATTAAACAAACTAACTGGCTATCATGAATCAAGTGCGATGCCACAACGAGTACGTGATGTGCTGGGACGCTTGAAAGTAAGCATACACCAGAATATTTACGAAGCTGACTTTGAATATGGCGTTCAGCCCTTACGTTGGGAAGCATTCACCACAGGCGGTGCCACAATCACACACCAACCCGGCAAGGGCGGAGTCAAGATGTCAGTCACCACCGCAAGTGGCGATATTGCTATTCGTCAAAGTCGTCCATATCATCGTTATCAGCCAGGCAAAACCATGTTCATGGCTACAGCTTGCCTGATGGGCACAGCACAGACCAACAATGTGACCCGTGTGGGGTTCTTTGATGATGCCAACGGTGCATTCTTTGAACAAGGCACTGCCACAGCAACCAACCCATTTGGCATGGCAGTTGTGGTTCGTAGCGATTCAAGCGGTGCAGTAGTGGACGCACGTTTCCCACTGGATCAGTGGAACGGCGATATGATGAACATACGCCAATTGGACTTTACACGTATACAAATGTTTTGGATTGAGTATGCATGGTACGGTGCTGGTGCTACACGTTTCGGTTTCTGGATCGACGGTGAACCAGTGATTGCTCATCAAACGGGTTGGGCCAACTATGCTAGCCCAGCCGGAGTACCCAGCACACAGCCCTGGAGTCGTACTGGTAACTTGCCAGTGCGTTACGAACAACGCAACTCTGGTGCTATTTCAGGTGCCAATGATCTGTTTCACTACGGTGTGTCAGTTATTGTGGAAGGACAACAGGATCAACAGCGTGGATTCACGTATTCATATGGTATGTCTCCAGCTAACCCCGTGCGCAGTATTTCAGGTGCCAGCACACGCTTTCCAGTACTAAGTATCCGTGGTCGTGCCATGGGCACTGTTGAATACACACAGGCCAGTACTGGTTCCAGTGTAGCAGGTACAACAGGTAGCACAACAGGAACAGTAACAGGCGGATCAACCAGCACACTGGTAGCGGCTGGAGCCAACTGGGTAGTGGACTACTGGAAAGGTCGTTATGTTTATTTGCAAGGTCTAAGTACCACTCAAGGCGGTACAGGAGCCATTGGTCGTATCGTCAGCAACACAGCAACTACACTGACATTTGTGGACAACATCACAGGTGGCGTATTAAGTGCCAGTGCTGCCAGTGCTACCACGTACACCATTGGTGTGCTGAATCGTGGCCAGTTACTGCCACGTAGATTAATGGCAGTGAACACCAGTACAGCGCAAACTGTTGTGATTGAAATTGTTGCCAGCACACCAACCAGCCCAGTGGTATTGACTGGCGCCACATTTAATGCATTGGCCAGCTTGGGATCTCCCAACAGCTTTGCAGAGCGTGATGTGAGTGCTACCGCATTATCGGGCGGTGAAGTGGTTTTTGCATTTGTGCTGAGTACGGGTGCTGGTGTACAGGATATCGACTTGACATATTTCTTTCCATTGTTGAATACGCTTCGTGGTAATCAAATGGATATTTTGTCAGTATGTGTGTCTAGCAGTGCAACATGCACCGTGGGCGCACACTTGATTTGTCAAGAAGCCATGAGCTAATATGAAAGTTACTGAAATACTCGCCGAAGGCTTGAACAAGAAGGATACGTTTGCTATCCTACACGAGTTTGTACGGTTTGCGGCAAGGCATTTGGAACTGAGCAAGTTGCCTCAGTTTGATTTTGTGTTTGACAGCAAGTCCAGTGTGGAACACAAGAGCTTTGGCGGTTACATGCCAGGTGAAGAACACATCACCATCACAGTGAAGAATCGTCACATTAATGATGTGTGCAGAACACTGGCACACGAAATGGTGCATTTCAAGCAGGACTTGAATGATGAACTTGAAGACGACGGCGCTGGTGCCACAGGTTCACCACAAGAGAATGACGCCAACGCCCAGGCCGCTGTGGTCATGCGCAACTGGGGCAAGCGTCATCCTGAGTACTTTGAAAAAGAATCAATCAGTTAACTGTATTCATAAGGCGTACTTGGGTGTCCATAGTCCACAGGAATGTCTCCTGTGATAT
>Ga0136642_1000263_pt1 | contig 30676 bp, 25 predicted proteins | sample LowCatLa1302831Y_FD_115313 | JGI IMG/M metagenome (GOLD analysis project Ga0136642, IMG submission 115313) | Freshwater microbial communities from Lower Cathedral Lake, Yosemite National Park, California, USA - 13028-31Y | ecosystem: Environmental > Aquatic > Freshwater > Lake ... | reverse complement strand
TGGGCCCAGCTCCGAGTGATATCCGCCGTCGTGTCGGCCAAGGCGGCGAGCGCGCACTCCCGCGCCGAATCTAGGTGGCCTTGGGCGGTGACGATGGCGGCGTTCACCATCCGCCCCGGGAACCCAAACTCCTTCATCAAGGCCGGCTTTGAGACCGCCTGGCCCTGGCCCAACCGGTGCAGGATCGCGCGCTCCATTTGGCAATAGGCGGGCGCACGGGCGAGTAAAGCGAGCCCGGCGGGCGTTAGCTCCCGCAGCAGCCCAATGGTGGTCACGTAGACATCCTGGAACAGCGGTTCGTAATGAACCGAGCTCGGCGTGGCGCGCTTTTTAATGTTGAGCTTGGGCACGGTCGGGAACCGGAAAAAAAGGAAAATTAAAGGGCAAGAAAACCGAGCTGCGCACAACCCAAATCTACGATGAAACGTTTGCTCTCTATCGCCTGCTACTGTCACCGACTCGGCATCCATCCCCAGACCCTCAGAAAGCTGGAGCGGGAACGGCGCTCGCCTCATGCGGTGCCGACGCGCACCGCGGGCAATCACCGCCGTTACGAGATCGTCGAGGACGAGCCGCCTGGTCAGACTCTGGGTTACGCCCGGGTCAGCTGCGCGGACCAGAAGGAGGACCTACCGCGGCAGGCGCAGACCATCCGGGACTACGCCAAGCACGCTACGATTATAACCGACACCGGCAGTGGACTTAACTGCAAGAAGGCTGGCCTGACCCGGCTGATCAAGGCCCTGCTGTCTGGCACGGTCGGAGAACTCGTCCTCACTTACCGAGATCGGTTGCTGCGGTTCGGCTCTGAGATCGTCTTCCTTATCTGCCGTGAACTGGGCATCAAGGTCACTATTCTTAACGACATCGCCACCAAGTCGAACGACGCGCAGTTTTGCGAAGACGTCATCTTTATCATCACCGTCTTCTTCGCCAAACTTTACGGCGCCCGCAGTCATCGGCACCGCCGCGCCGCTCACGCTAAGACTCAACTTTGCTCAACTTAGACAGCTGCTGCTAAGCGCCCCAAATTGGGCAGAAATCGGGCGTGAAATCGGCCGAAAACGTGAGTCCGCTCAGATGTGGATGCGAGAGGTGGACGCGGAGGGGTTGGCCCGGGGCGATGTGGAGGGGTTCGAAGTGGCCGTCCAATTCGTTTTCGAAGCGGCGTTTGAACCTGAGTTGGTTGTGGGCGTCGAGGGTGTAGCCGGGATTTTCGGGAAAGCTATAGCCGGCGGGTAGTTCGCAGGTAAGAAGTCGATCGGTGAGAGCGAAAAAGGGGTGCGCAAACCAATGCAGTGGCAAAGGGACGCGCGCCGGTATTGGTGAGGTGGGTAGTGGAGATGAGGGTGCGGCCTTCGAGGGCGACCCGGCGGGTGAGCTGGGTTGCGTAGCCGTCGCCGGATTGGGTCGTGCGAAATTCCAGAGCGGTGGCGGAGGGTGTAATCTGCCAGGTGCAGGGTTCGGTCACCACGGGTTTCCCGTCGGGGCCGGGAGCGACACGGCCGATGCCGATGATCCAGCCGTGACCGTCATGGAGCATGAGCGGGCGTTGAGTGCCGAATTCGGCGTAGCGAAAGGATTCGGGCCGGCCTTGGCCGTTAAAGGATTTGGGTTCGCGGTGGGGCCACTCGGGGCCAGCTAGGAGGGGCCCGCCGCGGGGGTCTTGGACTTGCCAGATGTAGCCGCCCCAGCAGAAACGGATGCCTTGGTGCGTGCGATCCGCGGGATTAGCCGGGTCGAGCAGCTCAACCGAAAGTTCGGCGTTGGCGAGAGTGAGCACAGGACCTGGGCTTTTAGATCTGAGGTGGGTGGGGGCTTGGCCGCTTTATTTTACGCGGTGAACGCGCAGGGTGGTATTTTTCCCCTCAACGCTCAGGGCAAAGGCGCCGGCGGGGCGGGGTTGGATTTCAACTTCGCGGCCGACGAGTTCGACGGTGATGGGCTCTAGGCCTTCCCAGACTTGGCCGTTCTCGAGGGTGAAGCTATTGCCGCCGACCCAGCCGGTGGCGCGGGCTTTGAGGGTGGGTTCATTTTTCCAATCACCGCTAAATGAGGGTAGGCCGAAGCGTTGGAGGCCGCTGCTTTTGCGCTCCGTGGCGACGGCGGCGGTGGTAGCGGCTACGACCTGCTCGGCGGCTTTGCGCTCGGCGGCGACCATGACGCTGGCTTTGAAGTGGCGGATGAGGGCCGCGTCGATCACGCCGATCTGGTCGGAGGTGAGGCGTTCGAGGCCGGCGCGAGCGTAATCATCGGCTGTCATGATGACTTTGAGGCCAGGAAAGTCGTCAGCGCAAACGATGCTCAAGCAGAGCAACACAAACGCGAAACAGCGGAGGTAGCGCAGGGTTTTCATTAATGGGGCATGCAGTTGACTACAGCGCGAAGCAAGCGATGATTTAGAGGTAGATTCTCGATGCATTTAATAAATACATCCCTTGACGACTTAGCTACGCACGGGGGCTCAGATCGTAATGTTATTCTGCAAAAGAAGGTCGGGCAGCATCGAGAGCTATTGCTTGGTTTGGCTCGTAAATACATCTGGTGGTTGTCAGCTGAGGAATCATTAGACTTTCCTGCGCGAGTTATCGCGCAGGTTATGAATATCGGGGTCTTTTCAGATGTTGGACTTTTAGTCGCTGCGTTAGGGGAGGACTGCCTAGTCATTGTTTTGCAGCAAGCCGACGCCGGACAGTTCAGCGGTCGGTCGTGGCACTATTGGCATTACCGCCTCGGACTCGCTACGACAGACGGTGTCCCGCCGCTGCCAATTCGACACATCCCGGACGCTATATGACAAAATTTCAGCCTCAGTTCGGCATACTGCCTCCTGAACAAATAAAGCTTTGGCCGGAACTGAAGCCAGTATCGGGCTTTGGATATGTTCTGTATGGTGGGACCGCGATTGCATTGCGACTGGGGCACCGCAGGTCGGTGGACTTTGATTTCTTTACGTCGGCCCCCGTAGCCCAAAATCGCTTAAGAAAAGCGCTGCCTTTTTTGGAAAGATCTACAGTTCTGCAAGACCAGGAAAATACGCTAGAAGTGTTAACCGATTCGGGCGTCAAGGTGTCGTTTTTCGGTGGGCTTGATTTCGGGAGAGTCAAAGAGCCTGAAAGAACAGATGACGGCGTCTTGGCAGTCGCCTCGCTCGACGACTTAATGGCGACAAAGGTTAAGGTCCTCCTTCAGCGAACTGAATCCAAAGATTATAAGGACATTGCTGCCATGATTCGCGCCGGGGTGAGCGTGGAGTCTGGGTTAGCAGCCGCCGAGGCGATGTATCACCCCACCTTCCCTGTCATACATGCCATAAAGGCTCTCACGTATTTCGAGGGAGGCGATCTTGCCAGGCTATCCGTTCAAGATAGAAACGAGTTGGTGGCAGCAGCGAGTCGAATAAGGACATCTCTCCCGAGCGTAACAGTGTGCCCAGACTTGTCCCGGGGCGTTGCCTCTCCTGCTTTTGATATCGGATGATAAGCTACCGGTGGCGCTGAATTATCCAACTTCAAAGAAGGAGTGGGATTCATTGTTTCCGGACGAGCAAAGTTGTCTTCTCTACTTAGAAAACCTCCGTTGGGCTGATGGTTTTATGTGCCCGGGATGCGGAGGGCGTGACGCATGGCGTCTAAGAGCGGGCGTAAGGCAGTGCACGACTTGCAATCGCCGGGTCACCGTCACGTCTGGAACGCTGCTTCACAGAACCCCTAAGCCCGTCAAAGACTGGATGGAGGCCTCTTGGCACATCTGTAACCAGAAATACGGGGGGAATGCATTGGGTCTTCAGCGCACGTTGGCGCACGGGAGTTATCACACCAGTTGGGAGTGGCTTCATCGAATGCGCCACGCCATGGTGATTCCTGGCCGCAGTCTTCTGAACGGAGAAGTGGAAGTAGATGAAACCTTCCTAGGTGGAGTTAAGTCCGGCAAGCGCGGGCGAGGAGCGCGTGGCAAATCGCTGGTTCTGGTCGCGGCCGAAGTTCGTGGAACTGTGATCGGGCGTATACGCCTCAAAGTAATCCCGAACGCCAATGCCGATACATTGCTCAGGGCGATAGCGGAGATTGTCGACAAAGGCAGCAACATCGTAACTGACGGTTTGAGCAGTTACGCAGGCTTAACAAATAGTGGCTACGATCACACCGTTTCTAGATATACCCCAGAGATAGGTAAGAACCTACTGCCTCACGTCCATAGAGTAGCCGCGCTCCTCAAACGTTGGTTGCTTGGCACCCACCAAGGTTCTGTATCGCACGACCGTCTACAATCCTATCTCGACGAATTCGTATTCCGTTTCAATCGCCGCACTTCAGAGCACCGCGGACTACTCTTTCGCACGCTGTGGACGCAAATAGTTCGGGCAGCGCCGATTTCTCGGCAGTCACTGTAGGCAACTGCATACCCAGTTTTCATTATGAGTAAGTGGGCGGTAGGGCGGAGGGAGGAGGAAGTAGAGAGGGGGTTTCCGCCTTAATAAAATCGGCGCCGATGGTCTGCGCGCTAATGAGTTCGGCGAAAGCGCCGCCGCGGGCAAGCAAGGTGGGGTAATCGCCTTCTTCGAGCACGGCGCCGTCGCGCAGAACGACGATCCGATCGGCATTTTTGATGGTGCTAAGACGGTGCGCGATCGTGATGACGGTGCGGCCGTGGGCGAGGCGGTCGAGGGCTTGTTGGATGAGGCGCTCGCTCTCGTAGTCGAGAGCAGAAGTGGCTTCGTCGAGAATGAGTACGGGAGGGTTGCGCAAGATGGCGCGTGCGATAGCGAGGCGTTGGCGCTGGCCACCAGAGAGCGTGACCCCACGCTCGCCGATCGGTGTCTGGTAGCCTTGCGGCATTTTCAAAATAAATTCTTCGGCGTTAGCCAGGCGAGCGGCAGCGCGGACTTCTTCGTCGGTGGCGCCCGCGTGGGCGAAGCGAATGTTTTCATCGACCGTACCGGAGAGCAAAATACTTTCCTGCATGACGACCGCCATCTGGCGGCGGATCCAGCGCATGTCCCATTCACTTTGCGGCACGCCGTCGATGAGGATCTGACCGCCGGTCGGCGCGTAGAGGCCCAGGAGTAGATTGGCCAACGTGCTCTTGCCGGAGCCGGAGGGGCCGACGAGGGCAATATTTTCGCCGGGGCGGATCGTGAGCGAAAACGATTCGATCACGCGTTTCTCGGTTTCAGGATAGGTGAACGTCACGCGGTCGAAGACGATGTCGCCGGAGAGGCGTTTTTCACGGCGCGCGCCGTGCCATTCCTCAACGTAAGGCGAGTCGATGAGTTCTTTGATGCTGGCGTAGCTTTCCCGACCGGCGAACCAGGGTTCGCTCAAGCCGATCACCATCTGCACGGGCGCTAAAATCACGGGCAAGCCTGCGATAAAGGCCACGAGCGTACCGATGGTCATCTGGCCCTGGATTGCGAGGATCGCGCCGCCAGCGACGACGAGGGCCGCGATGGCTTGCGTGCTGACGTAGGTGAAGGTGCCAAAGACCGCGCTCACCCAGGATTGATCGACGCGGCTACGTGCGAAGTCGCCGCTACTGCGGTCGAGCAGTTGCTCGGCTTGTTTTTCTTCGCCGAAGCTGCGCACGAGGCGGAGGGCGGAGATGAATTCACTGGCGGTGCCGGTTAGTTTTTCCTGCGCAAGGCGCGCTTCGTGGTTGGTGATTTGGAGCTTTGCGAAGAAGCGCCATTTAGCGAACGCCCACACGGGCAACGCTAACACGAGAATGGTCGTGAGCCGCCAATTGAGAAATGCCAGCACGAGAAATACCCCTGTGCTATACAGTATCACGGGCAAAAATTGATTCAGTACTGAGTACAGCAGCGATTCGATTTTCTGGGTATCGAATGCGTATTTTGAAAGTAGGCGTCCGGTTTTTTGGCGATCAAGATAACTGAAACTTAGAAACTGCAGGCGGAAAAAAATTCGACTGCGTAACTCGACCATTAGGTTCGCCATGATTTTGGCTAGCTCGTTGGCGCCAAGAATGGAGAACACATAATGCATCCCAAGCAGCGAGGCAAAGAGCGCGGTGTACAGCAGTACGCTGCGCGTGTCGCCAGCCGGAACCGATTGGTCGATGATGCGCGCAAAAATCAGCGGGCACGGCGCGATCGCGAGGCTGCGCAACAACGCCAGTCCCACGCCCGGCGCCAAGGCGCGGCGGGCGCGCCAGAGGTAGCCGAGAAGGCTGGGTGAATTGAGCGGCTCAATGGACATGCTTTACTAAAACTGACCAACCTACGCTCCACGCCAAGGGATTTTGTTTACCTTAGGGCAGTCATAAGCCGGCCGCCTCCCGCGCAAAAATCTGCCGGGGGTGGGCCGCTAATTGAGTAAAATGGCCGATCAGTCCCCTCGCAGGGAGTTAAATTATTTCGCCGCGCGGCGCGGGGTGCCGTCGCCGTGCAGGGAGTTGTAGTAGGGATCGCCGGCGACGATGCTGCCGCGTTGGACGGGTTGGCCGGTGAACGCGCTCTTGTACAGTGAGGTCAAAAGCTCGAGGGTGCGCCGTGCCTCCTGGCCGCTCAGGAGTGGGCGGCGGTTGGCATCCATGTCACTCACGAGTACTTCGAGTTGCGCGGCGTGGGTGGAACCGACGTCGGCGGGAAAGTTTTGCCAAGCTTGTGTGAGTGCATCGCTCTCGGGAGCGGGTGCGGCTGGCGTGAAGCGCCAGTTATCGCGGTTGTAGCTGTAAAGATGCGTAAGTTCGACGGTGGCGCGTTGGTAGTCGAGACGGATGTAGGTCTCTTGGCGTGGGCTGAGGGCGCTGTTGACGACCGAGGCTTGAGCTCCGTTGGCAAATTGGATGAGCGCCATCGACACGTCTTCGACCTCGATCGCGCGGTCGAGGGTAGCGGCCATCGCCCGGATCTCGGACCAGTCGCCGAGTAGGTGTAGTAGGTGATCCATCGCGTGGATCCCGAGGCCCATGGTAGGCCCGCCGAGCTCGGTAGCCCATTTACCGCGCCAAGGTACTGCGTAGTAAGAGGCGTCGCGGAACCAGACGGTGTTGCACACCGCGACAAGCGGGCGGCCGAGGAGGCCTTGATCGGCAAGGGTGCGCAGGTGCGCGGTCGACGAGGCGAAGCGCATTTGGAAAACGCATGATGCGAATTTTCCGGTGCGGCGCTCGGCGGCTTCGATCAGATCGAGCTCGGCGAGCGAAGCGCAAAATGGTTTTTCACAGAGAACCCAGGCGCCGGCTTCCATGGCGGCGACGCTCATCGAGGCGTGCAGCGAAGGTGGCGCGGCGATGAAAACGAGATCGGGTTTCTCGGTGGCGAGGGCGGTCGCGTAGTCGGTGTGTGCGCCGGCAATTTTGAACTTATCGCAGAAGGCGCGCACGCGGGTGGCGTCGATATCGACCGCGGCGGTGATGACTACGCGTCCCTTGGTGGCTTCGGCCGCACGGACGTGCGCGTCAGCGATGCCGCCGGTGCCCACGAGAATGGCGCGATAAACTTTGCTCATGATGGAACGCCGATGGCAGTGAGGGAACGCGCGGTGGGACGGGACATTCGGCCAAAAAGAGCGGGTCGAGGCTTCGCGGGCAAGGCGTGATTATGGATTTACCGGATTATTCAAGAATCTCGGCGCAGGGGCCATGGGCCCTTCTAGGTCGTTTTTTGCAGGAAATTTCAGTCGCAAAGGGCGTGCCGCCCTGAATTTTCACTGGCCCGAAGGGGACCTCACCGTCTTGAGGCCGCTAGCGGCTCCGCGAGCCTAGGCGAGGCCTGCTAGGCGTAGGATTTTCTCGCCGGTGAGGCGTCGTTCGGGCGTCAGAGAATGCGGGGTGCGGTTACCGTGGATTGCGGCGACGGCTTTGAACTTCTCCTGCGTGGCGTGCACAAATTCTGCAACGGGGCGCGTCTCGCCGCAGAGTGCCATGATCTCAGGGAGCCAGCGGTGGCCGTAGCGGACGTGGTTTTGCTCGTCGTTGCGGTCGAAGGCGAGGAGCGTATCGGCTTCGAAGTCGTTGAGCTCGCGCACGCGGTCCATGACGTGCGCTTTGGCGGGGAAACTGCCGGCTTCAAATTCCATGGTCATCATCGCGTAACGCTCGTGGGGCGGCATTTGCACGAGTATATTGTAGAGATCGAGTGAGTGCTCGACGGTCATAAGATCGACGCCGAGCTTGGGCAGTTGGCGGAAACCGAATTGGCTATGGCGGGATTCATCCCAGAGGTGGCGCGCCAGATCGTGATGAAGATCAAAGGGGGCTTGGGGGGTGTCGAAAAAGACAGTCGCGAGGTAATCCACGGCGTCCATTTCCATCATGAGCCACACGTAAACCATGAGGCGAATAACACGGGCATCAGTCTTGGGATCCATGAGCCAAGGGCGCACGATCGGCGTCTCGGTGGAGTCGGTGCTGAATACGCTGGAGCAAGTGGGATAATTTCCGCGGTTGCAGGTCGCCGGATGCGAGAAGGGGTTTTTGGCGTACTGCCAGAGGTAGTTGGCGGCGAGGGGCAGGCGAGTTTCTTGGCCAAGCCAGCCGCCTAGATCGTCGAGCGCTTGAGTGAGATGCAGCGACCACTCGCGGGCGTCGGTGCCGGCGAGGTAGGGCGTGATTTCACGAGTGTGGCGTTCTTCGTCGGCGATGAATTCTTCGACCAGTTTTTTCGACGGCCAATCGGCAAGCGGATCGGTCACTTTGAGGTAGTGCCGATAGGCGGACAAGAGTGCGGGTTTTAGGACTTGGTAGAAGCCGGTGGTGAGTACGAGGGCATCTTGCGCGTTGGTGCCGACAGCCTCAGTGAAGATTTTTTTAATGCTTTCGCGAACCGTCTCAGTGGAGCCGAAGGAGGTGAGTTCGCGGCCGCGTTCGCGCAGAAAGCGGGCGTGGCCAGCCGATTCCCAAGCGTGTTGGCAGAGGAGATATTTTAACTCCGGTTCACCGACCCGGTAAATGAGTGTCGTAACCGTGCGCAGGAACTCGCGCTCAACCTCGAACAGCACGCGCAGTAAGCGCGCCATATCGTTGACGGCGGCCATTCGGCCGGAGGTGGAACGGGTGGCCGGAGTTGGGGTTACGGTTTCGGCGCTCATCGAGGAGGTCAAAAGTGGATAATGGGGTATAGTTTCAGCAGATACGGCCGCGTTTGCCGGCGACGCTGTGGCCGGGGGGATTCACGCCGACCCACCGCTCGTCGATGGGCTCGCTGGCGCGTTGATAGCGGGCGTCGCTGGAAATACGGAGGCGATTCTCGGTGCGGTTATCGAGGGAGGCGTGCACGAGAAACATACCGAAGGTGATGAAGTCGCCTGCCTCGAACTCAGTGGTGAGCCAGCGGCCACCGAACTTGTTCACGACAGCTGGCGGGTTATGCGAGAGGGTGCCAGTGAAAGCCCATTTGCCAGCCTTGGCGGCCTCGGCGTCTTTGGGTTTATTTTCGCAGAAGGCGTCGACGTCGCGGTAAATGTAGTTTTCGAGCAGATCCATGCGTTTATGCGAACCCTCGAGGACCATGAGACCGCCGAGCTCGTAGGAGATGTCGCCGTAGGGGAGCCAGCACGTCATATGTTTATGCGTGCCGCGGCCCATGTAGGGCAGATCACAGTGGGGATTGGTCCCTTTGCCGGGGCCAATGGCGCGAAGCCAAGTAAAGTCGTAGTGGCGGATATCTTCGCCGTAAAACTGGCGATAGAAATCGGGAAGGCGTCCCAAGTAGAGTAGATTCTGGATGCGAGGATTGTTGTTGGTGAGTTCGGGTTTGAAGACGTAGCCGGAGCCCGGTTTGCAGATGCCGTCGATGCGTGGAAAATTTTCATCGAGGACACCGGCTTGCGCGAGGCCGTCGGTGAGGCTGGCGCGAGCGTCGAGGACTTGGTCGCGATCGAGGTAGCCTTTCATGTAGAGGTAGCCATCGGTGTCGAAGCGGCGGCGCAGCTCGACGAAATCCGTGGCTGCGTCGGAGGAATCGCGGAGGAGGCCGAACTTATCGTCGCTCATCTCGAGTTGATGACCGTAGGACCAGATTTGGGGCAAGGTGGCGGTGCTCATGTGTAATGTGGAAAAAGTAGGGGAAAGGGTGGTGGAAATGCAACCCCCCGCAGAATACACTGGAAACGAAGTCGACTAAATGGTTGTAATGGGATTTGGCATGTATATTTTGGTGCAACCATGTCGCCCCCTTTTCGGACCCAGCCTTGGCTAACGAGCGCGGTGCGCACGCCGCTGGGCGAACTTCAGCTGGCTGGTTCGCTCAAAGATGCCCATGGGCTGGATCCGCAGGCGATGCGTGTGCTCGGGAGTTATTCACTGATCTACATGGTAGATATGGAGGGTTATTACTGCGATGCTAACGGCATTAAGCGCGACCTGGTCTCGGGTGATTTGGTGTTGATCCTGCCTGAATTGGCGCACGCTTATGGGTCTAAGCGCGGGCAAGGCTGGAATCAGATTTACTTTGTGTTTAATGGGCCTGAATTCGATTTCTGGCGGGAGCGCGGTTTGCTCACGCCAGAGCGACCAGTGTTGCACTTGGAGCCGGTGGATTATTGGCGGCGGCGTTTCGAGGAAGTGGTGGGCGCGGAATCGCGGCATGGTGCAGGCGCTTTCCTACGGGCAATGGGGCGGTTTCTCCATTTACTGGGCGACATCCTCGCGGCCAACGCTGATGCGCGCGGCCACCGCGAAGCGTGGCTCGAACAGGCGTTGCAGTTGCTCGGCAATCCCGGAGAAAATGGCTGGTTGAAGCCGCAGCAGGTGGCTCGGATGGTCGGGCTAAGTTACGATAATTTCCGAAAACAATTCGCGGTGCGCACTGGTGTGTCCCCGGGCCAACATCAAAAACGCCAGCGCATCGAGCGCGCCTGCGCGGCACTTTATCAGGGCAGTGAAGGCTTCAAGGAGTTAGCGGAGCAGTTGGAATTCTGCGACGTGTTTCACTTCTCGAAGGCGTTCAAACAAGTCGTGGGCCTCACGCCGTCGGAATTTCGGCGCAAGGTGCGTGGCGGGTGAACTCACCGTGCTGATGAGTTTAGTTAAACTTTGGCCACGTCGTGCCAGGGGCGGGTAGCCACATAGTGTCGGCGGGAAGATGAGGTTTACGGTTCCGGTATTTTTTCATGAGCCGGATTTTTTTGAGTAACAGTTCTGGTAAATCCTCGCCGTAGAAGAACGTAGTGTTGCCGAGGGCAGAGACGGCGGTGACCTCAGTCTTCGTGGTCGTGAGCAACGCGTGGAGTGCGGTGGTGTTGGCGAGCTCGAGGTCGATGGTGGTTTGGAGCGATTTTTCGTGGCGCGCGCGATCGGCGGCTTTGGTCGCGGCGAGGTAGCCGTAGACATCGGCGCACCATGCGCAGACGCTGCGTAGCGAGCCGCACCAATAACGATACGCACGAGCGCGGTCGTAGAGATCGATGAACACGGCGTGCGCGTCCGGCGTTGCGGCGGTGGCCGCGATAAGTAGAGCGATTTGAGTTATGAGTTTATCGAGTCGTGGGAAGACGTTGTGATCGAAGTAGCCCGCGCTGTTTGTACCGTGTTCACGACTGATGAGGTCAAAGAGGACATCTTTACCTAGGTCGAAGAGACTGGGGTTGTTGAATTGGAAGCAGCCATGCTTCTCGTAGTAGGCGCGGTCGGCGGCTGGAATGGCGGCGATATCGGGCACGATCGGGCGATCCCACGTGCGCTGCCAACAGAAGCCAAACGCGGTGAAAAGGGGTACGGTGGGTTGCCACGAGACGGCTTCTTCAAACGCGTCCCAAGCGCTGACGAGTGCGGGCGCATAGACTGCACCGACCTGGCGTTCGGCGTAGGCTAACAGAATCTCGCCAATGGGAGTTTTAGGAAAAAATTGCGCGGCGCGAATGGCTTCAGGATTTGGCCAGTACGGTGTGGCGGTGGTGTTGGCGAGACCACCGAAGGCGCTGATGCGCGTGATTCCGGTGGCGCGCACGGCGAGAAGTTTTTGGTGCAGCGCGCGTGGGAACGGGATGCCTAGGAGTGGCTCTTGGTTCATGACGGGACCGGGGGAATAATAAAGCACGGGCTCGACCCCCTGGGCGCGGGTCTGCTTCAAGGCTTTGGCTTCGCCTGGATCCATCGTGGATTGGAAAATCGAGCCTCCGACGCCGGCTTGCGCAGGGTAACGCGGGTGGTTGTAGGGTACGTGGTAGCCCTTGACCATGAGTGACGGTGCTTCCCAACCGACGTGTCCGCCGAGCGCAGCTTTGATATGTTCGTGCTCAACCTTGAACGGCTCGATGCGAAGTAAGACGTCAAAATCGGGATTAACGGCGGCAGCGCCGCTCTGGAGGTTTTTCAGGAAACGAGCGATACTTGCGCCAGCGGCGGCGGCTACTTTGTCGTGGTTGCGCCATTCGCGGATCATGTAAGGCCCGCCGTTGCGGCCGACGTAGAGGGAGGCGGTGTGTTCGAAACCGGCCCCGCTGTCATTGGTCCAGACCGACATATAACTAAGATCGGGCACGGCGCTTACGAGTTGGCCGATGGCGGCGCGGTAATGCTCGAGGGAAATGGGGTGATCTTGCGCGAGCGTATAACGGGGCAGCCGGGAACGGAAGGGATGGTCGATGCGAGCGCCGCGCAGCGTGGGATATTTTTGGAAAAGGCGCTCGGGCATCGAGCGCGGTTCGAACATGCATACGCCAGGGCGCAGGCCGTAGCGGCGGCCGATGTCCGCGAGTTTTTTTAGGTGGTTGAGATTGGCCTCAAGGTACATCACGGGCCAGAGCCCACGCGTGAGTGGCGTGGAGAGGAAGTGATTGAAGCCCGGCGCGTAGGTGTAAAATTGCGCATAGTATTCATCGCTGACTAGATCCTCGTAGGGCATGTGGGCCTGGAGGCCGTTCACTTCGCAATGGGTAAAGCCGCTCTCGGCGAGCGTGGCGGCGTATTGCTCGGGATCGAAACCGCGGGCGGAGCGCCAGTATTGAGTGTTGCAACCATCCCAGTGCGGGCGGTGCCAACCGAAGCTAGCGGCAATGAACAGGCCGCTCTCGAGTTTCGCGCGGGCGGTATCGCTCAGGCCGTTGACCAGTAGGCGCACGGCGGCGAAGAGCAGCGCGGGTTCATCGGCGGTGATTTCGCCCGCGCCGTCGGAGATTCGTAGCCACATCCACCCACGCTGGGCGTTGGCGGCGGCGGGCAGTTTTTTCGACCACCTGCGGGAGGCGAGGGCGACGTTGACGCCGGCACCAGGGCGGGAGGAGAGGGAAATTTTGGCGCCGGTAAGTAGGGCGAGTTCGCGGGCGGAGGTGTGTTCGACCGGCACGGCGGCGCTCGAGATGTGCAGGAAACGAATGCCGAGGGTAGCGAGGGTAGGGGCCATGAAGGTTTTGGGAACGAGGTGGATTGGTATCCGCAGTGGGTTAGCCGCAAGCGCAAAGGCGGTGGAGAGCCAGCGCAGACCAAAATTTCCCCAAATCGCACATATTGAGGCAGGAAATTTCATTGCGATGGCTTCGGCTCTTACGGGTGATTGAGTTAATGATGTAAGCCGCAGGCGGGTTGAACTACGTGCGGTGTATTTCCATCTTCACTTTTTACTGAGTTAACCCCTGCCCCTCATAGACCCGTTTTGTGAAACCCTGTATCATCATGTCTCCGCTTGTTCGCATATTGCTCTGGTGTGCCGTTTTAATTTCCCCCTTGGCGGCTTTAGCTGAGGTGGACGCTCGTGAGCCAGAGCTGCGAACAGTGATCGACCAAGCGTTGCACACCTCGGCCCAACAATACGACTGGATGCTCGCCCACCTGCCGACGCCGGATCGCATGCCACGAACTTTGGAGAAGGGAAAACTCGTTACCGTGCGGGAGCGGGATTGGACGGTCGGATTTTTCCCCGGCAGTCTCTGGTATCTTTATGAAGGCACCAAAATACCAACCTTGCGTACGGCGGCGGAGCGCTTCACGCGGCTACTTGAGTCTGAGCAGTTTAACACTCGTACGCATGACGTCGGATTTATCTTAAACAGTAGTTACGGCAACGGCCTCCGGCTCACGGGCGAGTCGGCGTATCGACCTGTGTTGTTGAAGGGTGCGCAGTCTTTGGCCACCCGTTTTTCACCCGTGGTTGGCTCGATCAAATCGTGGGACCGAAGCCCCGAGGAATACACCTTCGCAGTTATTATTGATAATTTGATGAACCTTGAGCTGCTGACTTGGGCGGCCCGCAATGGGGGTGAACCTCGGCTCCGTGACGTTGCGATCGCTCATGCGGACAGCACACTGGCGAATCATTTCCGTTCCGACGGCAGTACCTTTCACGTTGTGGATTATGATACCGCCACGGGCCGCGTGCTGCGGCGCATCACGCACCAAGGTGCGGCGGATAACTCTGCCTGGGCGCGCGGTCAGGCGTGGAGCCTTTATGGTTATACCATGATGTTTCGGGAAACTCGTGAAATTCGCTACTTGGAAACCGCGGAAAAAGTCGCGCGCTTTATTATGAATCATCCGCGGCTGCCCGCGGATAAAATCCCTTACTGGGATTTTGATGCGCCAGGCCAACCCAACGCGCCTCGTGATTCCTCGGCGGCGGCGATTATGAGCTCGGCGCTCTTTGAGCTCTCTGGTCTCACGCGCGACCCTGCGGCCGGGACACGTTATGCCGCCTTTGCAGAGGCCCAGCTGCGCAGCCTCGCTACGCCGAAGTACCTGGCTGAACCTGGAACCAACGGCGGCTTCATCCTTAAGCACGCCACGGGCAATTTCCCGAAAAACAGCGAAATCGACGGACCGATCAATTACGCCGATTATTATTTCCTTGAGGCACTCATCCGAGCGCGAGCCTTCGTTGAATCGCATGCTAAGCCCGCGACTGCCGTTTTAAAACGCAGCCCTGAGGCTAAAACCCTCTCCAGAAGTTATGCGCCGATCGAGATCTTGCTCACACTTCCAATGGAAAAAAAATCGGTGGAGCTGCGCTTCCGCAGTGCGCGCAACCGCGTGATCAGTAAGATCACCGATATCGCGCCTAATCATCCTGCGCCGCAGACCGTGTTGCCTTCACCTAAGCCGGACAAAGAAATCTGGTACCCCGTTGTCGATCTTGGTCTCAATGCCGGCATGAACGCGGTGTTGCGTTGGCAAACTGCGCCCCAGGTCGTCGCCGTGAATCACCATTTCCACGGGCAAGTAGAAACCGGTAAAGTTGTAATGCCTGTCGCCGCCGAGATACTCGAGTCGTGGGAAAACAGCGTGTATTGCGAGCCGGCCGTTGCCTTGCAGGATTTTTATTTGGCGGCGCGCGTACCAGTGATCAACGGTGCTCTGAAGTACTCTGTGACCTCGCTCGCCGAAACCTGGGCAGGCACCGTCACGATGCTGGACACGGCCACGGGTCGGGAAGTGGAAGTCCTGCGCATTGAGCCCAAGCCTTTTGTCTCGGCGCAGGTTGGCGGTGCGCCCGCGCTCGCTTTGACGACGTCCAATCTCGAGCGCGCCTTACTCGATTCGGTGAACTATCTGCTACGCGCGCAAAATCGTAATCCTTCGAGCCCCACCGCTGGTGGTTTGCATCTTTTTTACGACCTAGATGCGCAGACGTATCGTTCTTCGCACTGGATCTGGGGTGCGGGCCCTGCGGTATCGGCTTTGCTTGCAGCCGAAAAAATTCCGGCAATCGCCCAGCAATTTTCTCCGCGCTTTTTGACCAATCGGGCCGATGAGATCGGGCGTAGTGGCCTGGCGCTCCGAATTCTCGATCCTAAGCATCCCGCCTACGGTGTCCCGCTTTCACGTTGGCGCCGGGCGATCGATCTGCCCTTCGGCTATGAGCAATGTGCGGCGGTCTCGGACGCTCTCTTTCTATCTGGGTGGTCGTGGATTCCCTTATACCAAGCCACGGGTAACGTTGAATACCTGCGTGCGACCGAATTACTCGCCGCCTCGACGGCGCGTTTGATGAAGGAGTACGAGTTGGTGCCTCAGGATTATTACGTGGATCGCCATGAATGGTCCGAACATACGATCGATGAATCCGGTTTCGGCGTAGAGGGTCTGCGCGCGCTTTACGCCACTACGAAGGAGCCGCGTTACAAAAAACAAGCCGACGACTACATGAAGCAACATCTTGCCAAACTCACGCGCGAGGACGGCTTGTGGGAGCGCGGTTGGAACCGCCGTACGGGCGTCATGCCAACGATCCGCATGACGAGGGGTTTGGGTTGGGCGATGGAAGGATTGCTCGCGGCGCATGAAGCAGTACCCGAAGGAGATTATCTGACACGAGCGAAGCGCTTGGCCGACTCGATGATGAAGTGGCAACGGGCGGACGGCTCTTGGGTATTCATCGCAGATCAAGCGGTGGAGCGCTACGGCATCAGTGAGAAAGGTACGGCTCTGTGGTCGCTTTTGTTTTACCGTTTATATCAAGCGTCAGGCGACGCCCGTCACCTCGCGGCGGCGCGGCAGGCGCTTGCGTGGTGCATCGCCAACCAGTACCGCGGACCCGATCCTGAAGCGCACGGTGGCATTGTCGGCATGACCGAGCATTCGGCGGTCGGCGCTGGTCACCGCGCTTGGTTCAAAGTGGCGTGCGCCTACACGACGGGCTTCGCGGCGCTCGCGACCATCGAAGAGCTCAAAATCCAAGCGCACGACGCCAAGATTAAATAATGTCCGAGATAATTCCCCATCTGGCCGCTTAATGCGCGGCATGCTTTCCCCTTCTAATTTTATTATTGTACGAAAAATTGACGAAGTGGCCTGATGCGTTAAGGTTTTCTCATGAAGATGCGCGCACTTTTCGTGATGTGGATTTCGGGATTACTGGCAGGTTCGGCCTCGGCGGCTTTGTTTCCCCAAGGTTTCACGGATCATTCCTTGTGCTGCGGCATCGGCCCGATGGCCGCGGCTGCGCGCAATGGAGCGGCTAATGTTGGTGAATCAAGTGGTGGTAGCGCTGGTGCGGCGGTGATGCCGGCTACGCTTGCGCTCGCGATTCCTGTTTCGAATGCAACGGGGCCTAATATTCCAGCCGCCGAGCTTGAGAACGGTTATCTTAAACTAGGCTTTGACCGTTTGAGTGGATTTAAATTTGCCCCGCCCGATTTTGATCCGGCCGCTAACCCTAATGTGCAACCCCCGACGGGCAACGAACAGATACCGGTTATTGTGAAAAGTTGGAGCGGAAAGAAGGCGCTGATCACCGGCTTCATGCAGCCCACCAAGCTCGAGAAGGGCAAGTGCACGGAGTTTATGCTGATGGCCAGTCAGATGGCGTGCTGTTTTGGTGGTGTGCCAAATATCAACGACTGGGTTGTCGTACGGATGCCTAGCGGCGTGCCAGTGGTGATGGATGTGCCAATTTCTTTTTACGGCACGCTTAAGGTAGGTGCTACCTTTGAGAATGGCTATCTTACCGGCATCTACGAGATGGACGGTGAGAAAATGGGCGAAGTGAAGGGCTGAGCGCGCCTAACGAATTCAGCGTGAAATGTCGCGCTGAGTGAGGATGCGGAAGCCTCGGTTGCTGAGCGCTTGGCTGGCGGTGTCGGCGTCTTCGGAGCTGACGACAAGTGCGGCGCGGCCCTCGGGCCGTTTGATGAAGCTATAGATGTAGTGGATGTTGATTTCGGCTTCGAGGAGCGCGGAAAGCACGCCCTTTAATTCGGATTCATCGCCGATCTCGACGGCGAGGATGACACATTCAGTATAGGGAAAATCGTTGTTCACCATGAGTTCACGGGCTTTGGCAGGATCGTCCACAACGAGGCGCACGATCGTGCTGTCGGTGGAATCGAGGATCGTGATGGCCATTACGTGAACGTCATTGGCCTTCAATAGCGCGGTGAGTTCGTGGAGACGACCGACGCGATTCTCGACGAAGACGGAGAATTGGTGAACTGGGTCGGTGGCGATGAGAGTATTAGAATCGGCCATAAAATGCAGCAGGAAGGTGGATCGCGGGCGGAAATGGGTCAACTCGCGCGTTGTGGTCTGACCTAGCGGGCGTTTAATCTCGTCTGCATGTTGCCTCAAATCCCCGTTCATCACGCCGCGACGCAGCGGCGCGCAGAGGCGAGTGCGCGACTGGTGTTGCGCGGAATTTTCTTAAACGCGGTACTTGCAGTGGTAAAAATTGCGGGGGGGATTTTCGGCCATACCTACGCGTTGATCGCGGATGGAGCAGAGTCGATGGTCGACATTTTGTCGTCGTTATTGGTGTGGATGGGATTGCGGGTAGCGGCGCAACCGCCAGATGAGGATCATCCGTACGGTCACGGAAAGGCGGAGCCGCTCGCGGCGTTGGCGGTGGCCGTGTTTGTTTTTGCGATCGCGGGCTGGATCGGTTGGAGCGCGATTCGGGAAATCATGACGCCGCACCGCGGGCCGCATTGGGCTACGTTGCCGTTGTTGGCGGGTGTCGTGGCGGTAAAAATATGGTTTTCTTCGCGCATGAATCAAGTGGGCGAGGCCGCGGGCAGCACGGGTTTAAAAGTGGAGGCGTTACATCATTATTCTGACGCCGTGACATCGGCGGCGGCGTTTGTGGGCATCACCATTGCGATCTGGGCCGGTCCGGGCTATGAGATGGCTGATGATTGGGCGGCGCTCTTGGCGTGCGTAGTAATTCTTTTTAATGGCGTGATCATGTTTAACAAGGCACTGGCCGACGTGATGGACACGGCGGTCTCGGTGGTCTTGGAAAATGAAATCCGTAATGTCGCGCTCGAGGTTCCCGGGGTTAAGGCGCTCGATAAATGTCGGGTGCGCAAAAGTGGTCTTAGTCATCTCGTCGACATACAGGTGCGTGTTGATGGCGAGCTTACGGTTCGCGAGGGTCACGATATCGCTCACGCCGTTAAAGATGCTTTGCTGGCTTCAGCTCGCCATGCGATTAGCGACGTATCGGTCCACATCGAACCGATGAAATGACGCTCGCTGCGCGCAGCGAGTGCTGCGGCGCGTTTGTCGAATTATTTGAGCATAAGCTTTCTGCCGACGTAAACACCAAGCAGGCTACCCGCGCCGCTGAGCATGAAATTGGCGAAAAAATCCCAGCCCAGCGCCTCCCCTAACCGCCAGCCGATGTAGCCGCCGATGGTGGTGCCCAGAAAGATGCAGAGTTTGTTCACGGTTTAACGGGCGCGGTGAACGTGGGCTTAGTTACTTCGGCAGCGAGCAATTGCTCCATGAGTGATTCGGCGGCGGCCGTGGCGATAGCTTGAAGCATGACGCGATCCGTGTTGTCGCCGACCTCATACGTACAGGTAGGGATGCCAAATTCTCGATATGCCCAATTGTGGGAGGTTGTGATCGTTGGTTTGCGCTGGGTGGAGCGCTTGGGGGTGTTGTTGGGCAAACGGGAGGTGATACCGGCAATCCAAGCGGCGGTGAAGCCGGGTAATTGCGAGGGCCAATCGTCCGGCTGGGTGTAGAGCCCGTCGACAAAACTTGAGTGAAAATCGATGTGAAAATAGTGTGGCCCGCGCGCGCGGAGGGCTTGGATCTGATCGCGTACGGCGCGGGTCTCGGGGTTTTCCCACAGACCCCAATCCCGGTTGAGGTCTACGCCGAGGGCATTGTGGCGCCAGTGGCCGGCGTTGACGCCGTCTGGGTTCAGGAGGGGCACGAGGAGCACGGCGAATTTTTGGCGAAAGCGCCGGGCGAGCGGGGTGTCGGAGATGAGTGTTTCAATGAAGCGCATCAAGGCTTGTGAGCCTGTGGTCTCAGGCGGATGTTGCCGACTGACGACGGTGATGAAGTTGGGCTTAGTCCCAGCCGGAACGGCGTTGATTTCGAGCTGGTAAAGAGGTTGGCCGAGGACGGAGCGCCCGATCTCAGCGCGTGTGATAAACGGCAGACGTTCCAGTGTCCGGCTCCACGACTCGAGGCGTTCAGTAGAAATGATTTCTTGGGCAGCGATCCAAAGTGGTTCTTTGCCAACTTTGAGGGTGAGGGTACCTTCGTCCGCGCTCGGTCCGTGCTTATAGGCCTCGGCGGGCAATGCGATCCAGGTCACGCCATCGACGCTAATTTTTGGAATATAGCGCAGCGCAGTGCCTTCGCAGCTAAGGCGGATAGAAATCGTTTTCTCCGTTTTGGCGGATACGCGGAAGGCGAACCACGGGCTGGCGTTGATCGGGCGATTTTCCGGAGAAGTGGCTAGGGCGAATTGATCACGGGCTGTGCGCACGCAAGCGTTGATGCGTGCGGCGGCAAATTGCGTGTCAAACACGACTCCGTCTTCGGCAAAGGCCCAAGTCTGTGCACGGGTGGCGGTGAGCGGCACCACCGCGGGTGCCGCGGCGGCAAGCATTCGATTTGGGAGAAGACCGAAGGTCCCGCCGGCGATTAAGCCCGCGAGAACTAATGAGGGTAGACGTAGAGCGGACATTATAATGCGTGATGAGGGTCAGCGAGGCGAGGCTGAGGGGCTAGCGCTGCGTTGTGAAGAGTCTGACGGCGTTTGTCCATCGGCGTGTTTTGGGGATCAGGGATTGGGGATTGAAGGCGGCTTGGCTTTATGGCGGATTGCGATCGTGTCCGGATATTTGCGTAGTATTTTAGTCGGGTGTTTGGGCGTAGGCGTCGTGCTGGCCACGGAGCAGGCCCCGGCGCCTGTTCGCGAATTGGAGTCAACCTTGACCGCCGTCGTCGAGGCAGATTTGCCGGATGGTGACGAAGTGTGGAACGCGGCACAGCTAACCCTCGCTAAGGCGACCAACGAGCTTGAGTCGCTGCGAGCTTTGGTGACGGTAGTGAATTTGCAGCGTCGGCGCGGCGATTATTCTGCTGGCTTAACGGCTGCGCGGGATGGACTCACGCGCGCCCGCCAACTGTTGGATCGCCGCCTGGAAGTAGATTTTCTTTATCTAATCGGGCGTCTTTATTGGAATCTTACGGATTATCCGCGTTCGTTGGAAAATCATCTCGAGGAGCTTCGTCTGGCCGACCAACTTGGCGATGCTTCGACGTTGGCCCGCACGCATGGTGGTTTGGGGCTGACTTATCAGCGGTTCGGCCGACCGGAAGATGCCCTCCTGCATTTCAAACTCGGGTTGGAATTTGCGGTTAAGGCTGGTGATGAGCGCATTCGCTCTAGCCTGCTTAATAGTCTCGGTAATTACTACATTGGGAGCGCTAATTATGAACAGGCGCGCACAGTCCACCAGCAGGCCTTGCAGATCCGCGAGGGTTACGTTAACCCCCGTGCGATTGCGGAATCTCTGACCAACCTTGGCGTGATCGCCGACGCCCAAGGCGAAACCGGTAAGGCGCTCGAATACCTCCAGCGTGCGCTCGCTACGTTTGAGGCGTTGAAGTACCGCCGGTACATCGCCAATACGCACCGCCGACTCGCGCGTGTGCTCCGCGACGCCGGCCGGACGGACGATGCGCTCACCCACTTGCAGACGGCGCTCGCCCTCGCCGGCACTTTGGAAAGCGCTGATGTACTCGCGGATATTTACGAAGAGTTCGCGTTTACGCATGAGGTGCGCGGTGAAGCTGCAGCTGCGCTTGGCTATCAACGTAAACTTGCCGCGGTCACCGAGCAGGTCCGGGGTGAACATGACCGTCAGCGCGTCAATGAACTTCGAGCGCGCTACGGCGCTGAGCAACGAGAACTCGAGATCGTATTGCTCAAACGTGACCAACAGTTGCAAAGCGCAGAGATTGGTCGGCGTCGTACTCAAACCTTTGCCCTTGTAGGTGGATTGGCGGGTGGCCTGGTGCTATTGGCCGCGATCATCATGTTTCAGCGCTATCGGCTGAAAACCGAACGCCGGCTTCACGCGGCGACCGAACATGCCCGGGAACGCGCGGAGGCGGCCGAGCGCTTGAAATCGCGCCTGCTGCAAATCGCCTCGCATGACCTCAAGGTGCCGCTCACGGCCCTCAACGCCACCGCTATACGGATCGGCCGCGATGCGGACGACACTGTCGTGGTGCGGCGTTTGGCGGATGGTATTCAGGCGGACACAGCTCGTATGCGTGGACTCGTGCGTGATTTTCTTGACGCTGCCGCGATGGAGGACGGCAACTTGCAGCTCCACGCAGCTGAGCATGATCTTGGTGAAATTGCCCGTGTTACAGTCGCGAGCCTTGAGCCGGTCGCTCGCGCAAAAAATCAACGGCTTATCTTTCAGCCTGCGTCTGTGGAGCTACCACGTGTTAACGCCGATGGCGAGCGGCTGCGTCAGGTTTTTGATAATCTTGTGGGTAACGCGTTGAAGTTCACCCCGCTCGGCGGAGAAATTTTGGTCACGCTGGGAGAGACGGCGGGCTGGGTTTTTGCCGAAGTGCGTGATAGCGGGCCGGGATTGGGGCCGGCGGATTTTGCCCGGATTTTTGCGCCTTACCAGCGTTTGTCTGCCCAGCCCACAGGCGCCGGCGAAGATTCTACGGGGTTGGGACTGTTCATCGCGCGCGAGTTGTTGACGTTGCAGGGCGGTCGGCTCGAGGTGCACTCGCAGCCGGGTCATGGTGCGGTGTTTCGCATAAACTTGCCGGTCGCGGTGCGAGCGGCGGGCGCGTGATCAGCCTAGGCCGTTGCGCAGGCACCAGCGCACGAGATTAGGCAGATCGTGCAAGCCGAGGCGGGCAAGGATGCGGGCGCGGTGTTTCTCGACGGTGCGCGTGCTGAGTCCGAGTTGCTCGGCGACTTCCTTGGAGACGAGCCCTCGCGCAACGAGGCGGACGACTTCCTGTTCGCGTGCAGTTAGCGCGTTGGCACCCAGGCGGGGCAACGCGGGTTCGTTAGTGAGCGCGGAGGGAATCGGCGGCGGCACGGTAGCCGAAAAAAACATGCCACCGTCGAGCACGCATTGGACGGCGCGGTCGATCTGCTCGAGCGGAGAATTTTTATCGACGAAACCCGCAACACCGAGGGAGACGAGTTCGGCTGGGAGTTGCGCTTCCGGGTGCGCGGTGAGCATGACTACGCGCGTGGCGACCCCTCGTTCACGCAGGGCACGCACGAGGTCGCGACCATCCATGTCGCGCAGATACAAATCGGCGATTAGAAGATCAGGCGGTGAGGAGAGGCAGGAATTTAGAGCATCTCGGCCTTCGCCGAAATCGAGTAACTCCTTGGGCTGAAAACGCCGTTGGAGCGCATCCTTTAATAATCCGCGAAACGTTGCCGTATCATCCACGAGAACAAAGCGGAGAGAGGCGGCGGAGGTTGCGGACATGCTGGTCCCGAGCACACGCAAGCCAGCGCACACTGCAAGACTGCGCTCGGTTACGTAGGTCTACGCAATCAAGCTAGCGAAGTCCCCACCTAGTAAGCGTGGTGCCAATGGGTATTATAAAGAAGCCACATTTATTTACGAATTTTGTTAGGCATGGGCCCGTTTTAGCTACCATACTTTCAACCCTTTTCATGAAGCCGTTTCATTTTATCCTGATGCTTGCACTGATTGGCTTGGCCGATCTGGGTGCTCGGGCCGCCGCACCGTCGGTTGCGCCGCGGGGAAGTTTCGCTTTTGAACACGGCGGGCATAAGCTACGGGTTTGGTATTTCCGCGCGGCGGCAACGCCTTTGGATGCCCCAGTGTTATTCGTGTTACACGGGGTGGGGCGCAACGCTGAGGAGTACCTTGATGACTGGATCGAGCTAGCCGAACAGAAACATTTTCTGGTGGTGGTCCCGGAGTTTTCGAAGGCGGAGTTTCCCGGCGAGGAAGCCTATAATTCCGGCAACATGTTCGATAAGGCCGGGCGCGCGATTCCGCGTGAACGTTGGTCTTATTCTGTGATCGAGCCCCTGTTTGATGCGCTCACGCCTCAGCTTGGTCATCACCGTAAGGATTACATGATATATGGGCATTCTGCGGGCGCGCAATTTGTGCACCGTTTCGTTTATTTCATGCCCGAGGCGCGCTACACGCGGGCGGTGTCGGCCAACGCGGGTTGGTACACTTTGCCGAGTCTCGAGTTCGCTTTTCCTTATGGGCTAAAAGGCAGTTCGGTTGACGAGTCCGCTTTAAAGGCGGCTTGGGCGCGTCGGCTTGTGGTCTTGCTCGGTGAGGCGGATATCGACCCAAAGAGCTCGGCGCTCCGCCACACGCCGGAGGCTGATGCCCAGGGAATGTACCGTTTTGCCCGTGGCCAGTTTTTCTATGCTCGCGCTCGGGCTGGGGCTGCGGCGATTCAAGCGCCATTTAACTGGACCCTCGCCACCGCGCCGGAAATCGCCCATTCCAACAAAGGTATGGCGCCGTTTGCCGTCCGCCAACTTTTCCCTTTATAGTTTTCTCTTTCTGTTTCCTAACCACCATGACCACACCCGCTAACCCTCCACGCCGAAACTTCGGTGCCGCCTTTTTGGCGAGCGCCATGTTGGCCCTCACTGTCTCCGCTCAGACGATCGATCAGACCGTCAAGCTTGAGGCCTTCACCGTCACCGGTTCCAACGTCAAGCGTCTTGAGCAGGAAAAAGTTCTGCCCGTAACCGTGTTGGCTGCCAGTGAACTTGAAGTGCGCGATGCTTCTCAGCCTTCGGAATTGTTGACCGCGCTCCCGCAGGTTACCGGGCTTCCTGGTAACGAAACTGCGACCCTCGGCGCTACCGCTCGTGGAGACAACGCTAGCGTCTCGCTCCGTGGTATTCCATCGAGCAACACCCTCGTGCTTTTGAATGGTCGTCGGATTACTCCGCACCCAATCAGCCAGTCGGAAGCCGGAGCTCCGACGTTGTCTACTAACGTCAACACGCTGCCTAACCGCGGCCTTGAGCGCGTCGAAATCCTGCGCGACGGCGCCTCTTCCATTTACGGTACTGATGCCGTCGCTGGCGTGGTGAATTACGTTACCAATAAAAATTTTCGCGGCACGGAGCTCGCGCTGCGTTATGGCGAGACTCGCTATCGCGACGGTCAGGAAACTCGTGCGACCCTTACCCACGGCTTTGATTTTTCGAAAGGCCGAGGCCGTGCGATGATCACCGCCGATTACTATAGCCGTGAAGCAATGTATGCGCGTGACCGTTCGTTCTCCGCCGAGGCGGACAACAGCTACCGCGCGCCTGCGCCGTGGAACCTATCAACGGTCACGACATTCAATCTTCGCTCGGCAACCACCCAATACGGCAATTACCTTCTGGGTACGGTCGGTGGCACCGATGCTTATGGTTTTGTCAATGCCTTCACGGGTGCGCGTCCCACGGGCGTTCCTGCGACCTTGGCTGCCACCACGGGCGCTTTCTTCCTAGTACCCAACGGTACGGGCGGCGCCGCCTTCGCTACCGCCACTCCGAGTCGCGCCGGTGTGACCGCCGATTATTACTGGAACAACAACGCCGCGCGCGTCATCCAGCCCAAATCCAACCGCACTAACATTTTCGCTAGCGGCGAATTTGATCTCACGAACCGCATCACCGCGTTTGCTGACGCCAGCCTCTACCAGGCCCAGTCTGTCACCTATCGCGAACCGGACGGCATTACGCAAAGCACCGATGGTTATATTATCGTTCCTACAACTAACCCCTACAATCCCTTCGGCACGCGCTTCTGGTCTCCGACCGGCGCCGCTAATACCGATGGTACCGCGCGTTTGACCGGTACCCCCTCCGCTGTCTCGATTACCAACAAGCGTCTCTCCGATCTCGCCACGCGTACGGACTATGTCGACGACTCGGTTTATCGTGGCGTTATCGGTCTGCGTGGTAAACTTAGCGGTTCTTGGTCCTGGGAAGCGGCACTACTCTATTCGGCCGCGCGCGTTATCGAAAATGAAACTGGTCCCAGCCGCAAATCGGCTTTGATCGCCGCCATCAACCAGACGGATCCCGCTAAAGCGTTTAATCCTTTCACCCGAACCTTCGCTGTGCAAAACGGCACGCTTGTCGCCACAGGTAACTATCAAAATCCCGATAGCGTCACCTCGACGTTCCGCTCCGAATTCATCCGTAATGGTATTACGAAACTCGGCAGTGGCGACATTCGCGCTTCCGGCGATGTATTTCCCATCTGGGGCGGCAATGCTATTGGCGGCGCCTTCGGTGGTGAGTTCCGCTCTGAGGCTTATGACGATTACCGTCCGCCTTACGCCGGCCTGAATCCTGCCGGTTCCGGTCTCAACCCGGAGAGTAACGACTTTCTCGGCTTCTCGCCTAACTCTGACACTCACGGTAACCGTCACGTTGCAGCTACCTACCTCGAAACCGTGGTTCCGCTCGTGGGCAACAAATTCACGCTGCCGCTCGTGCGCTCGCTCGAGCTTACAGCGTCCGCTCGTTACGAGAGCTACACCGATTTCGGCTCCACCACTAAGCCAAAGTACGGCATCAATTGGCGCCCCACCTCTTGGGTCATGGGCCGCGCTTCTTACAACGAAGGTTTTCATGCGCCTAACCTCGCTCAACTCTTCACTGGCACGCTCATCCGCACTGTCACCGGTAGCACCGACTCTTATCGTAGCACCGTTACCGGTCTCACCACGGACGGTCCGTCTAATCGCCGTAGCATTGGCTCGGGTAATCGCGCGCTCAAGCCCGAGACTTCCACGGGTAAATCTGGCGGCGTCGTGATTGATGTACCCTTCGTCAAGGGTCTCTCGGTTTCCGTCGATTATTGGGAAATTGAGCAGAAGAGCATTATCTCTTCCTCTGGCTCGATCGCGGATGATACTGCAGCGCTCCAAGCCGCCACGCAGGCAGCACTCGCTGCTGGTCAAAACATCAACTCCATCGACCTTGGTTCTGGCACGGCTAACTATAGAGGTGACGGCTCCGTCGTTCGCCTCGCCGTCACACAGGCCGATCGCGATTTCTTTGCCGCTTATAACGCCAAGCAAGTCCCAGGTAATCAGCGTGCCGTTGTCGGCTCGATTGATATTCTCCGCACGACTTACTTCAACAAAGCTGCTCAATTCGTGAACGGGTTCGACTTTGACGTGAACTACCGTTTCCCGAAATTGGCTCTCGGTAATTTCGTATTCAATACCACCTGGACCAAGCTGAACGATTTCCACAATTACAGTGTAGCCGGCGCTGCCCGCACCGAGCTGCGCACCACAAATTCTGTTTCGGCGGGCGGGGCTTCACCTAATTGGCGTGGTGCGACCACGTTCACGTGGCGCCGCCAACAATGGGGCGCAGGCTTCGGATTTTATTATATCGGCAGCTACACCGATGTTAATGCCACCACTACACAGGTTACCTACGAGTCGCTCGGATCTCCGAGTTACATCACCCCGATCGTGAACAACGGCGCGGTTTCTTATCGTTACACCGTTCACGACACCAAGAGCTACAATGTTTACGCGACCTACCGCATTGTCGCTCGTAACGCCTACCTCAACAAAACCGACATCCGCGTCGGCGTGAATAACCTCTTCGACGCCAAGCCCCCGCTCTCCAGTGATTCGCGCGGCTACGATCCGGCGGTTTATAATACCATGGCGCGCGGTCTTAGTTGGTCAGCGCAGGTCACCAAAAAGTTCTAAGTCAGTGCTGAATTTAGGGCCGCCGATTTCACTGGCGCGGCGGTCCCAGCCCTCAAGCAGCCGGCTAATGCTGAACCGAAATTAACTTCTGTCCTTCAGCGTTGGCCGGCTTTCCCGTTTACTCGTCTCACTATCAGTTACAGACTATTTTTATATGAAAAAGCGCAGTTTATCCACGCCGCTTAGCACCAACAAGCACTTGCTGCGTTGGGTCGAAAAAATGGTCGAACTCTGCAAACCTGACGCGATCCACTGGATCGACGGTTCTAAAGACGAATACGACCAACTGTGTGCCCACATGGTCGGCACCGGCACCTTCATCAAGCTCAACCAAAAAAAGTGGCCCGGCTGTTTTCTCGCCCGCTCCGATGCCAGCGACGTCGCCCGCGTCGAAGACCGTACCTTCATTTGCGCTCTCTCCAAAGAGGCCGCTGGTCCGACCAATAACTGGGTTAACCCTTTCGAGATGCGCAAAACGCTCAAGGGTCTCTTTAACGGCTGCATGAAAGGCCGCACCATGTATGTGCTGCCCTACAGCATGGGTCCACTCGGTTCGCCCATGTCGCAGATCGGCGTGCAGCTCACCGACTCACCCTACGCGGTCGTCAATATGCGCATTATGGCGCGGATCGGAAAAAAAGTCTTCGAATTGATCGACCGCGATTTCAAGCGTGTCGTACCCTGCGTTCACTCTGTAGGGGTTCCTCTCGCTAAAGGTCAGAAGGACGTGCCATGGCCTTCTAACAAAGAAAAATACATCGTCCACTTTCCGGAAACCCGTGAAATCTGGAGCTACGGATCTGGCTATGGCGGCAACGCGCTTTTGGGTAAAAAGTGTTTCGCCCTCCGCATCGCCTCCGCGATGGCTCGCGACGAAGGTTGGATGGCTGAGCACATGCTTATACTCGGGGTTGAAAACCCGCAGGGTAAAAAAACCTACGTGGGGGCCGCCTTCCCTAGTGCTTGCGGCAAGACCAATTTCGCGATGCTCATTCCGCCCCCGCATTTCCAAAAACAGGGTTGGAAAATCTGGACCGTCGGCGACGATATCGCTTGGATCAAGCCTGACTCCGAGGGCCGACTTCGCGCGATCAACCCGGAGGCCGGTTTCTTTGGTGTTGCCCCCGGCACCGGTGAAAAAACCAATCCGAATGCCATGAAGGCGCTCGCGAAAAACAGCATCTTCACCAACGTCGCCCTTACTGATGACGGCGGCGTCTGGTGGGAAGGCATGACAGATCAACCCCCTGCGCATGCGATTGACTGGCAAGGCAACGATTGGACGCCTGCGCTCGCCAAAGAAAAAGGGGTTAAGGCTGCGCACCCGAATTCCCGTTTTACCGCGCCCGCGAAACAATGTCCTACGATCGACCCGGATTGGGAAAACCCCGAAGGTGTGCCAATTAGCGCCTTCATTTTTGGGGGTCGCCGGGCCACGACGATGCCGCTGGTTTACCAGGCGTTTAACTGGTCGAGTGGGGTCTACGTCGGCGCCACGATGGGCTCTGAAATGACCGCGGCCGCCGCCGGCACGATCGGAAAAGTCCGCCGTGATCCGATGGCGATGTTGCCCTTTTGTGGGTACAACATGGGTGATTACTTCCGTCACTGGATGAACATGCAACGCAACCTCACCGAGACCCCGCGCATTTTCCACGTGAATTGGTTCCGCAAAGACAAAGAAGGAAAATTTATCTGGCCCGGTTTTTCTGAAAACATGCGGGTTCTAAAATGGATCTGTGATCGCGTCCGCGCTGGTGGCCGCGCCAAGGAGACGCCCATTGGCTGGGTGCCTCGTTATAAAGACATCGACTGGACTGGCTTGAATTTCTCCGAAGAGAAATTTGAAGAACTTCAGGCCTTTGATCGTGCCGCTTGGCGTGCCGAAGTGTTGGGTCATGAAGAACTCTTCCTCGATCTGCACTCGCATCTACCGAAAGAAATGGTGTACGAGCGCGAACTACTGATCTGCCGGATGTAATTTTTTCCAAAAGAGCCGCCGCTCGCGCCTAAGGCGGCTTTTTTAATTCACATAGTGCCTAGTAGCGAGGGCCCGTCGCTCCACTCACCGCTGATCATAATCGTCTTTGGCACACTTGGTATGCCACGTTCGTGTCGGTGGATTTGGGCCACGACCGACTCTACGCTGACAGATCCCAGTAGATCTGGTCGGAGGTTAATGCCGGCGCAGGGAACGGTGCGTTCATTCCAATTAAGATTAAAAAAACCCTGCTTTGCTTCTTCCCCTAAGCGCTGATGTTTCAACCAAGGTACGATTATGTCTTTGTGGCCGATCAACACGTCGGGTTGGTGACGCTTGTTCCACGCCTGTAGATCTTTTTCGGTAATGATTGTTTTGCTTAAAACAGGTACCTGAGCTAGAGCCGGATGCGTAGCTTGGTAACCGAGAAACGTCCCTAGCCATTTGAATTTCAGTCGGGCATCTTTATGTTTTTCGATAAATAATCCTGGGCGCCGATAGCCGAGTTGTTCTAATCGCTCGAGTGACTTCGTGAAGGTGTTGTGGTGATCCGGGCAGACGCAATGCAGTGCCTGCCGCCCCGCTCCATGGTCTAGCTCAACGACCGAAAATTCATCCCACGGGAAATTATGTAATTCCACCGCCTGGCCTTCATGAAAAACGACAAGTCCAAGCACGTTGCGTGCACGCAGCATGCGCACCACAGCGGACAGAGCGTGACCTCCATCACCGAGCTCGAATACATCCACTGAAAATCCGAGTTCACTCGCTCGCCGCTTGGCGCCATCCAAAATTTCTTGATGAAATTTAAGGCGTTTAGGTCTTCCGGGTGGATGTACATCCAGCACCGCAAGATTGCCGATGAAATTAGTCTGGCTGGCTCGGCGTACACTGGAGAGCACTGCACCGACGAGTGGGGCGCGTCTATAACCCACGGCCTTGGCGGCCTGCTCCACAATGAGTCGCGTATCGGGATGGACCGATTCGAGACCGCGCAGCGCTCGCGACACCGTAGCGATGGAGAGTCCTGTTTTCAAAGCAACATTGCGGATGCCGAGAGACATGGGTGGGTGGGGGTAGGGTGGAGTAGGACCGTGGTCCAATCTACCTCGGGTGGTAGAGTTAAGATGTCACGCTTACATTTTTTCAAGAACGACGGTTATCGATTCTTCCATTGAGGCGCTCCGGCTAATACGAACCAAACTTGCCGAAACGTTAGTCACTCTTATTGTCTTAAACGATTATGCGTAGAGTGACTCCCCTTTTGATATTTCTTTTCACGGCTCTTGCGGTGCAGGCGGATGTGCCCGCGTTACTGGG
>Ga0136642_1000262_pt1 | contig 30834 bp, 35 predicted proteins | sample LowCatLa1302831Y_FD_115313 | JGI IMG/M metagenome (GOLD analysis project Ga0136642, IMG submission 115313) | Freshwater microbial communities from Lower Cathedral Lake, Yosemite National Park, California, USA - 13028-31Y | ecosystem: Environmental > Aquatic > Freshwater > Lake ... | reverse complement strand
GGTCCAGTTCCAAGAGGTCCAGTGCTTCCCGTCGTACCCGTAGGTCCAGTCGTACCTGTTGCACCCGCACCCGTGGGTCCGGTGCTTCCCGTCGTACCCGTAGGTCCAGTCGTACCTGTCGGTCCGGTACTTCCAGTCGACCCAGTGCTTCCCGTCGTACCCGTAGGTCCAGTCACGCCAGTCGGTCCAGTGGGTCCAGTTCCAAGAGGTCCAGTGCTTCCCGTGTTTCCAGTAGACCCCGTAGGTCCAGTCGATCCTGTCGGTCCAGTGGGTCCAGTTCCAAGAGGTCCAGTGCTTCCCGTCGTACCCGTAGGTCCAGTCGTACCTGTCGGTCCGGTACTTCCAGTCGACCCAGTGCTTCCCGTCGTACCCGTAGGTCCAGTCGTACCTGTCGGTCCGGTACTTCCAGTCGACCCAGTGCTTCCCGTCGTACCCGTAGGTCCAGTCGATCCTGTCGGTCCAGTGGGTCCAGTTCCAAGAGGTCCAGTGCTTCCCGTGTTTCCAGTAGACCCCATAGGTCCAGTCGTACCTGTCGGTCCGGTACTTCCAGTCGACCCAGTGCTTCCCGTGTTTCCAGTAGACCCCGTAGGTCCAGTCACGCCAGTCGGTCCAGTTCCAAGAGGTCCAGTGCTTCCCGTCGTACCCGTAGGTCCAGTCGATCCTGTCGGTCCAGTGCTTCCAGTCGACCCAGTGCTTCCCGTCGTACCCGTAGGTCCTGTCGTTCCTGTCGTTCCCGTCGGTCCGGTACTTCCAGTCGTTCCGGTGCTTCCCGTGTTTCCAGTAGACCCCATAGGTCCAGTCGATCCCGTTGATCCGGTGCTTCCGGTCGACCCAGTAGGTCCTGTGGTTCCGGTAGGTCCCGTGCCTACTGGTCCAGTTGCGCCTGTCGGTCCAGTGGGTCCGGTGGGTCCGGTGGTTCCAGTAGGTCCTGTGCCGACCGGTCCCGTTGCGCCTGTAGGTCCAGTGCGTCCCGTGTTTCCTGTCGGACCCGTAGGTCCTGTGCCGACCGGTCCCGTTGCGCCTGTAGGTCCAGTGCGTCCCGTACTTCCCGTCGTACCCGTTGGTCCTGTGCCAACCGGTCCAGTCGATCCCGTGCTTCCAGTCGATCCAGTCGGACCTGTTATGCCCGTAAATCCCTTGTCACCAATCCGTCCGGTGGGTCCGGTGGGTCCAGTTGTGCCTGTGGGTCCTTGCGGACCAATTTCACCTGGTGGACCTACGGGTCCAACATTTCCCTGAATTCCTACACTAGACATTACTTACTCTTCGCAAAAGAAACACACCACTTCGACGGTACAACCTCGGCAACAAGTGCCTCGACTTTCGGGGCAGCGTCCTCGATCTTCTTCAAAACAACCTTTCCAGAGACAACGTGTTGGGCAGCGTCTACAATGTGCGGCACAAGCGTAGACACAAGTGTCTTTCCCTGGACCTTCTCGGCATCGTCAAGTTTCGATCCGTCAATAAGGTGAGATAAAACACCCTGCAAAAGAGTTAGGCGATCCGTCTCCGACATTCCTGGCAGGGTCTGGAAGTGGGCATACACGGCAAGGATTGTGGGGACGGGATTCTTCGGGTCGAATCCTGCAAAAAGACTCGATGTATCTACAATCACATCGGGAACGGAAACGATTTCAGTTGTCATTTATTCTTTAATGTGAAATGAATACCAATTGATTTTCGCACCGATTCATAAATGAGTGGTGTTACGCCGTCTACAACAAGCACAGTTGCATCGACTTCGGCGTCAACCGGAACACCTCCGGGACCGACGGGACCGACTGAATCAACAGGATCGACAAATGCATCTGCAACAGGTGGAACCGGAACAGTTGCGCTTCCGGCATACACTGCGCTGTTAGGTGGCGTGTCTCCGCTCATGATCATTCTGTATATCCTTCTCTTCATTGTATGGTTAGTCCTGTTTCACTGGGGTGCTGCCAAACTGAGTTATGATACGTTTGGAAGTGTCGGATGGGCAGCACTCGACTTTTTCTTCCCCTACTTATATTTCCCGTATTATGCACTGTTTGTATCGACACCGAAACCTGCAACCAATATGTTAGGATTTGGGGGCGGTCGTAGGCGGCGATGAGAGTTTTACACCGAGTACATTCGTGTACATATAAATCAGTTTTTCATCTAGGTCCTTCACGAAGATAAAGATCATATAGATAAAGATCATTCGACCTCCAAAGGACTCGATATAATCTTCAAACGATTGATGCACGGGCAGATAGGGCACTATATTGTCCACAAAGTACGAGGACAAGAATGCAAGGATTGATAGCAACGATACTTCTGCACTAATGTCAAGGAACTGCATTGCTACACGCTCCTTCTTCCAGTCCTCTGTAAAGTCGGGGGACAGGGTACTCACGATGTAGGATACGAGCGTTCCAAGTACAAGGTATATAAGCGAAATAAAGATGATATTCCCGAGGACATTCACGATATTCTCCCGAAGAATTGCGGTTGCCTTCATTACATTTTCAGGCAAGACATTATCTTATACTATATACATGAGTTGGGGTCACCATCTTATGTTGGATGTTGCTCGTTGTACACCGCATATGATTAGGTGCTCTAAGAACATTGAAACCTTTACGCATCGCCTCGTTAAGGAGATCGACATGGTTGCCTATGGAAAACCGCAGATTGTCATGTTCGGAACGGGTAACAAAAAGGGGTATACGCTTGTACAGTTGATCGAGACATCGAACATTTGCGCCCACTTCTGTGAAGAGACAAATGACATGTATCTCGATGTCTTTTCGTGCAAGGACTTTGATCCAGATGTAGTCCGCATGGTTGTGGAGGAGTCGTTTCGTCCCGGTGCAATGAAGCAGATGTTTGTTACGCGTCAGACCCCGCAGGATCGTCTTCAGTGAACTTCACCCCGCTGTTTTTTCGCACACGAATTGCATCCTTCGGAGGGCGGGGCACTGAATGTCGAATAGGCAACCATAATCAATACGATGACAGACAGCAAGAGAACCCAGGTCCACATTTATTAGATATCCAGTTTAAACACTCCTGCTCAAAACGAAGAAATGTGGACATACAGACTCGTCGTAGGAAGTCCTACCCATGTGTCGAATCTCGTGACGTCCATGTTAAACGATGGATGGTTGCTCGAAGGCGCTGCCTTTGCATATGATACTGGCGTGTGCCAAACAATGAAGCACTTCACCCACTAGGCGTCCTGCGGTCTGCGCAGATCCGTATCGTGTTTCGGATTTCCATCCAAAAAAGAATAGACACGTGCCATTGCCCACTGCTCCTTGGACAGTTTCATCTTGTACGGCGCGTTCACTCCTTTTTTATACGTACCCTTCATCCGCACGGATGTAGGATTGGTTTTATACGCACCGATTCCTCGATTGTATACCTCTTGGAGAATGGGACGCGGAACCTTGGAAATCTTGGCAAGTTCTTTTAACGAATATCCGTGTTCGGGAAGGTGGTGTTTCCGAAAGAATCGCAGTCGGTGTGTATTCGCTCTGCGGGTACGACGTCCACTGCCCGCCGGTCCAGCACCTGCACCTGGGGGTGCGGGCAGTGGTCTGGGTACTGACACTCCTGTTCCCGTCCCGGTCGTTGAGTCTATATACCCCTTGTATGGGTCCGTAGCACCTGCGAACTCGCCAATTCTTCCAGCGAGTTCAGGCGGAAGTTTTTGACGACCAAGTGCTTCAGCATGAAGTTGGTTCGTACCCAGTTTTCCCGGAAAAAAAAAGAAATACTTTTCAGGCGGAAATGCCATTCGGCCTCCGCGGGGAGTACCTGGGGCAGTAATGTCTTCAAGTACAGGAACAGTCCGATCTGCACCTACAAGCTCTACAAATGTGCCTTCGTACGGTTGACCATACCTTGCAAGCGACGCATCAATAACAGCTTGAGGTGTACCTGGAAAACGATCGCGATACATATTTCGCAACTCTGTTCTTCCCGGTTCAACATATTCAACCCGAAGTTGTATTCTGTAGCGTCGACCCACAACAAGCGCTGTGGGGTCAATCGATTGACTTGCCGGATCGTACCCGCGAGTTGCTTTTGGTTGTAATCCAAATTCTGGTGGTGCTGCCATTTATCTATGATGACGACGAGTTTTACGGGACCTGAGGTCCCTTGTGGACCGTGCACGACGTCTGCGAGTGCGACGTCCACCGCGCTTTACCTTGAACGCATCTCGTATGAGATCTTGCTGTTGTTTTATGGATAAAGGATCGTCTGCCTCATACCCTCCCATTATATCGATGGCATCCGAGATTGCTTGAGGATCAATCCGTCTGTGCGCATCTGCAAACATCGCAATGAGTTCAGGATCAGGGGCGCCGTTTTCTCGTCCAAAGATCGAATGACCGTGTATAATTTCATGTGCCTGCGATCGAAGGGTTGCTTCGTGCGGTGCTCGCATGGATTCGAGTAAATCTCGAGGCGGTTGCAGCAGGTCTGCCGGTTTGAGCATGAAGAACATCTGCTTTACAGTGTCTTCAAAATGTGCAGGGTGAATGTATCCCCATCTTGCATAGATGGTTGCCGCTGGACCATCGATTGGATATAAGTAAATAAAATCAAATCCTTCTTTCCGGAGATCTTCGACAAGTCGGTCGTGGAGACACTTTCCAATTCCACCGTAGTACGGGTCGTCCTCGCCCTGCTTTCTCCGCGTACTGATCTTGTCGACGCACGCATATTTCCGATCCACGCCATTCAGTTTTTTGCGAAACACGTTAAGACTCAACCACCCGCAAATGGTTTCATCTCCGAGTCGACGGGACTTTGCAACATAGTGACGGTCAATGCTCGGACTACATCTATCTTCCCATGGCAAGACACGCGGATCAAATAGATGAGGATCTCCACGTTGTTGTGCAGTCGCTACGTCTGCCAGCAAGTTCACTCTCAAGTTTTGACCGCGACAGTCGTACCGCGTGATTTCGCAAACGAGTTTGTCGCATGTCTTGAATATAGGCGGGGCGCCTGCTGCCGCTGCCATTACTTAAACGCTGCGAATGAATTCCCAACGCAAATAAGTACAGATCTTCTCCCAAATTGTGTCATGGGCAATCAATCGATCGCGGGATTTGAGCAAGGGAAAGTAGACCTTGTATTCGTCGAGTTCAAGCAATTCGAAGAACTTGTAGAGAATGTACGAGTAACTCAGAAAGTTTGTGCGGTCGTTGGGGCAGTATAACAAGAACGGCGACTGGATCTCCTGGAACATTGCCCGGATCTTTTCCTCGATTTCCGACGTGATGGTCGGTGGAGGATTGCCGTTCAACCGACTCAGAATATGCGCAGAGTGCTCGTAGTACTTTGACCGTCCCAACTTTTTCAGGATTTCGCGAATCTCCTTCTCCGTCATATCGGCAACATTGCCAATGCGACGCTTGCGGATTTCGAGCACAACCTCGTTCATCACTTCTTCGGGAATCATCGTCGACTCCTTTGCCTGGAACTGGTTCAAGATCTCGTTCAGGTGATTGATCTTCTTGTACGCATAATTGTTCCGCTCTTTCGGCGGGTCACGAAACGACGGAAAGTCCGATACGACAAGTGCATACTCTTCCGACCCACACGAAGGGCATACAAGAATACCCTCCGAACTCACTTCCTCGCGGGCAACGTTGCAGGAGTTGCAGTGCTCCGTCATGACCTGCATTGCCTCCGGTGTCCCATTCAACTTCATGCGAACGACATATTCGTCAAAGATCCGCTTCCGGGACACGCCACCATCCGTTGACGCAGTGGCAAAGAACTTGAGAAACGTATTTGCTTCCTTGGGATTTGTCGGAGGACACATGGACTCTCCGCCTCGCTGGTAATATTCTGTCAAGATGTCCATGTTCTTGATATAGTAATCCGTAAGGGGATTTTCATACGATAAATCTCCAGCGATTTCATGAATACGCCTTTCGAGCGCAGAGCATGTGATAATATCTCCCAATACGTTGGATCCATGAATAGACTCAACCTGTGCACGCAGGCGTGTCAATTCGGTGGTTAATTCTGACCTCTGACTATTTGACTCGATCAGTCCCTTCACTACATCTTGGTGCACTGAGTCAAGCGTTCCCATGGACGGAACTCCCGTTTCCCGCGTCTTCCTCACCTTGAACACATCCATTTCCATTCTCTATCGAGTTTCTTTTAAGTAGATGTTCGTATGCAACCGGATTGTCCCATAGAGACGTATCTACCTTTCCATGAACATGTGGTGTGTGCATATACACGTTGAATCGCGTAACGATACATCGACTGACAATCGCTGCCTGGAGGGAGGGTTCTTCGATATGAAACCAAACCCTGCACTTGAAGGATCTACTCTCAAGAGACCTTCTCAAAACCTGTTGACATGCGGGACTCAAGAAGTGTGCGTGCCAAATGATAAGGACACGAATACGAATCCGCACATTTGATGTCGTGTGAGACATCCAGGTAGTCAACCACGGTGAAAACTCTTCGACAGAATTGAGTTCCGCTCCATCGACGCTTTCGAAATCACATTCGTGCTTGTGATCCTGAACAATCTGCTTCCAATGATCTCCAGTCAATCGATCATTCAAGGGTTCATATAAAATCCGATGAGGAGGGAAAAAAGGCATTGTGTAGTTACTGGGGTGTTTCTGTAGGTGTTACAATGCGCTTCACTGGAATCTCCGACGACACCACATAAATTGAATTCTCCGTCGTGACAATGAACACCTTTTCCTCCTTGAGACGAATCATCGACGCAATCGTAGACGTGTACTCCGTGTTCGACTTGATGAGACATTTCTTGTCTCCGTCAACTCCGATGCAGCACGACTTTGCAAGACTGTCATTAAAGTAGTCCAAATAGATGGGACGATCCGACTCAATTGCAATCTTTGCGACTTGTGCCATGACAGTTGCAGACGGAACAACCGACATTTATTGGATACGTTAGATGTCCTTCTCTATTATTTCAACGCACGGCAAACCTTAAAAACGAAATCTAGGACCACCAAAGAAGATAAGGTAAGTCCAAGATCGATATACTGATCTGGCATAAAATGTCCGCACCCGCACGCAAGATTCCCCAGTGGAAACTCGACATGCTCGCAGACGCAGACGTTGCAGCACAACTCGTCATCAAGAAGGCAGACGCGGACAAGGTTGCCGCGGAAAAGGCAGCACGTGATGCGGAGAGCGCATCTGCCTGCGTGTCCTGGCACGCCAACCGCCCGGAATGGGTCATGCAGATGGTGGAGACTGCACCCGGAATCCGGGGAAACGAACGCGAGTGGGAAGTTCCTCCGCAGGTTGGAGTTCGCAACATGAAGAATAACGCCAAGTGCCCCTATTGCGGCAAGTAATGTATAAAAAAAAGCGACCAAACCTCAAAAAACAAAAAAAAGCGCACGCCTTTTTTTACTGTGAATAGACAAAATGGATCTCAACGTTATTGTCCCGATGCTGTTGTTTGTTCTGTTGTCTCCCGGCGTGTTGTTGTCGTTACCGCCCGGTGCGTCGCCGGTTGTCCAGGCGTCAACTCACGCGGTTGTGTTTGGACTCGTCTACTACGGACTCCGCAAGGTGTTCCCGCAGTACTACTAAAATATAAAAAGTTTTTTTTGTTCCCTCGGTACCCTCTCACCTAGAATGCCTCGATCCATGCGGCGCGCTCGTCTGCGGGCGTGCCAAGTTCGTCGAAGATTGCATTCGCGCGGACAAGCTTCTCGTCAGTCTCGATGTCGAGTCCGGCGAGTGTGGCCATGCGCTGCTGTAGCAACTCCCCCGCCGAGACGGGCGGAAGAAATTCTGGATCAAATCCGACGAGGACGTTGATCAGGCGCGTGATGTGTCCGTCGCAACACATGCCAACGGAGTCGGTCCATTCCTCCCAAAGGCGCTTCTTGAGTTCGTCCTTGTGCTCGGACGCCTCGATGCGCACCCAGAGGGCGTCTAACGTCCTCTTGTAGAGGAAGTCGTTTTCCACGTGGCACAGTGGCGTTTCGTACCACTTCAGGACGTCGCGGGCAACTGCCATGACTGCGTTAGACATGGGCGCCATCCCGTTGACCGGGGGCGGGCGCACGCTCACGATCAGACTGTAGATGTCCGTCATGTTCCTGACCGGGTTCGCGAGCAGGATGCGCAGACCCTTGTTCGTGGTCTCGCTCGTCTCGCGCGTGTGCACGTTCTGGCGGTCGTGCGCGAAGGCAGCGAGACCCGCGAGTACCGGGGGGCGCCGGATCGGATTGTACACGAATGCGATGACGCCGTGCTCGTTCATGCGCTGGTGGCGCCCCATTTGCTCCTGGACTCGGTTGAAGAGCTCAGGGATAAGGGTCTCCTGCGCAAGTCGGACGAGAGTCATCCGACGCTGAAGCGAGTTAAGCACTCCGAAGTTGGGCCACTGTTCGACGTTCGTCTCGATCTCCGCGGCGACATCCTGCCAGGGCACGTTTCCGAACATGATCAGGAGTCGCGCGCGGTTGAAGTCCGTGCGGTAGAGGAAGATGTGATGCGCGTCGTCGTGCTTCTTGCACATCGTGTGCCCGGCGTCCCGATTCTTCCGCATGCACTCGCGCCCGTGCGGGTGGAAAACCTTCCAGCAGCAACGCTCGTTTTCGGGAAGGTCCGGGCGAGGACGCACGATGTCGCACGCCGCGCAGAAGTGCATGTTATCCCGCACGCGAGTGGCCACAAGGGGGCGTTCGCAGCGAAGACAGGCGTGCACGGGCGCGGGTGCGGGCGCGGGTGCGGGTGCGTCATTCCATACCGGAAGAACCCAGGGTTGACCCGGGATCTCGTGGTAGATGCGCTGGTTGTTGTGCGTGCCGCACAGGTGGTTGTTGAAGAACTTGGCGTTGGAGGTGCAGCGGGATCCGTCGTGCTTGATGGCGTGGCAGGTGAAGATGACGGGAGGCATGTTGTCTTGTATAGAGAAAGGATGTGTCTTGAGGCCGCAAGTTCCATCACCTTGCTCTTAAAAAACTTCGTTTTTCACCGGAAAAAATGAAAGTTCAACTTGAAGTTCAACTTGAAGTTCAAGTGCAATAGCAAATGCGCGGGACATATTCGTCGTCAGACTCGGAGTCAGAGTCCGTTTCGAGAGGGACTACGATACGAAGTGTTGATCTCTTGGCAATACGTTCAACTTCGTCAAAGGGTCCAATGCGAACAATGACTGCAAGTTGCTCAACAAGTCGAGGGAGATAGGTATTCATCTCCTTTTGCGGAACAATTTGAGTAAAGATGTCGAATACCTTCTCGACTGAAATGAGTGTGACCTCTCCTGTCCAGGATACAGGAATCATCTTGCGAAGTTGGTTGTAGACGTATGCAGTTTCTGAGTAGGGGAAGACCGCGAGGATGCTGGAGTATGCGCACGAGACGGAGATTTCCTTCTCAAGAAGCGTTGTCATTTTGAATAGTGTGTTCTTTATTTTTCGATTTGCATTTTCATTTTTTGAATTTGGTATTGTCTCTTTCGATACAATGTGTTCCGTTCTTGAAACTGTCTACGAAACTGTGGGTCGACAATATCGATAATGATAGGATGAAGTGTTCGAACAGACTTTTCAACTCGCAAGATACGACCCACAATCTGATCTACGTCAGGACGCGGTGTTGCCATGACCAGAGTGTTTAATGTTGGACAGTCAAATCCCTCCTTGCACATGGAGTACGTTGCAATTAGGATTGCCTTGGTCTTTAGGTACACTGCGCGTACGTCAGACTTGACACCTTGCCCTAAGATACACGCACGCTCTCGAATCTCATCAGAAAGACCTGAGTACAAATCCTTTGCATGTTGGACTCTGTCGGTGAGTACTAGAATCTGCCGCCCTTCATCCAAGACATCTTCTACAATCTTTGTGATCCATCGCGTCCGATCCTCACACTCGGCAAGTTTGTTTACCATGAGAGGCACGCAGGTCATTCCGCTTGATGAATAAATAATTTCATTGAACTTGGGATCTGTATTTTCATATTCATACATTTCAACAGAGACCTGTGTGTCTACAGAATCTCCCGTATCCGACTTGAACAGCATAGGTCCTAACAACCAATTAATGACAAACATAAGTTTATCCTTGCGTTCCGGTGTTGCCGAGAGTCCCAGCATGTACTTCGATGTAACCTTTGGAAGCGCCTGAACAAAGACCTCAGATGCAATGTGGTGGCACTCGTCTACAATAACGAATCCAATAGGTTCGAAGACTTTGATGTCTAACTCCTTCATGGACACGGTCTGCAGCATTGCAATCACAAAGTCCTTATCCTTAACCTCGCACTTGTCCGCTTGTACCCGCCCAATCCGGGCATTGGGAACAAAGGATCTAATCCGCTCCTCCCATTGATCTCGAAGAAAGGTATTGTGGACAATGACAAGCGTAGGCAAACACAGTTTTGATGCAATGTACAAGGCACACACCGTCTTTCCACCCCCTGTCTGAAGAGAAATGATTCCATCGTGCGGTTCGGGTAATAACATGGTATTGACAACATCCATCTGATTCGGACGCAATGCACCCGTAAATGTCCAGTGACGTGCATCTGTCTTCGGAACATTGCGCAGTGTCTCCGGTGTGCCCCAGTTTTCAAGTCCAAACTGTTTCGGAACGTAAAGATAGTCTGCATCCTCGTGAAAGACGGGATACCTTGGAACATATTGCGGTTTCATGAAGGACGGATTTACATACGGACGAACCGTAAGGCGCTTCTTGAGTGCAAGAACATCGTTACCCTTCTTGGGCACACGATATCCGTGTACGGTGAGCATTTGTAGGAAGTACTGTTCTATATACGTATTTCGTTTTACTCGGGGCAGAACTTGAGGGTCGACGTCACAAGGTCGAGGATCGAATCGTGAACCACATTGTTCTCGAGATCACTGGCATTGTACAGAATGGACGGAAACGCCGCCGTTGTCACCTGGATGTGCTCATACGGATCCTGGTCGACGCACATAGACTTCAGCAGGGTGTACACATAGGACTCAACGCCCTGCGCCGTCATGTGAAACGTGTACAAGTCCTTCTGACTGGGCGTAAATACGATCTTGTACGTATCCGTATCACGACCAAACCAGTTGGCAGTGTTGTAAATCCTGATCTCCTCGTCGGACTTGGACTCGCGCATAAGAATGATGCGAACAATACTATTGGACATTTCTATTCATTGGGTTCCTGTGTTTAAGTTATATCGAGTCGTCCTCGTCTGCGGGTGGGACTTGGGTATCCACTTCGCGGTTGCCTGCCGCAGCATTCGTTCCATAATTTCCATCGTCGTATGCATCTTCTTCTTCGCCGTCGCCCGTTTGCGGTCGTCCTACACCTATGTCTGCTTCAGTTTCATTCACTTCATTCGCCTCTGGACGCAATTCATCTTCCAATTGCTGGGCAAATCGGTCGCGATCTACATTTGTGATAAGGTACGGCGCAAGACCCAAATCAATAAGTTCTTTCGTTATCTGACGATCTTGGTCTGTCTGGTTTCGCAGAATGTCCGTGAACTTGTGCCGCTCCTGCGCCCGAAGTTTATTTGCATCCTTCTTTGCCTCGTCTATCTTTTTTGTAAGGGAGAAGAAGGTAACATCCGACTGAATCAATTCTTCGTACTTTCGCATGAGCACTTCACTCTTTTCAATTTCGACATACATGCGTCTCAAAAATCCATCCATCAAGTTTTCGAGTCTAGCTTCACTGGGTATTGTTGTATCGAGAAGCGGAATCAAATCGATACGACGGATTGCCGCACCAATACGCTGCAACAGAATCAAATTTGTTTTCCACGACGATGTAATGATCATTTTCTTGGAGGGTTTGAGGGCAAGAAGCGCACGGATCTCTGCATCCGACAGCGACACCGTCAGTTGCACGCCAAATGCCACGTGTTTCGGTTGAATAGCACTTGTCGAGACTTCAATCTTTTTTAACGGAAACTGGGCATGTCGAAGCACGGGTTCTACGGTCGAGATCCAAGACAGACGCGTAGATGGACACTGTGGAAATCGAATCGGATCTCCAGGCGGCGGCGGCAGAATCATTGTCAATAACCGAACTGCTTCGGGTACCGGCGGAACCTTTTCAAGTTCGATACGAGAGACAGTTAACTGATCTTTAAACTTGACAGCAAATTGCTTGACAAACGCGTTCAAGTTTGTCTTGATCTCTTTCGAACTGTTCAGAATCCCCCGCATAACTTGTACAGATGCCCCCTGAAGCGCAGTGGGGTACGCCTGAAATGTCTTTCGAAATACGGTGAACATAGAATCTGCAATCGGAAACTCTGTTGCAGTGTCCGTGTCTCGCGGGTATCCTGAAAGGATGAGCGGTCTAGACCCAAACGATCTCCGAGGAACAAGTTGCGGGATATGCGACTGAAGAAGCACAATCGCACCGGCAATTCCGATGACTCCGCGCGCAGATAAGACCCCGTCACCTGAACCATTTTTACCGATAGTGACAGATGCCTTCCGACTATAATCAAGAATAGGTAGCAACTGAGATTGTTCGGGCAAGACTTGGAGCAGAGACAAAATCAGAAACAGTGTAGAGTCTGCCGGATCTTTCATGTCAAAGAGTGAAGTCAATGACCGCAAACTCGTGATAAAGGTTTCAATCTTGTGTCCGGAAAACACCTGCGCATTCAGTACATCCGAGTGCACAATCACTCGCCCTGCATCTGTATATCCTGCTTGATCGACAAATATCGTCCGATTTATCACTTCTCCGCAGACCTTGCATGTACGGGTTCCTTCGATCGATGTTGTCCATGTTCTATAAAATTGGTCCGAATCTTTCTCAAGATCTCCTTTCAAGACTGCAAGTGTGTGATCGCAAATCACAAACTCTCCATCCGGATCCGTCCAAATCTGTTTTGAGTGAAGTGCTTTTGACAGTCCAAGAAGTTTTTCGACAGACAGTTTCTTGTCCACATTCAGACGGGATGGATCGGCAAGAATGGCAACTGCCTTTATACGAGTCTGTGAATCAGGGCGAACGGGGATCTTTGACCCAGTAAAGGATTTCACGGTAGGCGGAGGACGCGTATACTGCAGAAGTGCCTGCTTGTATCGCGTTAACATCTCATTCTGCGTTGTGTCTTTCCACTGAATACGATTTCTGTGCCCCACCTGTTTCCGTTCCTGGTTTACAATGTCAAGCGGTATGCACTTGTATTCATTTCCAATCCACTTGCCGTCTCGAGTCACATCAAATTGACGTGTTGTACCCTGTATAAGAAAGTCATGAAAAGAAAGTCCCCCCAATCCACACTGCGCAACGGGGACTTGAGGAAGTGACTGGATAGGTTCAACGACGCGATCGAGGTGCATGACGCCTGCACTTGATGCATTTGACTTTAACATTGTGATCACGAGAGCACCTCCATCCACCTGGTTCATTAACCAGAATCTGGCAGCAAGACCTGGCGAATAGTCGGTTCCATATTCTGTCAAGAGTTTCTGGTCCGGTTTGTACTCTGACTCCTTCTTCACATTCGCAAGGGGTTCACGCGGAGGAGGACCGTCTACGCGCTCAACGGAAGGAAACCTGCTCGACCATGACGACCACCGGATATCGCTCAGATGTACATCGTAGACACGCAAAAACTTCATGCCTTCACCATATGGATCTGTGGTCACGGGCACGCCATGCTCTAAAACCGTCTTTACATCCGGGACAATTTCATCGATGGGGCGAGTGCTATTGTAAAAGCGAGCAGACTTGTCAGCAAAAAATGGATGGTCTGCAATTGGATTGGGGATCGGGTCTGCACGCTCTGTTAAGTAGTATCCGATACACTTTACACTATCTGAGGTTCCTTCAATGACTCGAGTTGATACAACGACTGTTCCATTCTCATGCTGACGCGCCTGTGTCATTTCAAGGTCTGGCAGCGCCCTGATCGGATCCTTGCCATGCACATCTACGAATTCAGTTGACCCTGTGAGCGTGTAAGGAAATCCCTCTCCAACCACCGTATATGGGTGTGGAAACGCGGTTAAAATTCGTTCGAATCCATTTGCAGTTAACCGACTTTCCTTACTTAACAGAGGTCCTACTGTAGAGAACAAATCTGAGGGAACAAGATCACCGGATGCATAAACTGGAAGAACCCATGGAAAAGCACGGTGAATGTCTGGCGGGTGTACGATATACCCATCTGCAGTGGGCGCAACATATGCCGTATAGAGTTCGCGGATCCGTTCAACTTGCCGTGTAAGTTTTTCAATCTCAAATTTGGTTTCTTTCACAGTATGGATCATCTTTTCAAATGCATCCGCAATCTGTTCGTCCAAAGTGTAAAAACGGATTGAAGAACTTCGTTGAACATGTTCGTCCATTTCGAACGCATCGCCGATTAGTTTGAATTCAGTATTTGGGTCGAACGTCAGGTACTCACTCATTATACTGACCGAAGAATGCTTTCGCAGAGCTCGAGCGCATCCTTTCTGAACCGGTCAAGCACGTCCTTCGGGGGCATGTCGGTGACAAATCGAATTGCCATCTTGGGAGTGAGTGGATGTCCAGCACTAAATCGGACATCTGTAACACTGGGCGGTCCAGCAGCATAAATCAGTGTCTGCATGAGCGCGCCTAGAGTATACGACTCATCGGCAATCTCAATGCAATATCCACCCGCCTCACCCTTTGCAATCTCAACCTTCTCGACCTTCTTGATCTTCTGCTTCAGGACTTCAAGCGCAGTCTTGAGCAGATCGCGCGCAGGAATGACACCAATGCTCTCAATCGCGAAATCGAACCAGTTCGGGCGACCATTGGCATCGCGGGACCAACACCGCTGGATATCGTGATTGTCAAATGTCCCGACATCGCCATTCTCCGCAATCACCCTATCTCTCTCAAGTTGAGCAAGTGCAGGGTCGATATGGTACCTGTAGGTGGAGACACACACCTGCGATGCGCCTCCGTCATGGGCAAGTGTAGACATTCCCAAACTCGCTTCAAGTCGAACAGTCTCGTTGGGGCGCACGGTCATAAAGTACAGGGGTTTCCCGAGATCACGATCTAGCAAGATCACATCCTGTCTCGGACCGTGCACCGTAAAGTCTGTTGACGCCACGATCCGCGAATCCGGAGAAGGGTCGAGACGAAGACCAATCTTTGTGTCACGAATGATGCCCACTTCATCCGGTCTGACATTTGCCGGCATCAGTTCAACTCGAAGGCGCATCATCTCATTGACAAGCGACGTGGTGTTTTCCGTAATCACAACATCCCGAAAGACAACTGTTGGAATCTCGGCAAGGAGGATGCGACGAAGTGCATTCACAAATGCAACGGGGACATTCTTCAACTCGCAGTCAAGACGAAATGTATTCATAGAAATGCGAACGTTCTCCATTCTTGTTCTTGTCTCTTCTTCGTTATAGTCTTTTCGTTTTTTTCAGCTCGACAAGTATGGCAACGAACCAACCTATCTTGTTCACGAGTTCTAGGTGTGCGCACAGCAAGCAGATTCTCGACACACTTCAGGCACTCAACAAGACATCTCTCTGTCGCATTGTTTCAATTGATGGAAAGGGTCGGCACGAACTTCCACCCTTTCTGCAAAAGGTTCCTACACTGTATGTTCCTGAGACCAAGGATCTCTATGTCGGAAAGGACATTTTCGGATACATTGCGAAACCGGTTGCGGCCCGTCGCGAAGTCCCCGTGAACACGCCTGCGACTGCAAATCCACCAACTGCCACGGCACCGGGCACAAACTTAGAATCGTGGTCCTTTTCGACTGCGGGTGGATTCTCGGATACGTATGCGAGTTGGGACGGAAAGAATGCGACAGGTGATCAATTGCACTACACCTTTTTAGGTGGACCTGCGACCCAGGGACCTCCTGAACCGCAGACAAAGCAAAGTCATGAGGGAGATAAGGCGGGAAAGAACGAGGATGTTGCGTCCCGTCTTGAGCGTATTCAAAAGGAGCGCGATTCAGAGTACCAGGGCGTTAGTCGCAAGTAGGAACCTTGATTCCTAATGCAGTTAACAGTGCAGTCTGTGTCCCAAAGACGTAATGCAGGACTTCTGCTAACACCATCAAGGCAAGAAGTGCCGCCCAAAACGAGATGTTTAACGCCCATACAACACCAAATGCCGCAACAATGGTGAGCACTGTATCTGCAACGGCAAGACCTGCAAAGCGGGTCGAATGTGCACCGGTCCCAGGCGCGCCAAAGATATTTGCATACGGACACGGCATTATATTACTTCAAGTGAAACCGAAAATTTACGCGCCCTTCGCGAATGAACGACGGATCCATTGTGTCAATATCTGCAGGGTCTATGTTCGAAATGAGCAGCAGAATGATGTGAGGATACAATCCATTGTCGATCGAGTCTAAAAATTGATTCCACGTGGACTTGTTGTGGACACTGATTGGGTACCGATCATTTTCAAACCCGACACGAACCTTTTTCAGCAAGGTATCGACTTCGTCCAAGACAAGGATAAGAGGAGTGCGCTTCGACGCTTCAGACTCGAAATACAGTCTTGAAAGTTGGTCCGATGGGTCGGACGGGTTAAAGGATGTGCAGAGTATACCATTGAGTTTGGATGCCAGGAGCGGTCCGATCATTGTCTTGCCGACTCCCGCCTTTCCGTGAATATAGGCAACAGTTGTCGTGTTGGATGCAAAGTGGTCGCTGATTGCATCGAGGATCTCGTCCTGCTTGGGATTTGGATCTGTCAATTTATTTGGGAACTTGCGAGATGTATAGTAAAAATGCTGATACGTTCCACATCGCTCCATCAATGAAAACGGATTCAGGGGCGTTCGAAGTGCGGTGGTGGGTACCTTGAGTTCAGGTTGTTGTGTGAAACTCTTTACATCGTGCGGGCGACACACGACCCATCCTTTGGTGTCCGCCTGATCAATGAATCCAATGTACCACTTTCCAAGTACATATCCGATTGGTTTTCCGATTGAATCGCGGACCCGCGCACTCTCCTTGACAATTGTCGAAAAGTGTTGCAAATGTTGAGATTCTCGAATGGCAACGAAAGACAGTCCAAGCACGGGGAGACATGCGGCAAAAATGTATTTCCAGTCAATCGTAAAGGTACCAAGTGCAATGAACATCATGTACGTCGACATCGACGTGAGCATGATAGATGGATTCATTGTGTTTCTCTTCACCCCTATACAGTAAATGGGTGGTGGATTATTTGGTACACAACTGACACTCAACCCAAAATGCCTCGTGTTTTCTGCATTTGTGCTGATTGTGTATTGGATGCCTCATCCAGGTCCCTTTACGCATCGCGTAGTGGCAGCATTCTTGCTCGCATGTTGCGCATATGTCTTGCTTGCATGGTACGATGTTCTCTTTGACTGCAATGACCGTCTACGCCCAACCTTTTTAGGATGGATGTGGAAATGGGCAAAACCTGCAGAGTATGGCAAGGCATACGACGAACTTCCGATCAAGGAACAGAAACTGGTTCGAACGGTTGACATTGTGATTCTCGTGGGTGTCGCTGGACTCCTTGCATATCCGTATATAACTTACAGAAAAAAGACAGTGTAAAGTGCAATGTCAAGGCGTATTGTCGAAGCGTTTTTCAATACACTCAATGAATTTGTCGATCAACTTATCACTCTTTTCCCAGAGGACCCTGACTTTCCCGCATACAAGACTGGTATTGGGTTTTTAAAGATGGGAAACCCGTCCATCGTGTTCGATCAGATTACTCGGTTCGTCCTGCCGCACGAGCACTTGATCCTGTCAAAGAATGATGATTTTTTTGTCAAGTACGAATTCGCTGAAATCGTTGCCGAGGATACGTCGATGGGCGCTATTATCGAGAGTCTGAAGTCAAAGTGGGCGTCACTCCCGGATACAACGCGCAGTGTTTTGTTTGACTATCTCATTATGCTACTGAAGTTATCCAAGACGTACCTGCAAAAGTGAATTATTCGCTTTCCACGGTCTCGGGATGTGTTTCAACGAGTTCGCGAATTGCAGTTTCGGGATCTTCAAAGTTCCGAAACAGAATCTGATTTATTTCGGCAGGTGTCCACTTTTCCGAGAGTTCAGGTACGTCCGGGACAGTGAGATCTGTTCGCTCGTAAAAAGACTCGACCATCTCTGCAAGAATTGCACGAGAACACTTCTTAAAGTGTACAATCATATCGACACGACCTGGACGAATCAATGCCTTGTCGATTCTTTCTGGGAAGTTGGTCGTGATGATCAGGATCCGACCATTTGCCTCAAGCGTTCCATCTAACAAGTTAAGCAAGAATGACAAATCTAACTGCTCCTTGTCCTCTCGTTCATTGCTACGCGAATCCATAAAAAGATCACCCGTCTCCTTCTTGGCAACTTGCGGAACCGGTTTCTTCCATTCCCGTTTAAGAACCGTATCGCCCATGGCATCAATATCCTCAATGACATAGAGACGCTCCGAAATGGGAATCACGTACTTTTCCGTATTGACACCATTGTACACGTGAATCTCGTCATTGAAAAACAAATGCTGAAGTTGTTGCTTGGTCTTGATCTCAGACAATTGAACATTCACGATATGACGGCGACATTCATTGGCAACTGCCTTGATGGTCGATGTCTTTCCGGTTCCCGGTGGACCGTGGTACATGAACCCCAACGTATACGGAATACCCTTTGTATCGTACCACGCGCGGTTCTTTAAAAAGAACTGGGTCCGCTTCTTGACATTGTTCTTTTGCTCAAAAAAGACATTGTCAAACGTCCGGTTCGTTGTGAACTTGGACTTGGTGTACAGGAGATGCGTGGTCGGCAGAGGATTCTGCATAGATCCCTTGACCTTTGGCGTGACAACCTGGTCGAAAAAGTATCGGTGTGCGCCCAACTTGTTGACCATACGACGCTCATAATCTGCTGTACATACGTCCATAAAGGTCCGTAGATGCTGGACATCGTGCTTGTAACAAAAGAGTCTGAATTCAATGAGTTCAACTTGCCCATCGGTGATTCGAAGTTTCCCTAACTCGAAATACACATCGTCTTCAAGTTCAACGGGTTCATATTCATTTGGCAAGTAGTCGTGATGCGTCACGGACAGCAAAGACTTCATTGCCGGAAGTGTGGTCACATATTGAACGACTGCATCCATTCGACTCGAATACAAGGTGGTTGCCGGGACCGTCCTTGAATTCGTTTGTGTCGGCGGAGATCCACGCTCACATGTGATAGATGCGCTATGTACACGGTCGGTCATTATGTATTAAAAACACTTGTCGAGAGTCGGAACTGCCGAATGAGCAGGTTTCGTGCGACGAAGACGCAGTTCGTTGGTTGCCCGGGCAACTGTATCGTCCGAAAGAGCGACAAACTTCTTGACATCGCGCACGGGTCCGTGGACATTCATGTTCGGAATGTGCAGGCGAATCGGTGGAAGTTGATACCCGACAAGCGCATCCGACGTCGTACAAAACTCCCGGAACTGCTCAATGTCCAACTGTCCACCGAACATCCGAAGAATATGCCGATGCGGGGCAATTGCAATATCCTTCACGGGATACAGCGACCTGTACATATCGGCAAGGAGCGTGTGGCGAGACCACTTCACTGCATCGGACAAGCGGATATCAGCATACAAGTACGCAAGTGCGCACTCGGGCGAACAGAAATTGCCCTCACATTGAATACGCGCATCCGATGCATCGTACAAGACTGGAAGGACACATGCGCTCCACGAAAAGGAGTGGCAGCACCAGAAGCAGGCAGTCCCTGCAGTATAGACCGGCGACTTTGTCCGTGAGAGAATCTCCTTTAACGTGTCGGCATTAAACCGTTCGTTCATCTTCGACGTCTCCACAGACGACAAGATCTCCGAATAGGACGTATTGGACTCAGCGGGAATCGGGATATATTCATCGGTGGGAAGACGTAATGAAAAAATGACAGGTGCTTCTTGAAGAGGTTGCTTTTTCGGGGGCATCGTTTTGTTTGTCTACGCGACTTCAGTGAAAGTCTATAAAAACGAAGTGTGTATCCTCCACACACAGACTTCACAATGGCAACGCTTCAAACCACCTACCAGCGCAAGACGCACCGCGAGCACATCCTCGACCTACCCGAGACATACATTGGCAGCACGACCACTGCATCTGAAGAGGTCTTTCTCCCTGATTCCGAAGGCAAGTTCGTGTCCAGAACGATTCCTGTCAATCCGGGATTTTACAAATTGATCGACGAGTTGCTGGTGAATGCTCACGACCATGCGATTCGTCTGCGGCAAAAGGGATCGTCTGACCCCGTGAAGAAGATCAATGTTCTCTGCACAGACACGGGATTCACGATCGAGAATGACGGTGAGTCGATTGACGTCGTTGAGCATCCCGAGCACAAGGTATGGATTCCGCAAATGATCTTTGGAGAACTGCTGACGTCCACAAACTACAACAAGGACGAGAAGAAGTTGGTGGGTGGAAAGAACGGATATGGTGTGAAGTTGGTGAATATCTTTGCAAAGGAGTTGAAGGTGATCGTCAAGGACCAGACCCGCAAGTTGCTGTACGAGCAGACGTTTGCGGACAATATGACCGTAATTGGCAACCCCAAGGTCACTCCGCTTAAGAAGGCGGCGGTTCTTAGTGTAGGGATCGGGTGGCGTCCCGACCTTGCTCGATTCGGAATGACGTGCATTTCAGAGGGTATGCAGAAACTCATTGAGCGACGTGTTGTCGATCTGGCAATGACGTTAGGCAAGGACGTGAAGGTCACGTGGAACGGAACGCTGGTCAAGTGCCGCACGATTCTCGACTATGCCAAGGCATTTCTCCCAGATGGAGCGCCTATCGTGTCCGAGTCTCCAAATGACCGGTGGCAGATTGTAGTTGCCGACAGTCCGACGGACAAGCAATTTGCAATGTCCTTTGTGAATGGCATTTGGACATCGAAGAATGGCACGCACGTGGATGCCGTTGTGTCGCAGATTGTGAATCACATTGTGGAGCACCTCGAGAGCAAGAAGAAGATCAAGGTCAAACCCGGTCTGGTTCGAGACAACCTGGCAGTGTTTGTGACCTCCATGATTGAGAATCCAAGTTTCGCATCGCAGACCAAGGAGACTCTGACAACGAAACTGTCCGCCTTCGGGTCGTCTCCAAAGTTGAGCGAAGATACGCTGAAGAAGATTGTCTCCAAACTCAATTTGGTGTCTACGCTTGTAGAGGCGCAATCTGCAAAGGACGTCAAGGAGAATTCCAAGACAGACGGCAAGAAGCAGTCAAAGATCACGGGTATTCCCAAGTTGGACGATGCGGTTCTGGCAGGTACGAAGGAGTCTTCAAAGTGCACGCTCATTCTGACTGAGGGAGACTCGGCAAAGGCAATGGCATTGTCAGGATTGTCGCAGGACCAGCGAAGGACGTTTGGAGTCTATCCTCTCAAGGGAAAGATTCTCAATGTCAAGGATACGTCAGATTCAAAGGTGGAGCAGACAAAGGAGATTGCTGAACTCAAGAAGATTCTTGGTCTGGTGTCTGGAAAGAAGTACACGAACACTAGCGACCTGCGATATGGATCGGTGATGATCATGACGGATCAGGATTTGGATGGCGCACACATTCGCGGTCTGCTCATTAACCTCTTTCACGAGTTGTGGCACGAGTTGATTGCCATCCCGGGGTTTCTGACGTACATGGCAACGCCTATCGTCAAGGCACACAAGGGGAAGATGACCCGTGTGTTCTACTCGCAGTACGAATACGAGCAGTGGCGTAAGGATGAGGGGGCGGGGGGCGTAACAAGCGGAGGGAGGACCGGAGCGTGGACGGTGAAGTATTACAAGGGATTGGGCACGTCGACGCGAGATGAGGCAAAGGACTACTTTGCCAAGGTGAATGCGGTGAAGTTCGGGTACGATACGAACTCAGACACGGCAATTGACCTGGCATTCAACAAGAGTCGGGCAGACAACCGGAAGGAGTGGTTGAAGGGGTATGATCGAACTGCACTTGTTTCTGCAGGTGTCGTACCTTACAGTGATTTCATCCACAAGGATCTCATCCACTTTAGTTACTACAATCTCGAGAGGTCCATTCCCAATATGATGGACGGTCTCAAGACATCTCAGCGCAAGATCCTGTTTGCTGCGCTCAAGCGAAACCTTCGTTCGGAGATTAGGGTCGCACAGTTTGCAGGATATGTCTCAGAACACACGGGATATCATCACGGCGAGGCATCGCTGAATGAGACGATTGTCGGCATGGCGCAGGATTTTATGGGATCGAACAACATTCCATGGTTGGTTCCGCAGGGACAGTTCGGGACACGCATCCAGGGAGGAAAGGATGCGGCATCTCCCCGTTATATCCACACCTATCTCCAACCGCGTGTCCGCTTCCTGGTGCGCGAGGAGGACTTGCCCGTTCTGACCTATCGCGATGACGATGGAACACCTGTGGAACCCGAGTGGTATGCACCTGTTCTGCCCATGCTTCTCGTGAATGGATCGCGGGGTATCGGTACCGGATACAGTACGTACATTCCGCAGTGTAACCCCAAGGTTCTCAAGACACTGCTTCTCGACCATCTGATCAAGGGCACGTCTCTCACAGCAACTCCACTCGTGCCGTATTTCGAGGGATTCAAGGGGACGTATACTGCAGAGGGTGTGGTAGGTGCCTATGCAAAGGATGGTGAGGATTTCATTGTCACGGAGTTGCCTCCGGGGACATGGACTGCAGATTACCGAGAGTGGTTGGAGAAGGAGTTGGCAGAGGGGCGGATCAAGGACTTCGTGGACACATCGACGGATCGGGACATTCGGATTCGTATCAAGGGCATTCCTGAGGCAACGCTTATCAAGTCTCTCACGGACAAGATCAAGACGACCAACATGCACGCATTCAATAGCGCAGGTGTAATAACCAAGTATGCGACTCTGAACGATATTCTGGTCGACTTTGTTGCCGTGCGCCTGACTATGTATGAGACCCGTCGTCAGCACCAGATGAAGACACTGAACGAGTCGCTTCCCTACCACGCAAATGTGGTTCGGTTCATTCGCGATCAGATTTCCGACGCACCTGCAATCAATCTGAAGAAGAAGTCGTTGAGCGAGTGCGACACTATTCTAAAGACGGCAAAGTATGCGGCACTCGAGGGTGGGTATGATTACATCATGCGTCTGCCTGTGTCTGCCTTCACCTCGGAAAAGATTGCCAAGCACGAGAAGGATATGGCAGATTTGACGGCAGAGTGTGCGCGTCTTGCCTCACTTCGCGCGGTGGATCTGTGGATTCATGATTTACAGTTCATAGAGTAAGAAGGACAATGACGGATTATCAGAATCTGCTTGCCAACCAAGACTCTGTATCGCGAAGTGTCTATCCAAATCGCCTTCAAGACTCCAGACGAGAAACATCCATTCCCGTTCCCTACACATCTCGACCCATCATTGAACGGTTGGACACAGATCCCCAACGACCGGTTACAGCGGCAGTAAGTTCTGTACAGGGGACACCCAAAACAATGAAAGTCAAGCGGTATGTGGTGATTGACTCATCTCAACGAGACTGGGTCAAGCAACCAAATCCGTACACAGACATGATCTATACATTCGGAAGTCAATCGCAAATTGCGTCAAACCCCATCGTCTATTCCAACAATCCCTTTGTGCCAAGTTTTGCCACAGATTCAAACGGCAATCTAAACACCGTGCCTGGTGCACTTAACACGCAGGGTTGGTATTTTTCAAATGTCTTTTATCCTCCGTACAATTCGTCAACACTGTCTGGAAATGTAGTTGGAACGGATACGGGATATCTTGTGCAACCGTCTGGATACGGATTTGGAAGCGTATTCACTGCATGCAATGTTCAGGCAATTCGGTTAATCCGTGCAATCCTGCCGCAGCGCCAGTTCTTGAATCTCCCTATTGTTCCAGGAACCCCTGAATTTGATGTGAACGGTCCGATTCAGACGATTTTAGTTGGAAAACCGTATTCGACCTTCTCGACCTACCCGTACTTGCTGCTTTACGTCAATCAATACTTCGGGCAGTATGTGGGCGGAAACGAATCGACACGTAAGGCATTTTCCGTCATGACGCAAAAGACGCGCACACAAACCAATTTCCAGATCGATGTTGGTGTCCAGCATTACGATTATGAACCGTGGGGATCGGAGGCACTTGAACTGCAGAGTCCAATCACAAATCTCCAGCAATTGAAGTTAAGTGTCACAGACCCGTTAGGGGTTCCATTTCAGCAGAACGATGCGCTGTCCATCAGTCTAATCCAAGGCGATGGATCCAACAATCTGTTTCTCAAGTGTTTCACTGGATCCTACCAGTATTTCACAAGCAATGAGTTGCGAGTAGGCGACCACGTGACATTTGATACGACAACGCTTCTAAACATTCTCAAGTCTCCCATCCTCATTAACACTGATAAGCGGTCATACGTGACGGCGATTATTTCAAATACATTTCCCGTTCTCGAACTACTCGACTATGTCCAGGATTCCAACGGCATTTATCAACCCAGAACAACCATATCGTCCTTTGTTGGAACTATCGTGTCCAACACAACATCCTTAACTGTGTCGCGAATCATCTCGGGAACGCTATTGAATGGATCCACCTTTGCAGGAGTTACAGGTATCCCGGATGGAACGACCATTCTTTCGAATGTGAGTAACGTATACATACTAGATACGCCTGCCACGAGTACGCTCAATCAAGTCACGATGAATGCGACCTATTCCATTTCGGCGCGCACGAAACCGTACAATACATCATACAATGGATTTCTCATTCCGAATTTATTTTCGAACAAGGCGTCGGGAGATGTGGTTACGCTCTATTCAAATGTAGATTCTGGACCCCCGTATACTGCGCTCGATCCAGTTCAGTTGGTCGGATCCAACCTTCCCTTTTTAAATGCATCGCTTCAACCTGTCTTTACCTTTGAACTCACGTGTTTACAACCCGACACATCTGCATTGAATGGAGGAAGTATTGTCTTGTAGGTAGACAAATGGCATCTCTTTTACAGTATGCTCCGCCTACACTGTCCGACTTTTATGTGCGGACCGCAATCCCCAATGCCCCCAAACATACTGGATTGCTGCCGCTGAGCGATAGCGACGAGAAACTCAAGATCCCGCAACCGAGTCTCTATGCCAGCGGAAAGGGCACAACACCCACAAAAATATCCGAGCAGATTCAGTACAGACATGGAAGCACACCGCTGAACACTGTTTTTTTCAGTCAGTCGAATATCGACAATTTACAGACGCAACTCAAGGCAGCGGTCTTGACAATGAGTGGGGGCGAGTATGTGATCAGCGACCAAAACACGGATGATCTGCATCTGATCATGAGATCGTATTACTTGCAGTATGCCCCGAACAATCCGGCAAATGTCGCGACTGAACTTCAAGAGTTGAATGAGCGCGTGATCAGTTTTTCCAGCAATAGGATTATGGTTGAAATTGTGGCATACAAGAGATACCGCAAGGACATTCTCGATTTCCCCGACCCTATCGAACGCCCGGTGGATGTCAAGGTCTACGGAACACGTACGGGAGAATTAAAGTCATTCTTTTAGTTTTTCCTTACAATGGAGTATCGAGTCCGTAAAGTCGATGGACAATGGGTTGCATGGGATCCATACTGGAGACCCATTGACGGAATCGAATGGACAGGAACTGCATGGAAATTGAACGATGATCGCTACAGTCTAGATCCCACAAATTATATGTACATGTTCGGGTCTTTCAAGATGAAGTCCATGTGCGAAAATCTATCCGATCCAACTGAAGCAGATGTGTGCCAAACCTGGATCGGAACTCCGGAATGGTTTTTTGATCGTCCAGTTGTTCTATCTCCGTGTGCGCCTAGAACACTTGAGTCTTGGAAGCGCATGGGACTTCATCGTCGCACGTTCCGAACAAGGTCTGGTCGAAAGACATTTACGAAACGGACTTGGAAGTAAACTATGCGCATCAACATTATCGGAACCTTTGGCAGCAACACAGGTGTTGCCCAAGACGTATCGATTCTCCACGGACTTATTGTACACGTCTTCGGCAAGGAAACAGAGGTCCGCCACGTAAAGCACTTTCATCCCGAGTGCGTCCCCGCCGATGTAAACTTTTTTATCGAGGTTGTGAATCCGTCCTTGCTCATCTATGCGGGTCGCAACATCTGGATTCCAAATCCGGAGTGGACCTACAAGACCTGGAGTCCATATGTCAAGATGATGGATGAGATTTGGGTGAAGACACGAAGCGCAATCGAACCCTTTGAGACTGCAGGTGGGACCGTCAAGTATATCGGATGGACGTCCATTGACAAGGGATTTTCAATTGAGAAGGACTATTCCAAGGCACTTATTCCGATCGGCAAGAATCTGTGGAGGAACCCCAAACCTGTCATTCAGGCATATATGCGCATTCGTTCTGACGATCCGACATTGTACGCTCGTCTGCCTACAGTAACCATGGTCTACCGCATCCCGCTGCCCACGATTCCAGACTACTTGAACGACAAGTTCACAGTCTTTGCGGGACCGGATCCGCTGTCCGAGGAGCAGTACAATGAACTCGTTGCAACCTGCGGTCTGACACTTTGCATTTCGGGTGCAGAGGGGTTCGGGCATTCTGTGAACGAGGCAATGTCGTCGGGATCTACACTGTTAATCAATACGATCCCACCCTTTTGCGAATTGACAGACAAGGCGTACTGGGCATCGACGTCGAAGAGTATCAAGCATCCTCAGTGTTTCGGGACACTTGAGGATACAGATGTTGGGTCAATTGTAGATGCATTAAAGGTGTATGTCGACACATCTCTCGAAGACAAGCGCGAACAGAGTCTGCATATGCGCCACCAGTACGAGAACAGACACGAGGCATTTGTAAAGACGATGGAAGAGCGGATTGCGTCCTTAAGTGTATCTGTTCCCTATTCGCTTGAAGAGAGACTTCCCAAGGAGGCAGAGTTGCCATGCGTGTCGGTCATTACCCTCACTCGGGATCGGCGGGTGTTTATTCCCCTTGCACGGTATTGCATGATCGCACAGTCCTATCCAGAGTCAAAAATTGAATGGGTCATTGTCGATGACGGAAAGGATCAGATCAAGGATTTGGTGTCCGACATTCCGAATGTAAATTATGTACTCATCGACGAACCCATGACAATCGGGGCAAAGCGGAACCTTGCCGTGTCGCGTGCATCGTATGACATTTTGGTTGTTATGGACGACGACGATGTCTATCCCAACAACTCCATCCTGTCTCGCGTGACGCACCTAATGATGGAACCTGCAAAGAAGTGTTTGTTTTCAACAGTGATCCCGTGTTACGATATCCATGAGACCAAGTCATTCATGAATGTGCCGCCTATTACCTTGCCCATGAGTCAGCGGGTGTCGGAGGCAACGTTATGTTTTACACGGGAGTTCTGGAATGAGCGTCCATTTCCAGATGAGCAAATTGGAGAAGCAGACGCATTTATTCACGGTCGTGAGCAAATGTGCAGGGAGATCTCTCCGCAAGATAGTATTGTAAGTTTAACCCATAAGAAAACAACGTCGGCACGCAAGGCACCTGCAGGTGATTCAAACGGATGTCATTATGGGTTTTCAGATGATCTCTTTACACTCGTGTCCGAAATTGCCGCGCGTATCTAATTACGCAAACGGGAAGTGACGGTGGCGACGCGTGTGGCGACGGTGACGACCGCCCGTCAGCGCCGCCGGGGTCAGGGTCTGAACAGCGCCGCTGCCGCCACCGTGCATGTGACCGAGCAGGTGCGCCTTCTTCGCGCGCTTCGTCAGGGCAGACTTACGCCCCGTGGTCTTAAGACCCGCGTGCTTAAGTACAGTCTTCAGCGCCTTGGCAGACATTCCATGGTGGTGGCGGTGGGGCATTTTAATGTAGTGTCTACAAAAAAATCTGACGCAGTGAAAAATGTTTTAGTCCCACTGCATCGACGCAGTTTGTTCTTTTGCCCACATGGTAATTGCCTCTGGAAACAGACGTTTAGGCGCAATATACCACGGCAAGTCTACGTCTTGTCTAGAGTCTTCGAGTCACTCCACCTCCTCCCACTCGATCTTGTTCCAGTCCATCCCCTTGAACTCGTTCATATTCCAGTACCCGACATGCTCCTTGACGGTCGCGTCGTCCTCGTTCTCCTCGTCGTCCTCGTTGCGATACACCTTCTTCGACATCTTGCCGACGAAGTAGACCTTGCCATTGAACACGATGCGCCCAAACTCATCGACGACGGGCGCCTCAACTGCGACGACAGGAGGGCGCAGGAAATCCGTGACATGATCCGGCATCTTCTTCTTCTTGAAGTCCGCGGCAGACATTGCATTGAGAAAGTCGACAAACTGCTTCTCAACCGTATCGTTCATCTCTCGGTGCGACGCATCCAGACCCGTCTTGAGATGCTTCTGATGCGTCTTGGTCATCTTGGGGACATTCAGTGCCTCGACCGGTGCAGGCGCTGCCGCAGGTGCTGCCGCGGCATTCGTGCCCTTCTTCTTTGCCCGCGTCGCCGCCGCCTTTGCCGCAGACTCCTTCTTCTTCGCTGCCTTGGCATCCTCCGTCTCGGTGACGTCGACCGTCTCGACTACCGTCTCGGCGACAGCAGGGGGTGCCGCGAAGATGAGTCCGAAGACATCGGCAGTGAGTGTATCTGCATTGTATCCGTGCTTGATCTGAAGAGTCTTGAGCGCCTGAGAGATGATCGACTTGATTGCGGACTCCATGTTGACTTGATGAGACCCGATTACGTTTGACGAGATACATTTCGTTTTTAAAAAAAACGAAACCTTGCACACGAAATATATACAGACTATCGAACAAGATGCCTCGCAATACCACCGGTGGATCCGGTCATCGTTCTCAGCGTAACTCAGAGTCAAACAAGACCAAGTCGAACAACAAGATCATCGATGCATTGATTGAAGATATCGCAACGGAGATGCCAGAGGATGTCTTTGTCGGGCGTGTCATGCGCCGCCTAGGTGCAGGGTTCATGGAGGTCTTCTACCTAAAGAAGGTGACTATCGAGGGTAAGGAAAGGATGGAAGATACGATTATACGCGCCCCTCTCAAGGGGGGTATGCGGGGTCGTGGCAAGAAGGATGTGTGGGTTGATGTTGGCAGCGTAGTTGTGGTTGCGGACACTGGACTTGGCGGAACACCTTGGAAGATTGTGGGTGTTCTGAATGATGTACAGATTGTACGGTACCGAACCGTGTGTGAGGATGCAGACCCGCGACTCTTCATCAAGGCAACTACGGATGAGGTGACTGCAGATGGTGGGATTGAGTTTGCAGAAGATGAGGAGGTTGAGATTGACGACATCTAAAAAATAGAATAGACACAATGGGGATTTCCACCTGGACTGCACTCGCACTCTTTACATTTTTAGTTTGGTTTGGGTACAGTTCTCTTTCCGGACCACCGCCGAAACCTCGATCTGAGTTCCCTCCGCCCTTGCAGGTTGGAAAGACGCGGAATTACCAGGCATCTTCGCAAGACGCAGGCATGCACACGCAGGGTGTGCGTCGCAAGGCAATTATTTCGAACCGGTCTGCTAAATTCGGCGGAAAAGGGTCCGGAAACGGTTCACTCGAATACTACTTTTTGACTGGTATTTGCGTATGCCATGGCGCAGTGGTCTGCCCGACTATCTACGAGATTGACGATGGTGGTGCTGCAGGCGCAGAGATATGTGATATCATTGACGGCGATGGCACTGAAGAACTGGACTTTGGAAATGCAGACACAAATGTATGCGATACATAATGGCAAATTGCGCAACAACCCCTAAAAAACTCCTGCTACGACGCGACACAGATGTCAATTGGACACGAACAAACCCAACCCTTGCAAGCGGAGAACCTGGATTTGAAACCAATACTGGAAAATTAAAAGTCGGAGATGGTGTAACGCATTGGAGATCACTTCCGTATATTGGTGGCAACACGACAGGTATTATCGACTCTTTTGATGGTGGAACGCCTTCGAGTGTGTATGGAAATCTACCAGGCATAATCGACGCGGGTGGTGTATTGTAGTGAAAATAGTGCTTAACTAGTAGAGAGGGAGAGGCATGCCAATCCATATCCAATTGCGTCGAGGCACTGCCGCAGAATGGACCTCGTCAAACCCGGTCCTCTACGTCGGCGAGATTGGTTTAGAAACAGATACATTCTTGTTCAAAATCGGAAACGCAGCAGGGTCTGATTGGAACCACTTGCCGTACGGCGGGTTGAACGGTCACACAGGTCCTACGGGACCGACAGGATCAACAGGTCCCACAGGTGCAACGGGACCTTTAGGCACTGGCACAACTGGACCCACTGGACCTACAGGGTTGACGGGACCAACAGGTGTCACTGGCACAACTGGATCTACAGGACCCACTGGATCCACAGGTCGCACTGGACCTACAGGTGGCACCGGACCCACCGGACCTACAGGTATCACCGGACCCACGGGTGCAACTGGACCTACGGGATCCACGGGCGCAACGGGTTCTACAGGTCCTATTGGAACTGGACCCACTGGACCTACAGGTGGGACAGGACCTACCGGACCTACGGGTCCGACAGGTGCAACAGGTCCTACGGGTGTGACAGGTGTGACAGGTGTCACTGGCACAACTGGATCTACAGGACCCACTGGATCCACGGGACCCACAGGCACAACAGGACCCACCGGACCCACCGGACCGACCGGATCCACGGGACCGACGGGTGCAACTGGATCCACGGGACCGACAGGTGTGACGGGTACAACAGGATCTACGGGTCCGACTGGATCTACCGGACCGACGGGTGCAACTGGATCCACGGGACCGACAGGTGTG
>Ga0136642_1000261_pt1 | contig 30875 bp, 38 predicted proteins | sample LowCatLa1302831Y_FD_115313 | JGI IMG/M metagenome (GOLD analysis project Ga0136642, IMG submission 115313) | Freshwater microbial communities from Lower Cathedral Lake, Yosemite National Park, California, USA - 13028-31Y | ecosystem: Environmental > Aquatic > Freshwater > Lake ... | reverse complement strand
GGAAAGCGGGGCGAGGGAAATCGGGGCGAGGGAAAGCGGGGCGAGGGAAAAGAAAATAACGGGAATAACTGGAATAACAGTTTGAGCGAAAATGAACTTAATGGGGAGAACTTAATCGCGCGCCTCCAGGAAGAGAATACAGAAGTTGCAGCGGAGAAGGCGGGGTATGCAAGAACGCGGGCGAAACTGGCAAGGGAAAATGAAGAAGTTGCAGAAGAAAAGAAGGCAAGTAAGATTGCTCGGATACAAGCCGCAATTGCAGCAGAGAATGCAGAAGTTGCAGAGGAAAAGAAAGCAAGTAAGATTGCTCGGATACGAGCCGCAGCGATTGCAGCAGAGGAGGCACGAAAGAAGAAACGGGCTTCAAAGAAGGGTGGTACACGCCGCAAACGCGGCAGAAGTCGCCGACCTTAAGTTTCCCCAAGTAATCTTATAGGATGGTGTCACTAAATACAATAACTGCAGCGGGGGCTATAATGACGGGTATTGGTCTTCTTGGTCAGTTTATACCAATTTATTATATAAGTGTTCTTTTTTTGCGATTAGTAGGATGTCAGTCGTATCGTATTCGCCGTGACAAGGACCGTATAAAGGGTATAACAAAGGTATTGGAAAAAGAGACGATAAGTACAGCTTTAGTGTGGGAGTTTGGCAGGGTGAGGCCAGGGGGGTATTTTTTTGGCCGAGAGTGTTTTGGATATTATTCAGACGCTGGGTGTGATTCTGAAGTAGAGATTATTATTTGCATGAGTCCTACTAAATTCCAGAAGTTAATGGATGAGACTGTAGTTGAGTGTAATACGCTTTCCTTTGACCTTGTTCCGCCAAATAAAAGACTTCCTATGAATAAAAAGAGTCTATTAGTGTGGTCTCGAGCAGGTTCATATACTAATGTTTACTACCGTTCGATGCAGATTGATGTATCAAATATAGAACCTATTGGGGAACAGGTGGATATTATAGATGATATAGTACGGAGATATAAAAAGAGGAGTCAACTTACTATATTTATACACGGTGTGACTGGTGCAGGAAAGAGTACATTGGGTCTCTTTGTAGCAAAACAGTTATCTGGTTTATATTGTCATACATTCAATCCTACAGATCCTGGTGATACATTTGAGAATTTATTACGCGATACGGAGACGATAGATGGAGAAGAAGAAAGGAAACCCCTTGTTATTGTGATTGAAGAGGCAAATAAGATGATTCGGGCGGCCCATACAGAAGATATTCACCTTCACAAGAATGTGATGACGCAGGTAAAGTCAAAGGGGACATTAAATACGTTTTTGGACAATATGATGTTTTATAGGAAGGTTATTTTAATAATGACATCAAATGAAAGTAAAGAGGATGTAGATGTATTATGTAATTCTTATTTGCGAGTTGGGCGTGTGCATGCTTGCTATTCGATGATGAAAGCTTTAGAAGTGGGAGAAGACTAGTGTACCGTGGCATTTGCTGGTAAAATTTTGTGTAATATTTGTATGGAATATACTATAAGGTAATGGAAGACAAACTAATCCTTGTTGCGACATGTATGGCGAATCAAGGTTTTGTAAAAGAAGTACGTCCATTCTTGACAGTTTCAAAGGGGTTTTGGACTGACGAAGGCCTTTGGGATGCGATGAAGGATGTCACTCCAACTGGTAAAACGAGGTTAATGTATTGTGCAAAAGATGGTAAAGTAGAGCGATTAAACTGGCTTATTAAGAGGGGCGCAAATATGGAAGCAAAAGGTTGGAACAGCTACACATATACAGCATTGATGTGGGCATGTCATCAGAGTCGCCTGGAATGTGTGATTGCATTATGCGAAGCTGGGGTAAATATAGAGGGAACGGGTAATACATATAATGGCATCACACCACTTATGCTTGCTGCGTGGTGGCTCAAAGAAGATATTGTAGTGGAACTTCTTCGGCGTGGTGCAAATAAGAATGCGAAATCGACGGATGGTAAGAATGCGTCAAATTATGCGCGTCTACGTGGCAGTCACTTATTCAGGGTGATTAATAATTTTGTGAAAAATTGAAGCCACAAACCTGCGGTTGTAAAAGTACTAGTCGCCATGGATTCTGCTGTGCACGCTATGATTATTGCTACGGAAGTGGATGAGAAGTATGTGGTTGCGGACATCCACAGTGGTGAGAGCTACAACTACCTTGTTCAAGAGATTGTGAGGGACAAGGAGTCTGGTGGCAGGCATGACCTTTATAGGGCAGACGGAATAACCTCTTATGACCCAGTTATTGGGAGGTTGTTTCGCGAGAGGAAGATGTGGGAGGGTTTGATGGAGAAAAATCGGGGCACAATGGACAAGACTATTGCGGGGATTGAGGCGGCATCGAAGAAATCGGGTGAAAAAGGGTATAAGCCCGCGCGCCCAGCAGATATTATTCGTTGGCAGGATGATATTCTGAAACTGCAGGAGGAGTTTGTGGAGTTCAGGGCGAACTATGCAAGGTTTCTGCCGAGCATTGAGGATTGTCAGTATAACCGCTTGATAGAGGAAATGACGCGGAGGAATATGCGTGCACTGCGAGACAAGTTCTTTAAGGACGGGGACTTGGTGTACCTAGAGAAGGGTGTGGCATGGGCAACAAACTATGCGGAGAAACACCGTGTAGAGCTTAACTTTGACCAACTCAAATTTGATTAAACCAGGGCAATTACAACATTTCCATTTGCCTAGGCATAAAAGCATTTCCAACGACTACTCCATTAGAATATACTTGCGCAATCCCTGGTATATAGGGGTCGATTTTTTCCTTGCCTGCATTTTTTGCACTGGCGTTCTGCTCCCATTCTTCCCTATAAAAGTCGTCGAGGGTCGAACACCATTTTTCAATAGTTTCTTCTGGGACCTCGGATTTATCAAAGTCGCGGAGCTTCACGTATTTGTTTTTGATTTCACCGTTTGGTTCTGTGAAGAGTACACGAGCCATCCAGGCGCCTTCTGCTTTTTGTAGGAACTGGTATGGCTCATCGGACAGATTTCCGTCAGGGGTGAGGGAGCCTTGGCTACGAGGCACATTAATCTTGATATTAGCAACTTCTGGAAAGCTCTTCAGGAAGTCTTGTTGCCTCACGAGGCCCTCGGCTCGAAACCAGGCACGTACATCGCGCAGGGCAAGGTGGTGATGAAGCTCGCATACCATGAGGCCATGCAGGCGAGTTTCACATGTAATATTGTAGTTACGGGGACTTTCACAGTAGTCGCACACCTGTCGCCTCATGATAAGGCTTTTGGGGGTGGCAAATGAAGGATGCATTCTAGGGATTGCGCAAAAAGCCGCGCCTATTCAATTTTTTGTGTTTTGCGTTAAAAGGCCTAAACTATGCTTGATAATAACATATAGAGAAATGTCAAATAATCCGCCCCAAATTCATATTTCAAAGGAGGTAGTACTAGCGGAAAGGCGCCCGTCTCTGGCGTCTACGACGTTGACACAGATGGTTTCTAGGGCGCAAGCGCAGGCGCAGGCGCAGCAGGAGGCCACGACGGAGGTGGTTGACACTGCTGCGTCTTTGACGGACCAGCAGGAGCTTCAGAATCTGCGGCAGATTATCGTGTCTTGGCGTGAGCTAGAGTCAGAGATTTCTACGCTGTCTGCTCAGATTCGCGAGAAGAATAAGCGTAAGAAGGCGCTTGACGAGATGATTCTCCGGATTATGAACAAGAACAATATTGGTGCGCTGGACCTGAAGGGTTCTGGTGGTCGTCTTCTTCTGCGTAAAAAGACGACGAAGGCTGCTCTGAATCCCAAGACGCTTACTGGGCTTCTTACGACGCATTTGAAGTCAGAGACGGCGGCGGCGGATGCAATCAAGTTTATTAATGAGCACAGGGGGGCGAAGCCTAGTGAGAGTCTTTTATATGAAAAAAACTAACGTGTTATGTGTTGAGCTTCCCACACATCGGCAGTTATTTTAGCAGAACCCTATAGATGGGCTTTATTAACTCTGCAGTGCGTGCTGGCGTAGAGGGTTTTGTGGGGACGAACTCTTCGGAAAAAAGGCGCGAGGCGTATGTGGATTTTGTTTCCATCACTATTGCACTTGTGATTATGATTATTCTCATGGGGTTCATAGGAAAATGGCTATGGAACAATGTGATAGTGGACCTCTTTAGTTTTGCGAAGCCTGCGCGGAGTTTCTGGCAGATTGTGGGGCTGATGGTGTTCTCATCGCTGGTTATTCCTTAGACAATGTCGAGATTGTCCAGCCTGTCAGTGAGTTCATCAATAGTATCCTTGGCTTTCGGCTTGGCTTTTGCTGCCTTTTTGGCTTCCCGCTCGACCCGCTTCTTTTCCTTCTCGGCTTCCAACTCTTTTTTAGTTGGAAGCGGTGGAAGGCCGGCATCGGCGCGGCGTTTATTTTCGAGCGTCTTCTTTTTGCGGTGATAGTCCCAGAACTCGGGTGTTCCATAGCTTGGAGCGACCGAAGGGAGCTCTTCTTCAGCTCTTTCTACAGCGGCAGTAAACTTTACCTCCTCGGCCCTATTTGCTGCATCAATCACAGCGCCGATTCCAACTTCGTCTGCAGGAATAGGCTGATTTCGCGCCGTGTACCACTCTTTCAGAAGCTCATCAACTTCTTGGCCAATTGTTGGAGGGGGTGTATACTTGAATGGCTTGAGAATGTTAATCTTTTGCGGCATAAGAGTCACGGGAAACTTTGTCTTACCCTCAAAGAACTCGGGGTCACAGTCGAGGTAAATAGTCTTGCCCTTTGACATTTCGAGTGAGTACTTTAGTAGGTGGCAAATCCAGGTTCAATTTTTCCAGTAAATAAAATTTAACTGTCGTTCAGCTTGAAATAATAATACAAGAATGAATGTGCCGTTAGAGGAAGTTCAAAAGGAAACTCCTTCGCAGAAGCTTTATAATGAAATTCGAAAGAGGCGTGCACAAGCTCACAGGGATGCATTGGAAGATGCTAGGGCGCTAAAAATGAATGAAGAGGAAACAAAGGCCTTTCTTTCTAGCGCGGATTCTAATACAATTTGGGATGCGCAGCAGGGACATTGCTACAAGAGACCTACGCCACCAAAAAAAGAGCCAGAACTACCCAAATACACTGAGATGGGATTCTTGTCTGATGAGAAGTTCGAGGCATTGTTTGGTTATACTCGTAAAACTATAAGTAAGTAGGGTCCTCCCCAAAGTTGTGGACGAGCATTGTATAGTCGGCGGGGGCTTCCATCTTTACAGAAATCACATCGCGTGCCCAAGTGCCGACGAGGTCCTCATCGACTCCGCGATAATCGCCACCACCACGTCCATTGCCTTCTGCAGTTAGAAGAGGCAGAGGGTGGAACTGGTTAATCTTCATGGCATACTCCCTTTTTGTGTGATTCACGATGAAAGTATGGTCGTATGTGTATTCAGCAACTGTGTACCCAAGGTCTTCCTCGCCAAGACTGTCATACAGATTTCTCTCAGAGCCAGGCTCTTTGTCGGCATAGTCGCCTGCCCACACAATGCGGCTCTTATAGAAGGTGCCCCCATTTCGGAGGAGAGCCTCTACTGTGCGCATGAAAGTTGACTTACAGTAGGAGTGCTCTGTGAGCTTTGCACCTTCACTGTAGACATGTGGGTTCACAAAAGTGCGAACGCACTCCTTCTCACCTTCTACAGGCTTCTCGGCAAGAATGATGCACTTGTAGTATTGGCCCATGGTATTCGGTACTTGTGCGGTGAGGCACTTAGGGAATCAATTTTTTTCCAAAAAATTGATGCAGTTGCGGCCACTACTGGCAGTACGATTCACCATGTATTTCGAAGAGACAATGTCGCGTGAGTACCTTCAGGGGCTAGTGCAGATGAAGAAGCGGGCGGAGCATGAACGCCATGTTGGCGAGCTTGTGAAGGGGGTTATGCAGAAGATTGGTGCAGCGGCGGCAACGGGTGCGACTTGCTACTTGTATGAGATGCAGAACCTGGTTGACGTTGAAGCGCGGATGAACCTAATAGCTAATCAAAACTTTCAGCATGCGCAGAATATTCTGCAAGTGCATCAATATCCCAAGCTCCCCTTCCCACCCACTCTCGCACCTCTTCCTATTACAATGGATGACATTGTCAACGCCTTGAAACTGAAATGCCCAGGTTGTTATGTGACGCACCAAGAGTCATGGCTTGATATTGCACCGTCTACGCGTGTTCTGAAGAAGGGCATTTACATTAGCTGGGAGTAGGTACCGTGAACGTTTATTTTATGTGCGCTACACGTAAAATAAACGTTCACGGTACAGCCACACTAAAATTGTACATCGCCCCTTTTTTAGCAAAAGTACAATGGATTATAACAAAAAGTCCGTGGCCGAGTTGAAGGCGCTTTGCAAGGAGCGGAAGGTGAAGGGTATTACGGGGAAGACCAAGGCGCAGCTTATTGCTCTACTTTCGATCGAAGCCCCAGCCGCCACTGCTATAGTAGAATCCACCCAGGTCGCTGCCACAACGGGCACCTATACTATAGGGGATAATCTGGAGCTTCTACGAGGCTTAGCGGCGGATAGTGTTGACATGATTTATATGGACCCGCCATACAATACTGGGAGGAACTTTTACTATTTCCAGGACAAGTTCGCGGACTTTCCGAAGTTCATGGAGGAGCGTCTTATAGAGTGTTGTCGCGTTCTCCGAAAAGAAGGCAACATTATTGTACATGTGGAGCCACGGATTTCCCATCACATTCGTGTGATTTGCGACAGGCTTTTTGGGGAGTCAAATTTCCAGAATGAGATTGTGTGGCACAGTGGTGGGAATGCGAAGAACAAGCACCAGTTGGGGCGTAATCATGACACGCTTATTGTGTATGGCAAGTCGTCCAAGGCCAAGTTCTTTCCGCTGTACAAGCCCTATAGTGAGGAGCATAAAAAGTCGCAGAAAATGTGTCCTGTGCATAAGAAGCTTTATTCGACGTCGGCTGCGCACAACTCGCAACCAGAAGTGAATCCGCGTCCGAATCTGACGTACGAGTGGCGCGGTAATACGCGCCAATGGTACTTCTCAAAGGAGAAAATGGCCACTCTGGATGCCGACAATCGGTTGGAGTATAATGAGAAGAGTATTCCGAGGATTAAGAGGTTTATGGATGAGATGGAGGGGATTCCAGTGCGGGACACGTGGGATGATATTTCGTCGATTCAGAGTGGTGAAAAAACCAAGTATGCTACACAGAAGCCGGTGAAGTTACTGGAGCGTATCTTGGCTCTTTATTCGGCGGAAGGTGATACGTGCTTGGACCCTTTTGCGGGTTCAGGGACGTTGGGGCGAGCAGCGCGAGCCATGAAGAGGTCTTACATTCTCTTTGATATTAACCCGGAGGCGAAGGAGGTGTTTGATACAGCGCCTTAATCACCTCTAAAGTTTTTTCAGGTCTGTCATATTCGCGGCGAGTGGCAATCTTGATGCTAGTGACGAGTTGGTCCGGTTTGACAGGATTAATGAGGGCGGCAGTAGGGATGCAGCGGAGAGTGGAGCCAGTGATGCCAAAAGTGGGACCGGGTTTGAAGATTGCAACCATATCAAATTCGTCTTTTCTATACGCTACGTGGCCAGTACTATTTGTCTCTGCATTTTTCTGGCTATTGCGGCGGGTCGTCTCGAAATGCCAGTCGCCCATACGGAATTTGATTTGCGCTCTGACGCGGGGTTGTTCATCTTCTGTGACGCAATCATAGGACTGGCCTACGACGATGCGGCTGGTTCGTCCAGAGAGTTCATTGAGTTGTTTGACGCCTTCGATTTCTGCGGCTTGGGCCAGAACTTTACCAATGTCACGGTGTTGTTCAGGGTCCATGATTGCGCGCACGAGCCATTCACGAAGAACTGGCATCCATTCGTCGGCGCTGCGTTCGGCGTCTTCTCTAGAGATGGGCATGGTAAATGATGTATATGGCTCGACAATGGGAATCAATTTTCGCACAAAAGGTCTAAAAAAATGTAACCACTTCATTTAGTGATGGAACCGGTTATTGTCTATTACAGGAGGAAGTGTATTAGTTGTTTGAATAAGGTTGTGATTGCGATTGTGAAGCCGTATCCGTATTATGAGGCTCCCTGTCCTCACTGTCATACGACAGTTCGGCTATGGCCCTAGTGTTCTTCGCATTTTGCCACGGTGCTCAAGTGTGTCCATACCCGTTCGTATTCCCTGTTGATGACTGCGCGGCGATACTCCTTCTTTCTCACTTCTACTCCGTGCCAGTATTCTGCGCTCATACGTGCATAATTTGCAGCAAGTTCGTCGTGAATAGGCTGTACCCGTTTAATGTGTCCGCCCACAACATGGTTGATTTCGGGGAGAACCATGACGGGTTTTGTGACGGGTGGTGGGTACTGAGCGCGTTCCATAGTAGAGCTCCAGAGGTAATAGCTTGCGAGGGGCACAGTACGGCGGTAGGCTGGCATACTTGCTATATTGGTTGGACAGGTCTAAATTTTACGACACAACTATGGAAAAATGTTTAACATTTTTCTACAGTTGGGTTCTCACGTGCGATTATGGGACATGAAGGGGAAGTCGCTGACGGAGTGGGTCTTGGCAGAGAATGGGCGAATATCCTCGCGGCCAGCTGCCATCTCGGGCCAATCGGTAGGTGCAGTCCAGTAGCCCTTGACCCATGTCTTTCCGCCCTCTTCATAGACCTCGCCGCCACACTTCTTCTTCAGGCGCTCGCCGTGCTCGCCCTGGAGCGGACATGCCATAAGTCCGCTCCAGGTCGTAAAGGGCGGCGAAGAAGGAATATGATTCACCTTACCACTGTCCTTATTGGTGTACTCGAAATAGTAGATGCCAGGAATCTTAGAGGCGGCAGAAATCTTAGATGTGTCCATTTGTTTCGGTAGTAGTATTGGGGTCGCACGCCACGTTCAATTTTTGCGGGGGGAGCATGACTCTAGTAGTAGCCAGTATACTCTTTCAGTCCCTGGGTTTTGTCAGGGACGAAACCACCCACCATACGTACCACGGGTTCGCCGGCAATCGTTGGCTGTCCTCCGTTGCAGCACTCTGTTTTTGCGATGTCATTGAGGTCTGCCATAGCATCACCGAAGAGTGTGAGCGCATTTTTCTCTTCGCTTTCGCTGAGGTTTTCGGAAGTACATAGGCGTTTTATCAAGAATGTTGCGCGAGACCCCCATTTATCGAGAAAGAGTGCGAGGTCGCGTTGGGGGATAGTCTTAGAGAAGCATTGAGAGGCGATTTCAGCCACGGGTTGAAGGTCGTGTGCGGTAGAATAGGGTTGATACCTAGTTGCACTTACTAGCTTGGCGTTGCTAAGGAGGTCGCGCTTGAGGCAGGAGATTTTGCTAAGAATGAGATTCATTTCACGAAGGTCTTCTGTGCCTTCTTCAAGGAGTACTTTTTTCGAGTTAAGAAGTGCATATAGTTCTGCGCAATCTTTGGATGTGCTCATACAATCTGGCATACCAGCACCTACAGCGGGTCCGGCAAATCCTTCTGTTCTACCACAGCTGGGAGAAAAGGCCATCCATACTGCAATGGCGAATGCTGTTGTAAAAAGAGCGATTACAATATATGAAAAAAGTTGGGATGCGGTGCCTGTACTGCCTGTAGAACTGCTAGAGGTATTACCCATCTTACTCTACCGTGTTGTGCAGAAAATAAGTACCCTTTGGAGATACATATTTTGGCTCACAACACAACTGTAGGCATGTAAGCGGTACTCATGCGTCTAAAAGATTATCAGGGAGTTCAAGGTCTCTAATATTTTGTGAGCGTTGCGCATAGGATAGAGCGGTCCTGCACAGTTCACCTTTCTCGTCACTCTTTTCGGTCATGAAGCGGTCAATGTTGAGCGCCTCTTCTTCCTCGAGGATGATGTTATATACGGTTATGACCTTCTTCTGGCCAATCCGGACAGCCCTTCCCACGGCTTGCTCCATGAGGGCCTTTGTCCACCACGGTCCTGTCATAATGATTTTGTCAAAGTGTTGGAGGTTGAGGCCAGTGCCGCCAGACTGTAGTTGGACGAGGAGAATGTCCTGTTTCCCCTGGGTAAGCGGGATGTGTGTGCGATCAATCACGTCCTGCTTTGCCTCTGCGGTGAGTCCTCCATGGTACTGTTGTACCATTTCCACGCAGGACTCGGCTTTGAACATGGTCTGGAGCATGTCCATTTCCATGCGAAAGTGGCAGAAGACAATCCACTTGTGTTGTGTGGGAGAGTCGCAGATAATGTTCCGGAGTGTGTCGAACTTTGTACTGCTTCCTTCCCAGTCTGGCCGGGTATAGAGGGACTTGAGGGCCTGCTTTCTTGCGGCAATGTAGATTTGCGGGTGTAAGGAGAGTTGGCGGAGGCGCATGAAGAGTTTGAAGCGTTCAATGGCTCCGCCGCCGCCGTCTGCCTCGAGTGCTTTCCAGCGGCGGCGGATTACGCCAGTCATGCCAAGATAAAAGTCCTTTTCCTCTTCTGTATTGAAAGGGACGCGGATTGTCACGTACTCTGGCTTGGGCGGTGCATCTTTGATTGTGGCGCGAAGGTCGTCCATGCTTCTCGACATGATGGACGACTTGATGATAGGGGCCAAGGTCTCGAGGTTCATGGAGTGTTTCGTCTTAGCGCCAGTAATCTCCAGGAGGGTGGTGAGATTCTTGACGGTGTTGACGATGGGGGTGCCAGTGAGGAGCCAGGTCTTCTTGGCTTGAATGAGATTGCACAGGTCAGTGCTAGTATTGCCGCTGCCGAGGCGATGTGCCTCATCGTAGATGAGGCGGTCCCAGGGCTTCTCAATCTTGAAGGTCTTGACAAGAGATGTTTTCCGCAGGGCGGACTCGTAGCCAATGATACAGACATTCGCTGCAAGGGGGTGTGTCTTTATGTCAGACCGCCAGGTGTAGTTGGACGGGTCAGGGGTGAAGACGTTGACTTTGGATTTCAGGAGGATGGATTTCCACTGTTGAATGACTGCCACAGGAGTGATGAGAAGTGTGTGCTCGCACATCTTAGACTTGATGAGGCCGGCCATCTGGATGGTCTTGCCGAGTCCCATTTCGTCTGCGAGGATTCCGCCCTCGCCCTGTTTCTCGCGTTCAAGCATCCAGCGAATGCCGGTTTCTTGATGCTGCATGTACTCGAACTCGGGCCAGAGAGGCACGAGCTTTTTCGGCTCGGGTGTCACCAGGAGAGGTGTAATACGTTCTGCGTGAGTACGAGCAATGATGGGCGGCAGGGCGACAGTCATTGTCACAGCAGTCGTGCCCTTGCGGGGCGGCGTGGCAGGTTCTGGCTTGGGCGGGGCCGCAATGGGTCTAGTAGGCCTGTACTCTGTGAGCATGTCTAGGTAATCATTGACCGGCGGCTTGACACTGCGAGCCTTTTCAACAAGAGCTGCAAGGGCATCCCTGCGAAGGGCATTTTTCTTGGACATTGCAAGATGCATAGTAGTGTTAAAATCACACTTGGCGCAAAAAAAATCAATTTTACACCGATATTTGCTCTCCCCAGTTCGGCACCAGACCACCCGGGCTTGGGAGGCCGGTGCCCCATTTATCAGGGTACGTGGCCCATGGGCTTCCCGCGGTGTGGGCGTACCAGGCGCCCCACCAGCTGAAGGTGGAGTTCCCTACGATATTTCCGCCGAGGCAGAGGGACATTTCGTACAGCGTTTCGACATCAGAGCGAACCTTGGCTACAGTGAAAGTGAGGCCTTTGCGTGTTGCATATGCTTGGAAGTAGGCGTGACAGAGGGACGGTTCATCACTGAAGAGGTGGATGCGATGGCCGGTGGGGACGCGGTCGAGGGCGACCCTATAGTAGTTGCCGAGGTCTATTTGGTGATGTGGTATATAGCGGTAGTCTCCCAGGCGGAAATGGATGGACACGGTTTTCTCTTGTTGAGGGCGACTGGCTAGGCTGGCATCTTGTGCGAGAAAGCTGCGTACGAGGGGTCCGCCGAGGGCTGTGTTCCAATCTGGTTCTAGGGTGGAGAGGTTCTTGGGAAAGTACTGGATGTTCTGCCTGGCGCCTCTAATAAGAGTTGGCACAGATGGCACGACGTCATAATCGGTGAAGCTATACATTGCCCCTTCGGCCTCTTTTAGTTCTAGGATTAGTCCATCGACGTCGATGAGGGGGACGGAGGGGAACATGCGAAAGAGAGTTGCGATAGAGCCGTGATTATTATTACCGAATCTGCTGGCCAAGAAGGCCGTATTGAACTTCCAGCGTTCGGCGAGGCCGGCGGCGGCGGCGTATTGGAATATGCGATTACCGAGCCCGCCGTCGAGGTGAGGGGCGACCCAGGGCATTTAATGGGAAACTAGTAGAGCAGTTAGGCCAGCAAAAATTGAGCTTGACCGGTGGTTGATGCGATATTTAACCAGTGTGTTTCAATGTCTACCCAGCCTACCACGATATTTCCTGTTGCGTTTCACTGCTATAAGCCAAATAACCAGAAGGTCTATGGCTCTATTTGCATTTCTCCCTGTTCCACTATTTTGTTGGTGAGGGGGCGCAAGTCGAATAAGTGGTCTTTTCCGAAGGGTCACAAGAATGGCAATGAGACGTACCTTGAGTGTGTGAATAGAGAGACGAATGAAGAGGCGGGCATTGATTTGTCGAACTACATGCCGAGTGCCTATCAGCGTTTGGCGGTAGGAGAGTACTACTTCTACGAGGTGCCTTATGAGCTGGAGACCGAAATCCGAGATACACAGGAGATTCTAGAGGCTCGGTGGATGAGTCTTGACGAGATGAAGAATGAGATGTGTAATGTGGATGTCAATGCCTTCTTGACTAAGATTAAGAGGAGGGGGTGGTTTTCATGGAGGCACATGTAGGACGGCTGACTCTTGGTCTTTTTTACTTGTTACTTCGGATGAAGTCCTTTGCCCAGTCAATGCGTTCCAGGATAGTTCCTACTTCTGCGGAGAGGCGCCAGAGATTGCCTACATCTGTGAGGTTGCCGCGTACGAGAGGCGAGATTGCGGCCAGAAATGCCCTATAGGGGGGCAATGATGCGGTGGCAATGCCCATGACGGACTCTTCTTCCTCTGGTGGTAGGGCGTTGCTGCGAGCAAGGGGTGGCAACGTGTCGCGGCGACCAGGAGGTGGGGGGCGTTGGTGGCGCATGGGGAGGGCGGCATTAACGCGCTGATTGGTCTCTCTGATTGCGGTGAGGAGGGCGTCCCTGAAGGCAGCATCCTTGATGCTGTAGGCGAAGCGTAGGCCTGCGAGGACCTCTTCTGCGAGTGATATAACGGCAGTGGAGTCCATGGGTTGTGCTTGTGCTTGGGTGTGTCGCCGGCGTTCAACTTTACGGGGTCGATAATTGCTCTGGGCGGCTCTGCAAAAAAAAAGGTCTTATTGCCGTTGCCTGTTTTTTTCTCACGCCGTCAACCTCGCTGTAGGATTTACTCGCGCATGCGAGCGTCGCCCAGGTCCTCAGGTGCCTCCACGGTCTCGTCAATCTCCTTGCCGTCGAAGCGCCCCACCCAGTCGAACTCCGTGCTGACCACGTCAGAGCGGTCATTGGTGTAGTAGTCCACGCCGCCGTGCTCCCAGGGGTAGAAGGAGAGGTCAACGGGCTTCTTTGCGCCACCGCTGATGACCATCTTTTTGACGGCCTTGGGGACGGGTGGGGGCGAAGCAGCTGGTGCGGGTGCGCTGCCGCTGCCGCCCACTGCAGCTGCGGGCGTGCCCTTCGCAGCCTTGTTTGTAGCGCGCTTGAGTGCGGCTGCGGCCTTAGTCTCCTCGCTCTGAGGCTTGCGGGGCTTCTTCTCCGCCGCCTCGCCCTCGTCGCCGCTTACAGCTGTAGAGGAGCCTGCAGAGGTCGCCTTCTTCTCTGCGAGCTTGGCCTGCCACTTGAGCGCCTTCTCCTTGGCGACAGGGTCTGCCTCTGCCTTGAGGAAGGATGCGCGCGTCATGCCGCCCTGGGCGGGCGTGACCTCCTTGCCCTTGAACGGGCCGTCAGAGTAGACCCACGCCTCGTGCTCTGCGCCGCTCTTGTCCTTCACCGTGGCCTTCTCTGCCGCGCCGTAGTGCGTGCCGTCAAGGCCGGTCCAGGCGGGCCAGCCGTTGGCCTTCATGTCGTCCACGGTCTCCTTGAGGAAGATGTTCCAGGCAGAGGGGACCCTCTCCTTGGCCTCTGCGCCCTCTGGCTTGCTCTTCTTGACGCGGCTCTTGGGGGCCTTGCTCTTGCTCTCACTCAGCTGCAGCTCGCCGCCGCCGAGGACGGTGCGCATAGAGTTAATCACGGAGACCTGCTCTGCCAAGCTCTTCTCCAGGGCCGCCATCTTCTCAATCATGCTCTGGTTGATAGTGGACATTTGAGACGTATGAAGAGTGTGGAGCGGGGGGGGGTACTTGAGGAGTACGGGGAACCACCATTCAATTTTATTCAAAAATTGATGACAAGAGGAAAGAAGAGGGAATGTAAGAGGAGGCAGCTCTGCTGCAAGAGCAGAGCAGAGGAGGCAGCTCTTCTGGAAGAGCAGGGCAAGAGCAAGTAAGAGCAAGTAAGAGCAAAGCAGAGGGTCGACCTCCATCTTTTCTCTGGCCCTCAAATTTGCCTATAAAATTGAATAGGGGGTCCAACTGAGCGTACCAGTACCCCCCCCAGCGACACACTCTAGACCCCCTCTAGAGCGTTCCAACACTATCAAACGACAGACCAAGATGCCCAAGAAGCCCAGCGTGAAGAAGGGGGCTGCCGCGCAGTTCCAGAACTGGAAGGCGATTAAAGCGGCGTGCGAGGGCAAGGCGGGCCTCAATTTCCTCGCCGTGATGAAGGCGATGGGCAATGGCTACTTCCAGCTCTGCACGGCAGAGGGCAAGCTCTTCCAGGGCACACCGCGCGGCCTCTTTGGTAAGGGTGCCATGCGGATTGACGTGGGCCAGATTGCCATTGCAGAGGGCGCCCTGCTGACCTCTGCGGGCTCCAAAGCGCAGGTTCTGGAGATTGTGGGCGTCATCAGGGAGAAGCAGGAGGCAGAGGACTGCGTGCGCCATGGCCGGATGTCGCAGAAGCTTATTCAGGTGGCAGAGAACGCTGGCAAAACGTCCAATGCCGACGAGGAGAAGAAGAAGGCCGTGGACGAGGCCGTGGTCTTTGAGGACGCAGCGGCCGCACCGGCGGCAGAGGCTGTCGACGGCGAGCTGGCCAAGGGAGGCATGAGGGACACGCGCGCAAAGGCGGCCACTGCCCGAGCAATCTCCTCTCGCGCTGCCCTGCTCATGAAGGGCGGCGGCGCTGCTTTGCGCACAGAGATGGGCGAGGAGATGGATGCCCGTGCGCTGGCAGAGGGTGACCTGAACTGGCAGCCTGCTCGCGTGCGCCACGCCAAGCCCAAGCCGCTCCTGCCGGCCTACGTGGAGCCTGTGGAGTCCACGCCTGTAGAAGAGGCGGAGGGCATGGGCTTCAGCCTCTACAGCGCTGGCCGCCACGCCTCAGAGGAAGTAGAGGCCTCTGCACGTGCAGCAGAGGGCGAGAAGGCGATTGCCAATGGGAAGCTGCTGAGGGCCAAGCTGGATGCTGCGCCCGTACTGGAGAACTGGGACGACGAGGTGGACCTGGACGACCTGTGAGAGGCAGGTGGAAAAAGGAGGGGGGGGTTGCCCTCTACTTTTTTCATGTCGAGAGGGCGACCTATGGGGGTGGAAAATTGAATAGGCTGGGGCGCTGTAGGAAGAGTACCCGAGTCACCTTCTGCCTCTTAAGCAATCATGTCCTCTTACGCCGACTACGAGAAGATGTACCTGGAGCCCCTGCGCGCCGAGGGCCTCTTCGTGAGAATCCTGGGAGAGGGTTGCTACAACCACAGTGTGAAGGTGGAGTGCTGCCTCTACATCACGGACGTGGATGATGAGACGGGGACGACGAACCTGCTGGAGATGCGTGAGGGCGACCCTCTGCGGAGCGACGAGCATGGGTTGTGCGTGGCCTGTAGGGCGGAGGAGGGCGAGGTTCGTCCTGCTCTGCGCGGCACCGTGGAGTGCCCTCTGTGCGGGGTACAGACGACTCCCTGGTGGCTGAGGGAGAGGAGGTATTGCGCGGACTTTCTCTTCTTTGGCAGCGGTCCTGCAATCATCTTCGATGTAGGGGCGGAGGAGGGCGTGAAGCCTATGCCGCCGATGATTGCGGAGATGATTGGAGAGGCGCTCAGCCTCTATGAGCTGCACGTCTACGAGGTGGTGACACCGTCGGTGGGCCCCGAGGAGGTGGATGCAGAGGACGACGAGGACGACGAGGACGACGAGGACGACGAGATTCCACCAGTCAACTTCGAGGACTTCTATCCACCTATGGTGAGTCCCTTTGAGGAGGAGGACCGTGCGGCGTTCTATGCGGAGAGGCACCCCCCCCTCTCTTGGATGTGCGACTCCCCGTAACAGCCTGCCCCTTCCCGGAAAAACCCAGCTCAGAGCCAGCCAGAGCAGGAGTTTTTTCGTGTAAGTTTGAACCGGCTTACCGCCCCATTCATCGTATCCCCATAATGTCGACCTCTTCCCCTGTAGAGGAGCCCCCGCAACCGTCCCTGGAAGCTCTGTTTGCGGGGGGTGAAAAGCCGGCCTTGGTCGTCTTGGATGCTGACTATACTATCTGGCCCTTTGATTGCGATAAAGATGTAGTTCCACCCTTCACCTCTTCTCTCTACGGGGGCCTTTATGACCGCTATGGACGCCCATCCAACCCCTTCAGAGATGTCCCAACTATAGCAGCAGTTCTTGTGGATGCCGGCATTCCTATTGCAGTTGCCTCTCGAAACCCTAGCGCGGGCCCCGTATCCGAGCTTCTGAAAGCAATCCGCATCAGCCCAACCACCAAGCCAGAGGTTACGAATCTCTGGGCGGCCCTGCCGTCGCCTCTCTACTTTCATGCCTATTCTTCGGAGGGTGTTGGGAGGGGCAAGGACCGTCACTTTGCCACTTTACATGAGCTGACAGGGGTTGCCTACAAAGACATGCTCTTCTTCGACGATTTCACTGAGAATACGAGGGCTGCTACGGCAATGGGTATTACCTCTGTGCTGATGGGAAAGCGGGGGCTCACGGTTGAGGCCTTTGAGGCGGGGCTGGCAAAGTGGAGGGCGAAGAGCTAAGTTATTTTTTGTAAATTTGAGTGACCGGTCAGCCGCTGTAGCAACTACTCCTCTCCGTGTACCATGGCAACTCCTCCGAAGCCTTGGCCTGTCGCCACGTTTGAGAAGGAGCGCCCCCACCTGACTAGCTTTGTGAATAGCAGTGTCATTCCCCTCCTCGAGGACACAGAGTGCCGCCGCATTATTCTGCGCGCCCCCGTCAAGTGTGGCAAGCGCGAGATGGTCGAGTACATTGCCATGCGCGACTTGGTGGCACAGCCCACCCGGATTCACGCCTTTCTTTCTGCATGGCACCGTGCGGCGGACGAGGACCAGCGCGCCGAGCTCGCTACGCAGAATCTGCGTGTCTTCTCTATTACGACGCAGAAGAAGGTTGATGAGTGCGTGAAGGCAATCCAGGTGCAGCTGGCCAAGGGCAAGCGTATTGTGCTCCACCTGGACGAGTGCGACCACGGCTCTGGTGCCAAGCAGATGCTGAGCCAGGTGTGGGCAGGCTTTGAGCGGGCTGACTTGAAGTGGATTGGTGCACGGGAGCACGAGCGTGTCACCAACATTCTCTACAGTGCCACGCCAGAAGAGGTGCTGTTCTCTGGTGAGGTGGAAGATGAGGAGCACCGCGCAATGATGGAGGATATGCTGCGGGAGAGCCACCATGTTGAGTACACTCCTCCTGCTGGTTACTGTGGGCCGGCGCGGTTCTTGGAGGAGGGCCTGGTACATGAGGCAATCCCTTTCTTCTACAAGGAGGGGGACGCCTTCAGGCTCTCAGAGCAGGGCCTTCAGATTGTGGCGGACTTGAGGGCGGGCATTGCCACAACGCCTTCTCGCAATCTGTTGGTGCTGCGCCTCTCCTATTCCGACTTGGGTGGCACACAGGGTGAGCGGAAGCAGAACAAGTCCATCCATCAGTTCTTGGGCCATTTGTCATCCTTCCCCGAGTTGGCAGGCTTCTCTATAGTGGTCGACAAGGGGGAAGGGAGTATCCGTTACACGGGTGTGCGTTCTCACAAGATTGAGTGGTCCTCTCGTGGCTACTGGGACGACTTGGCGACGGGCAAGCCCATAATGCTGGTGATTGACCAGACGTCTAGCCGTTCTACAGAGTGGGCCTGCCACGACCGCATCTTTGCCACGCACGACTTTCGCAACGTGGTGCAGTACAGCACCATTTCGCAGGCGCAAGAGCGCGTGAATCACTACAAGCAAAGGTATGGTGAGTTTCAGCGCATCCGCATTTATGGTCACGTGAAGACCTTCAAGCTTTCGGCGGGTCAGATTGACTATGGTACGTACTTGAACCATGAGTGGGTTGCGCGCAAGGTGGATGTGCGTAGCGCAGAGGGTGGGGCGGAGCTGTACCGTGTAAAGGCCAAGGCGGCTCCGCATGTGCTCCACCCCAAATGCCCAGAGGCTGGACTAGCAGCGGCGGCGGCTGACCGCCTCTTACAGGAGCTGGGTTGCTACGCAGATGTGAGCATGTCGGCACGGGTGGTGGGCGCCGTGCGCGACGTGAGGACTTATAGTGCGACGTGGAGGGCAGCGACGCCTACAACGTTCCCTGCCGTGTGGGCGGCATGGCAACGTGACCCAGAAAACACTGCGCCTGTGGCGCAGGGAACGCGAGATGGCACGCGTAATCCCTTTGACGCGGCGGCGGAGCACAAGATTGGGGACATCTGGCAGGGTCAGCACCGTGGGTGGAAGGTGTTAGACTTTGCCGGTGGAGACCTATATGAGAGGCCACTGCCTGGGAATGGGCTCGCGGCCCCGAATAAACTTGACCTTGGCTCTACAGGTGGCAACAGAGTAAAGGTGTGCTATAAGGACGGCCGCTTAGGCATCTTCATTGCGCGCTGCACGGGAGTGCGGCAAGAGGACAGCCTCTGCGCTTACAAGAGTATGTATGGGTCGCAGTAAAAATGGTGTAAAATTGAACTTGGTGGTCCCCTATTTTTTTAGTACCCCCGCCACCTTCAAAATGTCCAGCATTCAGGAGCAGATTGATGCACTTCGCGAGCAGAAGGAGAATCTGAGCGAACGTATTGCAGAGCTGGAGCGCACCATGCAGTGGGAGAAGGAGAAGGATGTGCGTTGCGCTCAACTGCAGCACAAGGAGGACCTGGAGAACATTGCGCGCCTGCGCACTGACACCTTTCTTGTGACATCTAATCCTGCGCTGATGAAGCATCTCGACGGGCTGGCCATGTGGGGCGGTGGCACACCGCACTCGCAGGACCGCGCCTGGGCATTCTGCGAGGACTGGCGAATCAGCATGCTCAACGTGAGTAACGGCATCAGCATGCCGGCGCTCAGCGGCGCCTGGCCTGACGGTGCCTTATCAGTGAGCGGCGTCTTCTCATACAGCAGCTTCTACAGCGACGGGCCTAGTGGAATCAAGTACCCCAAGGGTGCCATGATTGACTTTGACCTGCTGTACCGCGACGGCATCCGTGGGCTCAGGAAGGGGCTTGTGCTGAAGGAGGGGGCAATCCTCCAGCTGGTGCCTGAGAAGAAGGTCTACACCTCGCTGGGCGCATGGATTGTGGACCTCGCGCGGCCCACCTTTGGTGCAGTGAGGGTGTGCCTGCCTGACCCGCGCACGCGCCACGAGAAGGCACAGGACGAGGTGAACAAGCTGGCAAGCTTTCCGGAGAAAATTGCCTGGCTCATGGCGCACTACAAGCTGAAGCAGTTCCTGCGCTTTAATCCCTCGCCAAAGATGGTCTACGACGACGCGGTGAACGGGTATGAGCAGGCAAAGAAACGCGTGAAGAATTACTTGGCGGAGCTGAACGTTGAGGCCCCTGAGGCGCCTTGCAACCTTCAGAAATACGGGCGCTGGCTGAAGAATATGCAGCTCCACAAGAAGCGGTGCTTCCTGCAGATGAACACCCTTTCTGAGGAGGCGCAGAACAAGAGGTATGTATACATCTGTAACCGCTGGAAGTCCTTCCTCTTCATCAAGGACGCACAGTATGGCCGCTGTGTCGTGGCGGCCGCGGAGTACGTCTACCACAGGGGACATGGGGGTGCGCCCAAGTGGGTGCCGCAGGGGCCTACGCAGGTCTTCCTCTTGTGGCGCGGGGAGGAGATTGCCTTCAACGTCTGAGTGTCCCGTGGAAAAATTGTACAGCCGGCCCCTTATTTTTTCAGTATCCAGTCACTTGCAACAATGACAACTGTATATCTATTCAAGGAGACGGGTGTCATGGAGGGTGCATGTGGCAAGATTGTGGAGGAGGCCAATGGCACAGTTGTGAAGAAGATTCATCGTCACTTGAAGAGTCGTGCCAAGTGTCATGGAGCGCAAAAACAGTGTGAGATTCAGCAATGGGCTTCACAGCTTCTCACGCCTAAGAACGGTTTCACTACGCTCTATGTTCCACGAGCATGGGGTGCGCAAGAGCGTCAGTACAGTATGGAGAAAATCCATTGTGCTGAAGAAGTTTCTCCTGCAGAGGTGGAAGAGTTGAAGCTCTTTTATGCGGAGGCAAAGAATGTGGGCATCTTTCCCTGCGACTATGAGTTGTATAGGCAGCCAAATGGCCGTGTTGCGATGATTGACTTTGACAAGTTCGCCACGTGGAAGGGGGACTCGGTGGTATTTCCCTGGGGATTAGTTTGGTCTTTACCTATATATCCTTGGAGCTAGGCCAACATTTTTTATCGTTAAAAATTGATACATGACTGTCGTAACGTGTACAATATCCACCCACGATGTTGCCCTCTTCTGCCAAAATTTACGTAGGCGGTTGGGCGAGGTTTCGCGAGGAGAGTGGTGCAACGAGGAAGGAGTTTCCAGAGGATTTTTCGTGGATGGGTGAGCAGGACATTATGGGTGCTGTGCCGGCCTGCAAGTTTGCTAGTACGTCTGACCGCACGTACTATGAGGATTGCCGTGATGCTCTTGCGCGTGTAGAGGGTGCAAAGGAGTGGTTGAAGGCATATGTGGGTGTGGAGGAAGGAAGTGGCACTTACAACTTCCAAGACGAGATTGGTAAGCAAATCGTGCTCGACAGTGGCCACAGTGGGAGCTCTTGGTGTGGCATGATTTGGAGCTACAAGGCTCTTTTGAATGGATGGGATGCTTGGGTCTTGGCTCAGAAGGAGAAGGAGGCTTTGCGGGAGTACAAGAACATTCAGGTACCTGACTACGTTTTCAGCCGTCTCAGTGGTGATGCGGCGGCAGTGCTTGCGGGGCATAGTCATCCTACAGAGGAGACTGTGAAGACTCTTGCAGGGCAGTGGGGTTTTCAGGGCAGTTTGGGGGAAATTAGTGAGATGGCCAGTCCGATTCATTTGGAGAATCAGGAGTACAATGAGAAGAAGCGGATGAAGCACGAAGAGGAGAAGCATCGTGATTTGTTGGGGGGTGTAAAGTGGAAATACAAGTATCCATCGCGTTGGTTTGACACTCCATATGGTTCTTCGATTATTCCTAGGACGCCCTATGAAGTCACTGGGCGAGTCATTCAGGAGATGGAAGCCAAACATCCAGAGTACAGGCAGCACCTACAGCGTGTAACAGCAGCAATGGCAGAGTATCGAGCAACTTACGGGATGTACGATACAAATGCAAAAATGGAGCTGTTTCTAAAGAAGTGGAGCTTTGCGTAAAGAGTTTCCTTTGCCTATTTTTTTGCGAAAATTGAACCGGTGCGTGCCGGCGGCTGAAAGTACTCCAGCCAAGATGTCTCTTGTTCTTTACTGCCCTTACTTGGCAGCCCAGTCTTTTCTCCGCAAGATGTTTCAGGATAATAGGCCTGCAGTAGACATAATGGTAGGGTTGCTCCTGTGGACTTTAATAGGTATGAATGTGGCATGGTGTCTGCGGTGGGTAGAAGCGGCAGATACGCAGCGGGCGGCGGCAGCGGTTCCAGTAGAGGAGTATGAGTGTGAGGACTGTGACATTACTGATGAGGAAAACAGTGAGTTGCTTGAGGAGAATGAGGAGTTAAAGAGTGAGCTAAAGGAGTTGCGTCAAGAGAATAATGTCTTGAAGGCAGGAGCTATTATCATAAAGAAGGTTCCTCTCAAAGTGATTGGCATGAAGATAGTGGGAGGGTTTAGGCACGAAGATGAACGCCGTCCCGTTGATGCCTTTACTTTCAAAAAATTAAGTAGTTTGGAGGACAAAGTTCTTCAAGCACTGGCTGACGGTTGGGTGACTTCTGGTACGCCTATAAAGGGGGACGATCTTGGAGCTTCGTATGGAGTTTGGTTTCAGAATCTTATTCGGTATGAGGTTGCACCCGAGCCTGCAATCGCGCCCGCGCCCGCGCCCGCGCCCGAGCCTTCTTCCACCGCAGACATCAGCTACATGCTTGACGCAGGGGAGGTTGCCAAGAAGATTCATTCCCTCTCAAAGGAGTGGCGGACGGCGCGGCAGATTCAGAAGGCGCTTGATTCTGCCCCGTTTGCCCCTTTGAAAACAATCAACAGCGCCTTGTACACGATGTTGAACAAGGGAGAAGTTGAAAAAGATAGTCTGTCAACTGGGACGCCAGTGTGGAAGCTGGTGTAGAGGCCACCCAGTGGAAAATTGAATTATTTTTTATTGGACAGGTCTTCAACGGCAAAGATGGGTGCCTCTAAAAGCGTCCCTGTCTCCTCGCGTCAGCCTCTTAATACTGATGAGATTATTGCTAATTTCTCGCATATTACGAATGCTCGCACTATAGATGTCAACATCCCGCAGGCGGAAATTTCCAACATCTTGGGGGACATTCGTGCATCACTCCTGCAGATTGACCAGGACTTGAAGGAGTTGAGGCAACGAGAAGCAGAGCAGAAGCGCGTGATTGACATAAATGAGAGGGAGCAGACCGAGGGTCTACAGGGTGTGCAGGCGGACATTTTGAAGATTTACAGGGCGAACTTTGAGCGAACAAGGAAGCTTGCCGGCTATATGTTAAAAGTGCGTTTTGTTCTTCTTTCGATTCTTTCCAAGTTTCACTTAAAAATGCGGGGGGTTTAATCTTGTAGGAATGAAGATTTGTGTAACATTGGTTGGAGTGTGCAGGCCTTCTTTTTTACAGGTGAAGCAGAACATTGAGAAGAACATGCAATATTTTCGCAGTACGTATCCGCAGCACGTCTTTGATTTCATGGTTCTTGCGTGGAGGAACAGTTTTTATGAAGAGTTACGTAGCTTTTGTGAATCCGTGGGAGTCAGTTGTAATTCAATAGAGGCGGTGCAGGAGTCCGAGTTTATATATCCGCAGAGGGTCTTTCAGCCCAGTATTTACCGCATGTATTATTCGATGAATCGTGCGATGGATTTAGTACCAGGGGGGTATGATTGTATTCTCAGGATACGTCTAGACGCAGAGGTACTTGGATTTGAGATACATGATACGATTGAAGAAGGTGTCTATTACATCTTACAAGAATTTCCGGACCGCTGTGGCGATAATGTGTCTTATGGTTCGTATAAGGCAATGAAGCAGGTATGGAAGCATGAGAATTGTCTATTAGAGGGGTCGAGTACTGAGCATGTTGTGTGCTCTACTTTGAAAAAGTACAACTACCGAGTGAAGCCATTCAAGTTTCATTATAGATTATATCAATCAAATGATACTTATTTTGACGGGGTTGCACAGTGGTCGAAGCGTTCTCGAGAGTGGATGTATGATGGAGTGGATTATATTTTGCGGGACATTTAGGGTGTAAAAATTGAACCGTGTGGGTGCTTTCGAGCAGTTTTACTCAAAATGTTTTACAATATTACACTTGGCGGTTGGCCGGCATTCAGTCAGTTGGTGGCGTGTGTGAACAAGAAGGAGCAATTCGAAACATTTGATTGGCTTCCTATACATGGGATAAATCTGTATGGGAAAAGCGAACGCGAGTATTTCGAGGATTGTAGGGAGGCGCTGGACAGGGTAGAGGGTTCCAGGGAGTGGTTGAAGGCTTACGAGGGTAGTTTCACTTCTGAATCGGGTGACATTTACTGGAAGATAGTTGACCAGATGATGAAAGGCCACAGTGGATTTAGTGGGCCCGCAACTTTGTGGTCTTACAAGATGCTTCTGAATGATTGGGATGGCTGGGTGTTCAAGCAGAAGAAGGGGCGCGCACTTGCTCTCTACAAGAAGAAGCAGCCTTCTTTGAATCATCTTAAGTTCCTTATTTCCTGTTGCAAGGAGTACAATGATACAAAGGATGCCGACTTGGAGCATGAAATCAAGTACAAGTGTGCTTGTCTTTGTATTTCAGGGTGCATTACTGAGTTGTATGGCATTCTAGAGTATGCATTGGACGAGGTCGAAGGCCCGCCACTTGAGGACATTCCACCCGCACCCGCTATATTATTTCCCTTTCTTCCGCTTGGTTCGCATCTTCTTCCACTAGTCTTTCAGGGGCATTTGAAGAAGTGGAATATTGAGATGACGAGGAAGATGGGGGATTGGGTTGGAGTCGAGCGCAAGCAGTACAGGAAGCTCTATCCAGGAGAGTGGGCAGAGTTTCATGCTGAGAACCGGCGTCTTATGGAGTTGTATGCGGAAGAAGTTGCGGCAGTAAAGGCGTATCAGGCGGAGCACGTGGAAGAGTCTGCAGTACTGGCAGAATCTGAAGCAGGTAATGACAACTCTATCCAGCCCGATTGAAGAATGTCATATTGGGAGTGTATTGGGGGAAAGTCCAGGGCCGGAGGTCGCCAGGGTCTTCTTCAGTCATGTCTGTGATGTCGCGGCGCACTATTTTTGGGTATGTGTGATTATAGAATTCAACATCTGCAGCAGTAGTTACGTGAGTGGATTTGAGTTGGTCAAGAGTGCCAGGGGACATTCCAAAGGGTTCTGTGCATCGTTGTACGAGTATAATGAAGAGGACAATCCCGAGGAGGAGAAGGCCGAGGGTCACTTTTTTCATCTCTAATAAAGCTGAAGCTAATATAGGAATGGTCTTCAAGAATAAACGAAGGGGTTTGCGGAAAACGCGCAGGGGGGGTCAGCGGGGTGGTGCGCAGCAGCAGAATACGTTTTCGAGGCATGAGGGCAATACTTATATCTTCTATCACATGTATTGCAATGAACACACGTTTGATGTAGTACGTGACCAAATAACAAAGATTATTTACAGTGGTCTGTATCATTATGTGGATGCAATCTATTGTTGTCTGGCGGGTAATGAGCATCATATAACGCCAATCAAGGAGTTTTTGCAGAAGAATGGAAAGAAGTTTGAGATAGTAAAGGAGGCGCCGCACGACAAGTCTTATGAGCGAATGACGATGAATGAAATGGTAAAGCGTGTAAAGTCAGCAGACAAGTTTTTATATCTTCATACGAAGGGTGTGGGTCGTCATGGGGGGATGAAGGCAGAGAATATTTGGTGGTGGCGGAACTGGATGGAGTATAATTTAATGTATCGATTTCGAGACTGTATAACGGAGTTGAACAAGGCGGATGTTGATTTGGTGGGAGTTGCATATAGGGAGGTTCAGATTGGTCCTCATTTTAGTGGGAACTTTTGGTGGATGAAGGGTTCATATTTCGAGACTCTTCCACGAAAGGGGGATGAACTTGATATTGGTCGTGGATACAATGACCCAGAGTCATTTCCGTTCAAGGGGAAGGACCCGAAGTATGTGGATATGGATCCATTGGGTGCAGACATAGATTTGTACTCTAATCAAGTGGTTCTTCATAAGAAGACAAATGCTGCCGCGGCTCCGCGAGTGTCAAAGAAGCCGAGGGGTGCTACGCGCTAGAGATAATAGGACTCTTATATAGATGGGCCGGCGTCAGCACGGGCAGTACCTCTTCTATATAGTAGTAATCGTACTAGCATTACTCTGTTTACGGCAGTTTGTGACGTTAGAGGAATTTCAGGATGCCGCGGCTGCTCCGCCTTTGCGGAACGATGATTCAACAGTTCCGATGAAAGTATTTATGTATGCAGACAAGTGGAAGTCTACTGCTATTGCTCTTGCAAATTCGTTAAAGAAGCACAAGTATTCTTACGAAGTTCTGGGATTGGGGAAGCCTTGGGGGGGGTGGATAGAGAGGACAAAGGCGTATTTGGCGGCCATTCAGGCGTATAAGGGGGAGAAGGGTGGAGAGGCGGTTGCCCTCTTTTTGGACGCCTATGATATTATTTGTATAAAGGACTCTGACAAGTTTTTTGCTTCTTATGGGGCGAGGAAGCGGTCAATGCCAGTTATATTTGGGGCGGAGAGGAACTGTAATGCTTCCATGTGTAATAAGAGGATTTTAGAGTGGTATGATTACAATGAAGTAGAGGGTGGGAAGGCGACAGTAGAGGGGCAGATAAACACGTATGGGGATGGTGGAGAGCATTTATGGTCGCAGAGACCGGTCTTTACAAATAATGGGACAATGATGGGGACGGCGGATGGATTCGAGTTTTTGTTCACGGAGATATTGAAGACGGGGATTGCAGATGACCAGGTTGCAGCGGGGAAAGTGATAGAGGCAAATTTGGACAAGTTTGATATAGATTTTGAGGAGGCTTTGTTTAGGAATAAGTTTAGAGAGTTAGATAAACTGCCCGACGAGGATGGCTTGTCAGGGCCAGGCTTCTTACATTTTCATGCGATGAGGTCTGATGAGCAGCAGGAGGAGGTTCTGAGACGTTTTCAGGCGTATAGTTAGAGGGATGAAGTCCACATACACATGGATATATAATATCGCTGTGGGTGTGGTGGGATTATATGTATTGGGCGTATTTCAGAGGCAGGCTCTAGAGGGATTTCAGGCGGTACGTAGTTCCCCTCTGTTTACGGATGCGTATGTGATTACGATGGATAAATATCCAGAGAGGTTTCCGAGGATAAAGGCGAATGCGGGGGAAGCGGGTATAGAGTTGAAGAAGTGGCCAGGGGTGGAAGTGAAAGAGGAAGAAGTTCTTTCTTTACCTGCGAAGGGGGTTGGAACGCTAATATACACGGCTCGCGCAGGGGGGCAGAAGAGGAATCTTGGTGCGATAGGATGTTTTCTTGCGCACAGGAATCTTCTGGAGAATATTGCTTTGAATCCCGTGGGTTTGGGAACTCTTATTTGCGAAGATGACATTGTATTTCCTGCTGACTTTTATAGCAAGTTGGCTGCAGTTGCATCAGAGATTCCAGAAGATTGGGACTATATTTTTTTGAATAAGTTTAAGGTAAATGGAAAGTCAATATCCACCCACATTATGAAGTTAGAGCAAGATTTGTCGAGTAGTACGAATATGGGAACATGGGCATTCATAGTAAAAAATGCATCGATAGAGAGCAAGATATTACCTCTTTTAACACAGATGACAGATGAAATAGATTTGCAGTTGAGTAGGAATGCGGATATATTGACTACGTATTTGATTACACCACCTATAATATATTTGCACAATACGGCCGATGAATCTATAATATCAAAGATGGATGAGGAGGCGAAGAGTAAAGAGGTGATTTAGTATTCTTCCATCTAGTTAGGATGAGGCGGAAGGCTTCAAACATTATTATAATACTACTCTGTATTTCTATAATAGTGTATATTGTCGCATTTAGAGGAAGTAGAGAGGGGTTCGAGGATACGCCTTCAATAGATGTAGTAGTTGCAAGGTACAAGGAGGATGTGAACTGGTTGAGAGAATATGACGATGGCACATTTGGTCGCCTCTTTATGTATAATAAATCTGATAAGCCGGTTGAGTATAGTAATGGTAGGGCAAACTACATTTATAAAGAGCTTCCTAACGTGGGAGTATGTGACCACACGTATTTGTATCACATTATAGAGAACTATGATAACTTGGCTGATGTGACTGTGTTCCTGCCAGGCTCTGGTTCATTAGGGAATAAGAAGCCTACAGTTGATTTTGTGATGGAAAGAGTTAAATCTACGCGAAAAACGGTGTTTAAAGTCGCCCCCTTTCCCGACAGACCTGTTGGAGAGGTATTATATAACTTTACACTTGAGAACTGGGATGTTACGAGTTTAGAGAATCGAGATAGTGATGGGAGATTGGAGTTGGCAAAAGTACGACCATTTGGGAAATGGTATGAGACAAAGTTTCCAGGGATAAAGGTGAAGGCCCCAGTATATGGGGGTATATTTGCAGTATCAAGGGAGCATATCAGAAGTAAGGAGAAAGGATTTTACGAGGATTTAATACAGGAGGTGAATACGCATAAGTTTCACGAGGCCTCTCATTTTATGGAGCGTTCATGGACGAGTATATTTAGAGGTGTACCAGATGATTGTTATTACTAATCAGAGTGAATATAGTGTAAAAACGAACCCCATAGTAAGAGATGGGTAAAGTCCTAATACTATATGTATTCCATATATACAATGATAGAGTAAGGGCATTTATTAAAGGCAGTATTTTCTATGATGAGAATGTTGACTTTATTATAATATCGAATGACGAAGAAGCCAAGCTTGAGATTCCCGGTGACACTCTTACTAATGTGCAGATTATGTATCGGAAGAACATTGGTTATGATTTTGGAGGTTGGAGTGATGCGTTATTTGCGAATAATAGGTATAAGAGTTATGAAAGATTTATATTTGTGAACTCTTCTGTGGTAGGACCATTTCTTCCAGGGGATTACAGTGGGAGATGGACTGATATATACCTCGATGGTTTAGAGGGAAATATAAAGTTATTTGGGAGCACGATAAATACAATGGGCGACCCGTTAAAGTCTTCGCATGTGCAATCCTATATTTTTTCAATGGACAGGGGTACTTTAGAGTATTTGATTGATTCTGGAATATTTAGTAGTAGTGAATATGCGAAAGACTTTGACGAGGCCATTGAGAAGAAGGAGGTATTAATGTCGAGGAAGGTTATTGAGAGGAGTTGGAACATAGGTTCTCTATTACCACTTTATAGGGGTGTGGATTTCACGTTCAGGAGTAAGAGACCAGAAGAGTATAGTATTGAGTTCTTAGATGACATTATGTATGATAGGTATAGGAACAAACTATGGAGGGATGAGGAGCTTGTATTTATAAAAGGGAATCGAATCAATATTGGAAATCGTATTGAAGAGGGCTTTAGCAATTTTGGAGGGGGGTTCTATGGCTGGTTGCTCTTTTTTGGATTTGTGATTATTACCTTCGGCGTGGCAGGTAAGACTAAGATTCCTATAGTTAAGAGGGGATATAATCTTTTTAGAAGGGGATATATAGGATGTATAGTTATAGTTATACTATGCGTAATAGTATATTATGTAACGTTTCGTGAGGGGTTTCAGGTTGCAGGCGAAGTGGGATTTATTGTTACGCGTTGCGTGAGGAAGGCTGTGCATAATAGGCAGTACTGGGACTGTTACGAAGCTATACGTCGTTTTCATCCTGGCATGAAGATAATATTTATAGACAGTTCAAATAAGGAAGTATTGGAAGAATATCCTATGGAGAATGTGGAAGTAATAGAGAGTGAAAATAGAGAGGGGGGTGATTATCTCCCGTATTGGTATTTATTGAAGCGTAAGATGTTTAAGAAGATGATTTATCTGCAAGATTCGATGATATTAAATACTAGGATTCCCTACGAGGATGTTGATGATTACAAGTTTTTGTACGAGTTTACACCTGACAGGCATGAGTTGAATGAGGTTAATGCATTAATTGATAGTAGTTCTAAGGAGAACGAGTTGAGACAACTATATGATAGTAATAACTGGGTAGGTTGTTTTGGATGCACTATGGTAATAACTTTTGATTTTTTACAGCGGGTGGAAGATACTTTGCAGATTAGTAGGTGGAACACGATTATTAATAATAAGAAGATGCGAATGGGGTTCGAGCGTGGAATAGCACTTGCCTGTATTTTTACGAAAGGTCGAAATGAGGGTAATAGTCTTTTTGGGAGTATATATGATACACAGAGTGTTAAATATAATTCAGGAATAAATGAAGAGGATAGACAGCGAATAACGGACCCAATAATAAAGGTATGGAACACTTATACGCAAAATGAAAGATAAAAATCTAATGTATGATGCAGATGGCAGACGTTTATAATAGCATAAAGGCTACAGGGCAGGGAATATACGATGCCTATAACACATTAATATTTTCAGGGGATAAACGCGTATTCAGTAAGATGGCAAAGAAGATTGAGTTATACCATGAAGTCAAGCATTTATGTGGGGATATACTTGAGTTTGGGGTGTTCAAAGGTGCGGGGGTTGGTATATTTTTGAATTTAAAGGGGCTATATGAGCCGAACAGTTTAATGAAGGTGATTGGATTTGACTACTTTAATCCGGCAGTGCTTTCGGAAAGTTTAGAGGGGCTGAATAAGAAGGGGATGGATGCGATATTGAATCGTGTAGATATAAACGAGCTTACAAAGGAGAGTGTAGAAGCGAGGCTTTTTAACTTTAGTAGGGATGATTATATATTGGTAGAGGGAGATGCAGTAGTAAACTCTAAGAATTACAGTATAGAGCATCCTGGTGCAAGAATCAAGATGATGTATATGGATTTAGATATGGGAGAGCCAACGTATGCGATATTGAAGAACTTATGGGGCAAGGTTGTGAGGGGTGGAATAGTTATATTTGATGAGTACGGGTATCACGTATGGGATGAGAGTGATGGGGTCGATAGATTTCTAAAGGAGATTGTGGGGGAATATGAGTTGATTGATACAAAGGTGTGTTCTCCAACTGCATATATACGCAAAACAGTTATTTAGTATTAGGTGAAGCCCTCTGAAATCACATTGTAGATAAATCTACAATATTGAAAACTTGTTTTTCAATGTGATTTCTACTGAAGATTGCCATAAATAAATTTATAAGCGGCAGAGTGTCTTGCAAAGCTCTGTGCGAT